>Ga0209050_1000318_pt1 | contig 97317 bp, 85 predicted proteins | sample Araplavi_mTSA_r2_FD_184276 | JGI IMG/M metagenome (GOLD analysis project Ga0209050, IMG submission 184276) | Arabidopsis root microbial communities from North Carolina, USA - plate scrape MF_Cvi_mTSA_r2 (SPAdes) (version 2) | ecosystem: Host-associated > Plants > Roots > Endosphere | place: USA...
GGGCTGGAGACGCGCTTTGAAACCATTCCCGCTCAGACCTGGCGCCTCAACTCTGGACATGTTTCTTCAAGCGTGTCTGCCACGTCGTGACGCTGTTCCGCCAACCTTGACGGAAAAAGCGGTCATCCCGGGCATTCCCAATGCTCGCTACAGGCTGGACCACGACCTGACGCCTTTCATTGAGGATGCGGTTCAGTCCAACAAGCGTGAGAGCGAGGAGCTCGCCAAGGCCGGGAAGCCGAACCATATCCTGCCGCTGGCCAATATGCTGGCGGTTTCCGGTGGCGGCGATGCGGGCGCCTTCGCAGCGGGACTGATTGCGGGATGGACGACGCACGGGACTCGCCCCCAGTTCAAGGTCGTCACCGGCATCAGCGCGGGTGCCCTGGTCGCCCCGTTCGCTTACCTGGGGTCCGATTACGACAGCGTGATTCGGTATGTCTCCAACGCAATCGGGCCCAAAGACATTTTTCATTCGCGAAACGTATTAACCCGTTTTGCCAGCGACGGTATAGCGGACAGCAAGCCACTGTCGCGGCTCATCGCAAAATACGTCACGGCACAGATTCTTGCGGCGATCGCGACGGAGTATGCCAAAGGACGAATCCTGCTGATCGGCACAACCGACCTTGATTCGGGCCGGCCCGTCACCTGGAACATGGGCGCGATTGCCGCAAGCCAGGCACCGGGAGCGCTCGACCTCTTTCGCAACATCATGCTCGCGTCAATGAGCATTCCCGGTGCAGTCTCACCCGTCATGATTGATGTGGACGTTGACGGCAAACAGTTCCAGGAAATGCACGTGGACGGAGGGGTCATCACCCAAGTGTTTCTTTACCCGCCCAGCACCGTGATGGCGCTGAGCAAAGCCACCGGCGCACCGTTGCGGTTCGACCGTCATTTCTATGTCATTCGTAACGGGACACTGGAGCCGCAGTGGGCCGGGACCAAGCGCCGCACATTGAGCATCGGCGGCCGGGCCATCAGCGCCTTGATTCAAACCCAGGGGATCAGCGACCTGGAGCGTATCTACCGTATGGCGCAACAGGATGGGGCGGATTTCAATCTTGCGTACATTGGCTCCGACTTTAACTTTGCGCACGATCGGAAATTTGATGGCGAGTACATGAAGCGTTTGTTCGATTACGCCTTTCAACTCAGCGCGAAGGGCTATCCGTGGCATAAATTGCCGTACCTGGAAAACGCTAAACGGTGAAACAAGCGTGTCATCAAGCGTTCAGATTTTTTCCGGGGAAACCACCCACACGCTGCAGGGCAACTTGTACAGCAGGTGTTCCACCGTGCTGCCAACCAGCCGCTCCATGCCGCGATGACCAATGCGTCCCATGACAATCACATCGCTGTCATAAGTCTGCGCGTAGCTGGATAGCACCTTGACCGGATTGCCCATGATCATGTGCTGGTGCTCCGGCGGGATACCGTTGCGCTCAGAAAGTTCGCGAAACGCATCAGCCTGCGCCTCGAACAGCGACTTGGCTTTTCCCGAGGAAAAAAACGCCGATCCATTGCTGAAACCGAATTCGTCTGCACTGATGCTGGAAAGGTCATGGGCGTAGATCACGTCCAGTTCTGCATTGCAGGTGCTCGCCAGTTTGGAGGCCTCGCGCAGAATGCTGTCGTTGAAGCCTTCGTATTGCTCATCAGAATGAAAAGGGTCAACGGCGGCGACGATCTTGCGCGGTAAAGTGTTGTGCGAATGACTGACAAAATGCAGGGGCACCGGGCATTCACGTAGCAGGTGGATATCCAATGGTGTAAACATCAGGCGTGACAACAGCGATTCGTGTTCCAGTGCCTTGATCAATACGGCCATCGGCTGTTCTTTGAGATGAATGAGGATTTCCTGCAAAGGCCTTTCGACCCAGACGACTTCCGTGGTGACGTGCACACCGATCTTGCGCAAGGGGCGGGCCTGGTCTTCGAGCCACTGACGATGGCGCTCGACATAGCCCAGCCGCATCTGTTCCAGCGCCTGTCCATTGACCATTCCGGCAGTCGCCAGCCCTTCAAGATAATCGAACGCCACGATGTGCAGGGCAGCACCTGAAGCCTTGGCCAAGGCAGCGGCCCGGTCGAAGGCGGGGCTGTTTTCCATCAGCGGCGAAACGACCAGCATGAAGCGTAGTTGATCGGACATGACAGATCTCCGGTAGGTAATCGCTTGCCCCGATGGCTGCGGTGTTATTGGGCAGTGAAGCCTTGCACCTAGCCTGCCGCTGTTCAGGGCGCCAGGTTTGATCTTTGTCAAATGGAAGGGAACGGATGGCGTTGCCCGACGTGCGGTTGTCCGGGCTTCGTCCAGTGACGAAATTGTTGACCGTTATCAATTTTTCGTCCGGCTCTCCGGCGCAATCTTTGGGCTCATGCCGAACTCGGCATACGTACGGTGGAGGAGGGAGCATCACGAAAACGTGAGAGCGGCTGTTTTCGTCGAAAGGAGCCGGACCATGCATTCTCGAAGCAGTACGGAGGACTCTATGATCATTGATATCAAGGAGAAACCGGCAAGCCATTGCTGGGTTGTGTGCATGGATGCCTTGAAAGTGAACTTCAACACTCTGGGAGAAGCACAGGCATTTGTTGGTCAGCTCACGGCGCGTATCGAGGCGCCCCATGTCTGGCCAAGCGGCGCTAGCCTGGCAGGGGCGGCCCTGAAGGATATCGCGCGCTCAACTGATAAAAATCAAGTGGTCGGAACAAGGAGCAATCAATCTGTGGTTCTACTCCCGGATTGAAATGGCCGCGTGCCGAGGTGCCCCATGACGCAATCTCAGCGTTTACTCTTGATCGCTCCTTCAGCCATGACTCGGACACCGGCATTCGACCGGGCTGCTGCGCTGGCGCTCGCGATGCAATTGCCGTTGCACATCGTGGCGTTCGACTATTCCCAGGCCCTGGCGGTGGCCGGGTTGTTCGCCCCGGAACAATTCAGTAGGGCTCGGGATGGCTATCTGCAAACCCATCGCCAATGGCTCGTGGATCAGGCCGGATTGATGAGCAAGCAGGGTGTCGAGGTCACCAGCGAAGTGGTGTGGGTACAGCATCCTTATGAGGAGATTCTGAACTTCATCAATGAGATGCCGCTGACGCTGATCATCAAGGACGCCCAGGAAGAATCGGCGTTAAAACGAGTATTTTTTACACCGCTGGATTGGCAGCTGCTGCGCGATTGTCCTGTGCCGGTGAATCTGGTGACGACTGCGCTGAATGCCCGACCACGCAACGTGCTGGCCATCATTGATGTGTTGCGCGATGAAGATCAGGACCGCGTGTTCAACGACCAGGTTATCGACGCCGCGGCGAAACTGGCCTCAGTCTGTGATGCCAGTCTTGAGTTGCTGCATGTGTATGACTGGACGGCTATATATGTACAGGACATGGGCATTGGCGCATTGCCGCTGGCCAGCGGGATCCATGAAATGTTGGGAGCGGCTCAGCATGAGGCATTTGCGGCCATCGCTGAACGCCACGGCGTGTCACCGCAGCGTCGTCACTTCATAGTGGGGGCACCCGTGCCGAGTATCTGTGAATTCGTCTCGGACCACCGTACCGATGTCATTGTCATGGGCACGGTACAGCACAAGGGCCTGAGCAAATTACTCGGAACCACCGCCGAGCAACTGCTGCATCGGGCGCCGTGCAGTGTGCTGGCGATCAAGCCGGGAAGAATGCTGCAATCCTGAGGGCTTGATCGCCCCGCGACGATTCGTTGGCCGGCACATCGCGCAGCGTTTGTTCTACAGGTAAAGACGATGGATCACCTGACGGCTGTCGTCGGGATCATTGTGTGTCTCGAATCCGAGTGCCTTGGCCAGGTCGCGCATGGGGGCATTGCTGGAGGCGTCAACCGAATACATCTGGCGAAAGCCGTTTTTGCGCGCCGCCTTGATCAGATGCTCCATCAACAACGTGCCCAGCCCCAGATGCATCCATTCATCGGCGACCGTGACGGCACATTCACACTCATGCTCGCGGGTGGCCGCGTAACGGCTGATGCCGATCTCGATCAGATCCCCTTTTTCATGGACCAGGGCGACATAGGCCACACGCTGTTTATTGTCCGTGTCCATCAACTGATCGAGCATCGCAGCGCCGGGTTCGCTGATCTGCGCGAGAAAGCGCATGTGCCGGGATTCGGGAGACAGCCGTTTGATGAACGCGTATTCACGGTCGCGATCCTTCTGCGCCAGTGGTCGGATCAAAACGTGGCGACCGTCCCTGAGCGCTTCTATCCAGTATTGGCCGTCGACCGCGGCATAGGTGGCCGCGGCCCGATCGTTGTGGTCTTTGACGGTAAGCATGGGGTGTTCCTCCAGTGCGGTTTGCAAGATTGGCATGCGGCAAAAAATTCGCGTTTGAGTTCTTTTCTACTCCGCTGGCGACGTTTGAATCTGATCTGGATCAGACAGCTGTGCCGGCGGCACCGGTTTGCGTGGGCTTGATGTAAATCAAACCGCGCCAGGTGATAGAGCGCAGTCTTGAAAACATCCCGGCACTGTATGACCGGAGTCGAACGGAGGTGTGTGATGGGTCGATATCAACGTTTTCTGCTGATCGCTGACCAAAACCTGCATCAGTCTCCCGCCCAGCTGCGTGCCGTCGCGTTGGCCAAGGCAGCCGGGGCCGTACTGGATGTACGGGCCTTTGTCGAACCGGCACCGGTGGTGCATTTATGGCAAGAAAAAGTCGATGATGCAGAGCAACAGCGGTATTTGCGTCGCTACCGCCGCTGGGAGGCCGAAGAGCTCGATCGACTCAGCGACCTGGGGCTGCAGGTGACGGTCAAGGCCGTCTTCACCACCCATGCGTTGCTGGATATCTTGAAGACGGTCGAGGATCTCAAGCCCGACCTGTTGATCAAGGATGTAACCCTTGAACCTGTGCTCAAGCGAGTGTTCATCACCCCGCTCGATTGTCACTTATTGCGTGAGTGCCCGATCCCCGTGCATCTGGTCAACCACGTTCGTTACAGCTTGCCGCACCGAATCGTGGCGGCAGTGGATCCGTTCGATCCGTCGACACAATTGAGCGGTTTGAACGACACCATCATTCAGACCGCCAACGCCCTGGCCCTGCACTGCGATGCGCCGTTGCACCTGCTTTACGCCTATGACCTGTCGCCGGCTTTCAACAGCGACGCGCCATTGGCCGGGGGCGGTTGGGGCGTGGATCTGAGCGAAGAGCTGCGTCAATCCTTGCACCAGGCGTTTGTTGCACTGGCGGAGCGCTACGGGGTGCCACCGGAGCGACGGCATTTCGTCATGGGACTGCCGGTGCCGGTGATCAGTGAGTTTGTCGAGCAATACCTGGCCGATGTCGTGGTGATGGGCACAGCTCATCGGGTGGGGCTCGATCGGTTGATCGGCAGCAACACAGAGCGGGCGTTGTACTCCGTGCCGGGCAGTCTGTTGGTGGTCAGGTCGCGTGTCAGGGAATGAACGCTATCGCACCGTTGAACTGACCTGCGCGCAACAGCGCCAGCCAGCAACATGGCACGCATGCAGATTCTCCAGGCTGCAGGTATCAGTGGAGGTTGCGATGGCAGCCCACGTTCAGTTGCTTGAGCCCGTCCATGTTCAGGATCTTGACGTCGCGGCCGCTTATTTCCACCAATCCCTGGTCTCGAAGGTGCGCAATGCCCCGACAGATGGTTTCAAGGCGCAGGCCCAGGTAGGAGCCAATTTCCTCCCGACGCATTTTCAGCACAAAGCTGCTGGACGAATAACCGCGGGTATTCAAGCGCTGCGACCAATTGAGGAGAAAAGCGGCCAGGCGTTCATCCGCGTTCATGTTGCCCAGCATCATCAGCATGTCGTGATCGCGAACGATTTCCCGGCTGAGGATTTTGTTCAGGTTGTGCTGCAACGAAGGCAGTTCTCGGGCAAGTTTTTCCAGGTGAGCAAAATGAATGGGGCAGACCTCGCTATCTTCCAAAGCAACGGCATTACACGCATGCAGATCGGTGCTGATGGCATCCAGACCAAGTATTTCGCCGGGGATCTGGAACCCTGTGACTTGCTCGCGACCATCGATCGACAGCACGCTGGTCTTGAACGAACCGATTCGCACCGCATACAGCGAACGCAACGGGTCGCCCGCGCGGTAAAGCGTTGCGCCCTTTTTGACCTTGAATCGTTGCACGATCAGTGTGTCGAGGCGTTCGATTTCCGGACCGGTCAGGCCAAGCGGCAGGCACAGCTCCAGGACGCTGCAGTTGGAACATGCAGACTTGAGGTTTTGACTTTGAATCTGCATGGCTTCAGACATGACATGTCTCCCCACGGATAGGATCAGCATACGCGCTAGCAGCCCAGGCCACCCTTTGTTCCAACATATAGTTGATGTAATAGACGAACGGGTGAAAGCCTCGTTGCCTCTGCTGGACCAATGCCCAATGCCTGTGCGTTATTCAGTCAATGCGCACTTTCTGAGCGTTGATGTAAATCAAGTCATGAGCGCTGCAGGCGCTCAGAATCGAGAAAAACCTGTTGGTGGCCTGATCCGCTGGCGGAGAAGTACAAGAGCGATTTTTCGAGTGCCGGGCAACTGCAGGCACATGACGTCCAGGCTGAGCCGAATATCCACCCCACGGGAGATTTTTCATGAGCCAGTATCAACGCCTGTTACTGATCATCAACCCGGCGTTGCGCCATTCCTCAGCCATTAATCATGCAGCGGCGCTGGCCAAGGCCAGCGGTGCAAGTTTGCATATCGCGGCGCTGACCCCTTCGTCCAAATGGTTATCGCTGCTTGAAGAGGGCGATCGAGAATCGGGTCGGGAGCGCTACCTGCAGGACCATCGCGGCTGGCTTGAGGCTCAGGCCGAAAATTTGCGTGGCAGGGGGATAGAGGTGACCACCGAGGTGGCCTGGGCCGAGGACATCAAGCAAGACATCATTGAACACGTCACGGACATGCAACCCGACGTGTTGATCAAGGAGGTTCAGCATGAGTCCGCGCTCAAGCGGGCCTTCTTCACCCCGTTGGATTGGCATTTGTTGCGTCACTGTCCGGTGCCGGTTTTTCTGGTGGGCGGGAGCAGCTTCGTTTTTCCTCGCAAGGTAGTAGCAGCGGTCGAGGTATCGGATGTCGAGTCTACCGACAATGTACTGAACGACCGAATCATCAAGCAGGCTTGCAGCCTTGCGATGCAGTGCAACGCCGAGCTGCATTTGCTGTATGCCTGCGATATCTCGGCCGCTTTTCTGGCGGACATGGGCGGCCTGACCCTCGCTGACCTGACCCACGCGCTTCGCAGAGACCTGGAAACGTCGTTCATTGAGTTGGCAGATCGGTTCGGAGTGCCCTCCGATCGTCGACATTTCATTGAGGGAAACCCGGTGAGGGCGTTGAGTGAGTTTGCCGATGAACACAATGTGGACGTGATCGTGATGGGCAGAGTCCAGTCCCATGGTGTGGACAAGCTTCTGGGCAGCACGACCGAGCATATTCTGTATCAGGTGCCCTGCTGCGTTCTGGCGGTCTAGATCCTGTGCGTACCAGACTTGATCCAGACCGTCAGTTGAGTCTGATACGAGTCAGAAAGGGGATTATTTGCGCTTCCAGTACTTTTGCATTTCCAGAAACAGGAAGGATGCGGTCCATGTGATGAGCACCAGCCCGGTAAGGGCTTGCAGGCCGGTCAAGTATTTGAGGTTGCCCACAGGCGAAATATCGCCGAAGCCGATGGTCGTGTACGTCGTAAAGGAAAAGTAAACGCAGTCCATCAGCGAACCGTCGAAGTTGCCCGTCAGGCTGCCCCATCCCCCTGAGTGCACCATCAGGTAATAGACCAGCGCAAAGCACCAGACCTCTATGGCGTGGGCCAGGAGGGCGCCGAATACGCCAACCACGATTCTGAAGCGGTTCCACACCTTGAGCCGGGGCAGCCAGTCATTCAGGCGCAACAGGCATTCGTAGTGGATCACTACGGCGATGACCACCACCAGCGTATTGATCAGCGTGACTGCCAGCATGGCAAATCTCCAGCGATAGGGGAGGCAGTGCATCTGAGTAGTTCTACGCGAGGAAGCCGGAAAATCGTTGAGCTGAATCAACAAGGGTTTAAGTCATCGAAAGCCAGTCGCTCCGTTAACGATAGCTGTTGATTAGTTGATAAAAGTCAGATCCCCCACGGTACAACGCCAAATAATCGAACTGCCGCTTTCCGGTCGCAACAAGTCGACAGGACTTTTTGCTGGCTGCAGTCATGAGTTCGCTCGAAGTAACAAACGTTTGACTCAAGGCTCGACAGCCAGGCGGGTTTGCACTCAGGCAGGTTTCAGGGCGAGGTATGTGATGCTCAAACTCAAACGCATTCTATTGATAGCCCCCAGCGAAATGACCCTGACCCCGGCGTTTGAGCGTGCACATGCCTTGGCGGGTGCAACCGGTGCCTTATTGCACATTGTCGCGTTCGATTATGTCCAGGCCCTGGCGGTAGCCGGTCTGCTTGACCATGACGCGATGGCACAGGCACGAGAAGGCTATCTGCAGGTTCACCGTCATTGGCTGGAGCAGCAGGCCCGGTTTCAACGATGCAGCGGCATACAGGTGACCACCGAAGTGGTCTGGGCCAGGTCGAGCCTGACAAATCTGCTGGAGTACGTGAACGACTTTCTTCCGGACCTGGTGATCAAGGACACCCATTATGTGCCGGCTCTGGACCGCGCCTTTCATCGGCCTGTGGACTGGCGATTGCTACGCGAGTGTCCGACCCACCTGCACCTGGTGACCAGCGCCCAAAATCCCAAGCCCTTGAAAATTCTCGCGGCGATCGATCTGTCCCATCTGGAGGAGCTCACTCAGGGGTTGAATGACCGAATACTCGACCTGGCCTCTACTCTGGCGGCCAGTTGCGGTGCGCAGTTGCACTTGCTTAACGTCAGTCGTTGGTCAGAGATAAGCGATGCGCCGATGAGTGTACCGACAGGCAGTCTTGATGAGAGTTTGAGAGACGCTATCGAGGATGCCCAACAAGAGGCATTCGATGTGCTTGCCGAGCGTTACTGCATCAAGGATGCCCGTCGACATTTATTGGCGGGCTCCCCCCACAAGGTTATCGCACTGTTCGCTCAACAGCATGCTTTCGACATGGTGGTGCTGGGCACGGCTTATCACCATGGGCCTGAGCGGTTTATCGGCGATACCGCCGAGAGTGTGTTGAACAGGGCACCGTGCAGTTTGATGATCGTCAAGCCATTATCGGGGGGCGGGATGTAGGAAGGCGGGAAATCACGACGCTGGAATCATCGGTGTACCGCTTTCGGCGGCGATGTCCTTTGGGCCAGGCATTAGGGCTCCGAAGTGAAATTTGTTTGAGCGAACACAAAAAATCCCGAAAGCATTTCTGTTTTCGGGATTTTTCATTGTTTCGCGACGGTGAAGCTAGTTGCTCTCGACTTTCCCTTAGACACCAGCTGCCAGAGGGAACAACCCTGCTACCAAGCAAGCGATCAAGATGAGGAAGCTCAGCGCAAACGCCCATTTCATGGTGTATTTCTGGTGGTCGCTGAACTCCACACCTGCCAAGCCACAGAGCAGGTAGGTCGAGGCCACAAGAGGGCTCAGAAGGTGAACAGGTTGGCCTACCAGAGAGGCACGTCCAATTTCAGCGTGGGTAATGCCATAGACTTCGGCAGCCTTGGCAAGTACTGGAAGCACACCATAGTAGAAGGCGTCATTGGACATGAAGAACGTGCCCGGAATACTCGCCAGCGCGGTTATCGGCGCCATGTATGGGCCCCAGGTCGCTGGTAGCATTGCCAGGAAGCTCGCAGACATCGCATTGACCATGCCCGTTCCGGAAAGAATGCCAGCCAGAATGCCGGCTGCCAGGAAGATCGCGATCTGGTTCAGGGCTGTTGGAGCGTGCGCGGAAATACGACGACGCTGATCGTTCATGTGTGGGTAGTTGATCACCAATGCAACGGAGAACGCGACCATGAACAAAATGGAAAGTGGCAAGATTTCCACCACCAAGCCGGCCATCAAAGCAATCGTCAGGCCCGCGTTCAACCAAAACAGTTTTGGGCGACGCAGTTCGGCATTCTCGTCTGACATCGATGGCAGACCTTCGTCAGTCTCCTCGTCAAAAACTGTGGCAGCAGCACCCACTGACAAGCGCAGTTTTCCAAGACGTTGACGCTCACGAATACCGATGAAGTAAGCCAGCGCCAGAACACCGAGGAAGCCCACTACCATAACGGGAATAAGTGGGATAAAGAGCTCGGACGTATCAACCTGCAAGGAGGCTGCGGCACGTGCAAGTGGTCCGCCCCATGGCAATAGGTTTGTCACACTTGCCGCCAGAATGACCACGCACGTCAGCGACAAGGGTTCGAGCCTCAGCCGTTTGAAGAGAGGCAGCATCGCGGTGACGGTGATCATGTACGTCGTTGAGCCGTCGCCATCCAGCGATACCATCCCTGCCAGAAGCGTTGCAAACACAACAGCCTTCATCGGGTCGCCGTTGATCAGCTTGATGAACTTGCGAATGATCGGATCGAACAGACCGGTATCAAACATCACGCCGAAGTAGAGGATCGCGAACATCACCATGACCGCGGTCGGCGCTACCTTTTTCAGGCCGTCGATCATCATGTTGCCCATGTCCGGACCGAATCCTGCCATGAGCGCGAATACGATCGGAACTGTTGTCATCGCTACCAACGGTGACAACCGCTTGGTCATGATCAGTGCCATGAAGGTCACTATCATGCCGTAGCCGAGTATTGAGAGCATTTGTATCACCTTGACGTAAAGTACAATTGTTTTTATGGGATCTGCGCAAAAAAGCGCATCAAGGTTCCCGCTGTATTTTTGGTTTGATCCAGCGGGTTGCCGCTGAGTCTCACACGAGTATCAACTCATGTGAAGGCCACCATTAAGCGAGAAGTCAGCACCATTCGCATACCCAGCCTCGTCCGAGGCCAGCCAAGCGCATACCGCTGCGATCTCCTCGGGTGTTCCAAGGCGACGAGTCGGAATGTCCTGGATGATGCGATCCATCGCGTCCGCCGTGGTGACGGACTTGAGTTTGGCAGTGGCGATGTAGCCAGGAGACACGGTATTCACCGTAACTCCGCGGGAACCGACTTCTCGTGCCAGTGCGCGAGTGAAGCCTCGGATTGCCGACTTTGCAGTTGAGTAGTTGACTTGACCTACTTGGCCCAGTTGGGCGTTTACTGAAGAAATGTTGATCACTCGTCCCCAGCCTCGTTCAGCCATGCCATCGATAACCTGTTTGGTTACGTTGAACAGCGAGTTGAGGTTGGTATCGATGACCGTGGCCCAGTCATTGGGCTGCATGTCCTGAAAAACAACATTCCGAGCGGTGCCGGCGTTGTTGATCAAAACGTCAACGGGGCCGACATTTTTCTTGATTTGATCGAAAGCCTTCCGGCAGGACTCCCAGTCAGCAACGCTGCCTTCAGAAGCGATGAAGTTAAAGCCAAGCTCCTTTTGTTGAGCGAGCCAAGTGTCCTTCAGAGGCGAGTCAGGGCCGCATCCCGCGACGACGGTGAATCCGTCACGCGCCAGTCGTTGGCAAACTGCGGTGCCCAGGTTTCCCATACCTGCAGTAACAAATGCGATCTTTTTGTTCATGCGCAAACTCCTGTTGTGTTTTTTGTTGGGAGCATTGATTGCAACCTTTGAAGGCTACTGGAGGCTAATAAACCCCAGTCGAAATTGTTTTGCAAGGTTACGCAGTACAATTTCGCTAAAAAGAAACAATTTCTTACCAGCGGTCATCTTCATGGGGATGCGGTTTCATGATCCTCCAGAGTTCCTCCAGTCCATCGAGCGTCGAGGTGCGAGGGCGGTACTCGCAACCCACCCATCCCTGATAGGCCCGGTCTTCCAGCATGGAGAGCAGTTTCGGGAAGTCGATGTTGCCTGTGCCTGGCTCGTTGCGGCCGGGAAAGTCCGCGACCTGAATGTGCCTCACCCGCGACCACCATTGATTGAGCTTACGCAGGCAATCCACGCCGAGAAGCTCGGTGTGGTAGGTGTCCAGGATCAGTCCAAGGTCGGGCAGTGCCTCGAGCATCTCTTCAGCGAAGTCGAAGTGGCTCATCAGGTAACCTGGGACTTCATCTGAGCTGATGACTTCAATCAACGGCTCGATGCCTTCTCCAGACAAGAACTCAACGGCGTACTTCAGATTGCGACGGTAAATGCCGCTATCGGCAATGACCCCAAGTTCTGCCTGCGACACCCCTGACATCAGGTGAACCATTCGGCAGTCGAGTGCACTGGCATATTCAACGGCCTTGGTTAGATCCGATCGAAATGCTTCTTTTGAACTGCAAATGCCGGTGTTGCCTTTGGTTGGGCCCGATGGCGCGGCGAATTGCACCATCTGGAGTTCATGCTCGCGGAGAAGCTCTGCGATTTGCGGTGCTTCGTATTCATAGGGCGAGGGAAACTCGATGGCTCGAAAACCCGCGTTGGCCGCTGCCGAGAACCGCTCCAGAAAAGGCAATTCCGTAAACTGGAAGCCGATGTGCGCGTTCAACCTGGTCATGGGTGACTCCTCAAATCTTCGAATCTGCATCAGGCGTTCAGAAGGCTGCGCAGCTTCAATACGGCGCTGTCGGGTGTTGTCAGTACAGGCAGACCACTTGCTTGGCTCACCCTTTGTGCTGCACTGGTCATGGAAAATTGTGCAAAACACAGCAGCTCGCTATTGGTAGGGGGGCGTGCTGAGTCGACGATAAGCGCGTCATGGCGTTCGGCATTCCCCTTGCGCAATTCGGCGAGTGCTTCTGGGCAGACAAGGGAATTGAGCTCAATATCGACACCCAGTTGTTGCGCATAGGCTTGAAATTCCTCGGTCATCGATGCAATGGCCGGCTGGAAAGTCGCAAGTATGGTGATTTTTGGGGTGCGTTGAATGGCCTCCTCGATCATGGCTTCGTTCGGTTTAAGTACCGGAATGCTCAGCGAGCGCTTGCACAAATCGATCGCGTCACCGAATGCCGAACACGTAAACAAGATCGCATCAGCACCGGACTCTGCGGCGTAGGTAGCGAGTTTCAAGAACCGCTGGCTCAATGCCGGAGTCAGTTCACCGGCCTCGGCCAAATCGCTGGAAAGCGAATCTTCCAATAAATTGGCCAGCCTGGCCTCAGGCCAAAGCCGAGTGAATGCTTCAGTAATGGGTGCGATTGCTACTGGTGTTGCATGGATCAAATAGATGCGTGGTGCGGTCATGACGGATTCCTGGATTGCTGTAGGGCAAGTTGGTGTACGGTGAAGTCCTGAAGTGTCACTGGCGTGTTGATGTGCATCAGGTGTGTTATTTTTCTTTAAAGCTTGGTTTTGGATGTAACGCTCCATCCCAGGCAATGCATTGATGTCATCCTCCTCTGATTACCGGTTTCCATGAATTCAGCAGAATCGACTCTTCAGCAACCCTTGGTGGGCGAACCAGCCAAAATGAAGCCCAAGATAAAGAAAGACCTTGCGGAGCAGTTGGCACCCAAGATCATCGACATGGCCAGAGCCCGGTCGATGCGCGCTGGTGATCCTTTGCGCGAGGAGTCTTTTGCCAAGGAGTTGGGAGTTTCCCGATCTCCGATTCGACGAGGTTTCGCGTTGTTGGCCGAATTGGGTCTGGCGACCAAGGAGCCGAACCGAGGTTATTTCCTGACAGCTGACGCGCGAGGAATCGACAGTCGCAAGCTCCCTCTGGAAGTCGATCCGTTTGAAGACTTCTATTTGCGCGTTGTCGACGACGTCTTGCGTGGTGACATTCCCACGACTTTTTTTGAAGCCGAGTTGATGCGCAAATATGAGGTGCCGAGAGGACAGCTCATGAAGGTTCTGACCCGGCTGGCCAATGAAGCAATGATTGAGCGCAAGCCGGGGCAGGGGTGGGAGATCAACAGTTTTCTGCACGACTCCAAAGCCCATATTCAGAGCTACCGCTTTCGCATGGCAATCGAACCGGCTGCGGTATTGGAACCGGGTTACGAGGTGGATAAGCCAGCGTTTGCCAAAGCGCGGGAAATCCAGCAGCAACTGCTCGATGGCGACATTTTCACCTTGTCGCGATCGCAGCTGTTTCAGATCGGTTCGCAGCTTCATGAGCTGGTGGTGCGCTGCTCGGGCAACGCTTTCTTTCTTGAGGCTATCCGCCGCCAGAACCAATTGCGTCGGTTCATGGCCTACAAGGCCAACGTGGATCGGCCTCGCCTGATCAACCAATGTAAAGAACACATCCATCTTCTTGATCTCATCGAAAGTGGACAGCGAGAGGCGGCGGCGGAATTTCTACGCAACCACCTTGATGTGGTCGGGCGGCAGAAAACAGATAAAGAGGCCAAGGATGAGCTGGAGTACCAGCGCAGCCTTGAAATATCGGTTGTCAGCTAGTGCTCAGCTCGTTTAACAGCACCACGCCATCGTCATCGCCGAACAGTTGGTCGCCATCGGCGATGGTGTGCCCGGCGAATTCCACCGATATGCCAATCTGTCCCTCGTTTCGTTTGACGGTCTTGCGCGGGGATGTGCCCAGTGCCTTGATGGCGATCGGCATATCGCGCAGCGCCGCTTTGTCGCGGATGTAACCGTAAATCAACACACCGGCCCAGCCGTTCTTGACCAGATCCTCAGCGATCACATCGCCAAACAGCGCGTAGCGGTCACTGCCACCACCGTCCACCACCAGCACCCGGCCGTGTCCTGGCAGACTGCTTATCTCCTTGATCCTGGAATTGTCCTCGAAACATTTGAGGGTGAAGGCGCGTCCCTCGAAATCATTTTTGCCGCCAAAGTCCTGAAAAATCGGGGCCAGCACGCGAATTGAGTCTGGGTACTGATCGCAAAGATCGGAGGTTTTAACTGTCATGCAGGATCTCCTGGGAAAGTGAAATGGGTGACCGTTGAGCGTAAAGGTTGCACAAACTGAATATTCATGCAATAAAATGCAATCTGTCGAGGGCGATAGCGCTACTGCTCCCCGTAACGTCTCAGGACGAACGGGAGCAAAAGGTTAAGGACTTCGTCTCGCCAATATTGTACTTTGTATTTACGATGTACAGAAATGGAGCCGGTTCATCACGCACAGGCTTCGAAAAAATTCAGTTCAAACAATAAGTAAGGGGTATGCGATGCGTATTTTGGTTCTTCCTGGTGACGGTATTGGTCCAGAAATCGTTGAATCTTCGATGTCGGTGCTCAAGGCTGCCAACACAAAATTCGATCTGGGCTTGAGCTTCGATTACGACGATGTCGGTTTCACAAGCCTGGATAAATACGGCACCACCTTGCGTGATGAAGTGCTGGAAAAGGCCAAAAGCTACGACGGCATCATTCTCGGCACCCAGTCGCACGCCGACTATCCAGTGCCTGAAAAAGGCGGTCGCAACGTTTCTGCCGGTTTCCGTATCGGCCTGGATCTCTACGCCAACGTACGTCCTGCCCGTACCCGTCCATTCCTGACTTCCAACATGAAGGAAGGCAAGACCATGGACCTGGTGATCATGCGTGAAGCGACTGAAGGCTTTTATCCAGATCGCAACATGAGCCGCGGTTGGGGCGAAGTGATGCCGACTCCGGATATGGCTTTGTCCACTCGTAAAATCACTCGTCATTGCAGCGAGCGTATCGCCCGCCGTGCATTCGAGCTGGCTATGAAGCGTGGCAAGAAAGTCACCGCTATTCATAAGGCCAACAGCTTTCACATGACTGACGGTCTGTTCCTCGAGTGCGTTCGCGATGTAGCGAAGGACTTCCCAGAGGTCGCGCTGGACGATCTGCTGGTCGATGCCTCCACTGCCCACCTGGTACGTAGCCCTGAGCGCTTCGACGTTCTGGTCGCGACCAACTTCTACGGCGACATCATCAGCGACCTTGCCAGTGAACTGTCGGGCAGCCTGGGTCTGGCCGGTTCCATGATGGCCAGCGACACTCATTGCTGCGCCCAGGCCCAGCACGGCTCTGCGCCGGATATCGCCGGTCAGGATAAGGCCAACCCGGTTTCGATGATTCTGTCCGTTGGCATGCTGCTGCAGTGGATGGGCGAGCACCACAATAAAGAAGCGCTGATCAAGGCCGGCCTGGAAATGGAAAAGGCAGTGGATGTTGTGCTGCAGGATCCTAAGCAGCGCACGCCTGATCTGGGCGGCTCCAGCGGTACCAAATCGTTCGGCGAAGCTGTAGCCAAAGTCATTCTGGGCTGATTGAAACAGGCGGCATGCCAGGCATGCCGCCCGTTGTCTGGAATGTTGCGGATCTATAACAAGAAATCGCCTGTTCTCCTTTTAGATATCCAAAGGAGGAGGGCACGAGGAGACCACAGTGAGTCAATTACTACTCGGTTGCATCGCTGATGACTTCACCGGCGGTACGGATTTGGCAAGTACGCTGGTACGTGGCGGCATGCGCACGCTACAGGTGATCGGTGTGCCGCAAGGGCCACTGCCAGATGATATCGATGCTGTCGTCATTGCCCTGAAAAGCCGTACCGTCAGCCCGGAAGAAGCCGTTACTCAATCGCTCGAAGCGCTGGAATGGTTGCGTGCGGCAGGCTGCCAACAGTTTTTTTTCAAATATTGCTCGACGTTTGACTCGACCTCTCGCGGAAACATCGGCCCTGTCGCCGACGCACTTGCTGAAGCTTTGAACGTCTCGTTCGCTGTGGCTTGTCCTGCATTCCCGGAGAACAAACGGACGATTTTTAACGGTCATTTGTTCGTCGGCGATGTGCTGTTGAGCGAATCCGGCATGCGTAATCATCCATTGACGCCAATGACCGATTCCAATCTGGTTCGGGTGTTGCAGCAGCAGACGCTCAAACCGGTAGGTCTTGTTGCACATTCGGTCGTCAACAAGGGCGCGCAAGCCATTTCCACGGCTTTCAATAGCCTCATTGCCCAAGGTCGAGGTTATGCCATTGTCGATGCGATCGATGATGAAGATTTGTATGCGATAGGCACTGCCGTGGCGGACCATAAACTGGTTACCGGCGGTTCTGGCGTTGCGCTGGGTCTACCTGAAAACTTCCGTCGTGCAGGCAAGCTCGGTCAGTCCGAAACGGCATCGGTACTGCCTGTCATCGAGGGCTTGGGCGCCGTTGTTTCCGGCAGTTGTTCTGTAGCGACGAATGGTCAGGTCGAGCACTGGCAGAAAACCCGTCCGAGCTTTTCCATTGATCCGCTGCGTCTTGCCAATGGTCATGATCAGGTTGCTGAAGCACTCGAATGGGCGAAGGATCTGATTCAAAAGGGCCCCGTCCTGATCTACGGGAGCGCACATCCAGAGACGGTCAAGCTTGCTCAGCAAAAGCTCGGTGTTGAGGCTGCTGGGCAGATCGTTGAAGACGCATTGTCCGCCGTCGCTGTCGGCCTCTACGGCATGGGTGTTCGCAAGTTGGTGGTCGCCGGCGGCGAAACATCGGGTGCGGTAGTCAAGGCACTGCAAGTCAAGGCTCTGCGAATTGGTGCGACCATCGATCCTGGTGTGCCCTGGACACTCGGCTTGCGCGACGACCCGGTTGCCCTGGCGCTGAAATCCGGCAATTTCGGCACGGTAGACTTCTTCGAGAAGGCATTGGCCAATGCGCCATGATCTGCTCAGCCTGGAAATCTTCATGGCTGTGGCGGAGCAGCGAAACCTGACAAAGGCGTCGCAGCTCTGCCATCTGGCGACCTCCGCAGTCAGTAAGCGGATCAGCGAGCTTGAAGAGAAGGTGGGTTCCCCGTTGTTCATTCGATATCCGCGCGGAATGGAGCTGACGCCTGCGGGGCAGTCGCTGCGCCATTACGCGTTGCAGGTGAACGAAACTCTTCAGAAGATGGACCAGGAGTTGAGTGAGTATGGTGCTGGAATCAAGGGCCATGTTCGATTGCACGCCATTACATCGGCGTTGGCCCAACAGCTGAGTCTGGATATCGGCAGGTTTATGGAAACCTACCCCGATATCAAGTTCGATATCGAGGAGCGCGTCGGTGCGGCAATCGTTCGAGCCGTGTCGGACGGTCGTGCGGATGTCGGCATCATTGCCGAACAGACGCCTTCACAAGGGTTGGAATCCGTTCCCTATCGCGTGGATGAGTTGGTGATTGCGGTTCCAGAACGGCATCCATTGGCGGCGCAGACGCAAGCCAGTTTCGAGCAAGCGCTGATCTTCGAATTCATTGGTCCTCACGTGGAGAGCTCGGTGCATTTGCTCCTGAGTGAACAAGCCGAATTGTTAGGTAAGCCAATCAGGCAGCGGGTTCGCGTTTCCAGCTTTGAATGCATGTGCCGGATGGTTTCGACCAATCTGGGCATTTGCATTTTGCCTCGCGATGTTCTGCGTCCCTATCTGCGTTCCTTCCATTTGCAGGCTGTCACGTTGGCCGAGCCATGGGCCAAGCGTCAGTTGAATATTGTTGCTCGACGATTCGAAGCGCTCCCTCCTACCGCTCGCGCGTTCGTCGCACACTTGACCGCGTGACAAGTGCTATCCATGTACCTGTTCGCTTTTTGAGATGACTTCATGTTCATTTACGTAGGCTGTCGTACCACTCGTGAAAGGAATGCCCGTGGCAACGGGATCAATGTCTACAGCGTCGATTCACAGACTGGGCGCCTGTCTCATGTGCAACTGGTTGATGGTTTGGTAAACCCTTCATTTCTTGCGATCAGTAAACAGGGGGATTTCCTGTACTGCGTCCATGGTGATACGGATCAGGCCAGCGCATTTAGCATCGGCGCCGATGGCGCACTGCGCTATCTCAATAGCCAATGCACCCATGGCCACAATCCCGCACACCTGGCGATTTCACCGGACGGCGCCTTTCTGGTGGTGAGCAACCATTACAGTGGTTCTGTTGTTGTCTTACCGATTCTCGATTCGGGAGAACTCGGCGAGCTCTGCGATCAAGTGATGACGCAAGGGCCTATCGGACCCCATCGAATTGAACAAAAAGGCCCGAAACCGCATTTCAATCCATTCGACCCCAGTGGAAAACTAGTGGTCGTGCCGGATAAAGGTCTCGATCGGATCTTCACTTATCGATTCGACTCGCAATCGGGCAAGTTGCTGCCGACAGCCTGTCCATCGGTTGCTACTCGCAAAGGTGCAGGACCACGGCATGTGGCGTTTCATCCGGGATTGCCCGTTGTCTACTCGGTCAATGAGCTCGATTCGACTGTCGCAATCTATCGCTTCAACAGCGAAAGTGGTGAGCTGCAGCCGCAGCAGGTGCTCTCTGCGCTGCCGGATTCTTTCACGGGCGACAGCACGGCCGCAGAGATCGAGGTTGATAAGGCCGGGCGCTTCCTCTATGCCTCCAACCGAGGAAGCGACAGCATTGCGCGCTTCAGCATTGATCCCCAATCGGGCTGGCTGACATTCGAATCAGCGACGCCAACGCAAGGCCTCACTCCTCGATTTTTCGCTTTGTCGCCCGACGGCAGATGCATGTATGTGGCCAACGAGGACAGTGACACGATCGTGGTTTTCAGTGTTGACCCAACGACTGGCAGCTTGACCCCAACGGGTGAGGTGATTGAGACAGGGAGTCCAGTGTGCATGGTCTTTGGTGGCGCCAACGTATGAGAGCGTTTTTCACCTCAATGGGATTGTGGTGGGCGACACCGCTGGTTGGAGTGACCGGCGCACTGATTGCCAGTTACCTGAACTGGCCTTTGCCGTGGATCATTGGATCGATGTTGGCGGTTATTCTGGTGCGTTGCCTAGGCTGGCGGGTAGGGGAGATCCCCAATGGTCGATTGACTGGGCAATGGATGATTGCGACATCCATCGGTCTGCATTTCACACCCGCGGTGCTGGAGCAGATCCTGGGGCATTTCGCGATGATGCTGTTCGCGGCATTTCTGACCTTGTTGCTTGCCTTGCTCGGCATAGAGTTCATGCGGCGTCGAGGCATGGATCTGACGACTGCCTTTTTCGCCTTCATGCCTGCGAACTTTGCAGAGATGATTCAATCGGGGATCAGGCATAAGGCCAACGTCAGTCAGATCGCTGCAGCTCACAGTGTACGGCTCGTGCTGATAGTTCTTTGTGTTCCGCCCGCGATGTTTTTCACCTCGAAAATCTCTCCATCGGTGGCTCATGCCCGATTGCCCAGTGATTGGTATTGGCTGCTGCCATTGTTGCTCGGCGGAGCGCTGACGGCGATTATCTGGAAACGGTACAAGTTGCCGAACCCTTGGATGTTCGGCCCGATGGCGCTGTGTGCGCTATTCACTGCCAGCTTCAATCTGCAGACGGCATTACCCGTTGAGCTGAGCCATTACGGTCAGCTCATGATCGGTTGTGCGCTCGGAGGCTACTTTGATCGCCAGTTCTTCAAGGCCTCACCGACATTCCTGATCAAGGTTTCGGTGTTCACCTTGAGCATGATTGTATGCACCTTGTTGCTGGCACTTGGGATCGGATATCTGCTGGGCTTTCCTTTGATGACGCTGGCACTGGGCATGATGCCGGGCAGCAGTACGGAAATGTACCTGACGGCCGAAGCCTTGAACCTGGGCGTTGGCATCGTTACGGCAATGCAGATCATGCGTTTGATAGTGGTGATGCTCTGCGCTGAGCCGGTGCATAAAATCTGGTTGAAACGCCTTCGCCGCTGAGCAGGCAAGTGCGTTTCAACCCCTCATCGCAGCGGCCTCAATTGACTTGAAGCGGGGCAACCGTGACGTCACTTTGGCCGCTTGCGGCAAGTGCCTTGGTTACGAAACCGTTGGCTTTCTGTTCTTCCAGAAATGCTCTGACATACGCCGCACCCGCGACGCATCGCACTGGAACGCCCATTGCCTGGCGAATTGATGTGAAGTAGCCGTCCAGTACGCGCAATTCCTTGTTGGCCTCGGCGACCTTGAGCAGCGGTTGACGCACGCCCGCCGCCGCATCCAGGTTCTCATCGAGAAACAGGTCCACAGCTCCGGCAGAGGTTGGTGCGCGAACCAGGGTTGCGTGCTGTTGAGTCCGGCTCAGGTACAGGTCATAAGCTGCACCCTTACCCACGGCGATCCGCACGCCGGGCTGATCCAGATCTTCCATCTTGCGGAATGGAGAGCTGTCCTTGACCAGATAGGTACCTTCGATAATCACGTAAGGTTCACTGAAGGCGACTTGAGCTTCACGCACAGGTTCGATGGCCAGGAATGCAATGTTCCATTGATTTTGCGCCAAAGCCTCGAACACCTTCCCTGCAGCATCATAGGTGATGAACTCGACAGGAACGCCCAAGTGCTTGCCCAGTTCCACCGCCAGGCTGACAGATACACCTTGAGGTTGGCCCGTTTCGGCATTGCGCTGTGCAAGCACCGGGTTGCCGAAGTTGATGGCTGCTCTGAGCACGCCGGTCGGTGCAAGATCTTCAAGAACTTTTGCGGTAGGGGCGAGCATAAATGGTCTCCATGGAAATTGTCGTCGGCCCTGAGAGTAGGGAAGTGAGCAAGACCTGACAATTTCAGACTCATCAATGCTGCGTTCTCCGTGGGCGAACGATGACTTGCTCATTGTTCAATTTTCCCCGGCTCGGCCTTTGGTTACGCTGGATTCAACTGAACGACCATATAGAGTCGTTTGCGCACGCACTCAACCGGTGAACGATAAGCCCATGATTTCAACCATCGACGCACGTCATCAAAGTCATCTTCAAGTGGGCGACACCCGTTACGCCTACGTGGATCTGCGCAAGATACTCACCCCGGACGAGCTCATTGGCTTGCCCTATTCAATCCGTATTTTGCTGGAGAATGTGGCTCGGTGTTCACCAGCGTCGCTGGACAACTTCATCGCATGCATACGCCAAGGGGCGCCGGCCTGCGAAGTGCCGTTTTATCCTAACCGGCTGATGTTCCACGACACGACCTGCCTGCCGGCGCTTGCTGACTTTGCCGGTATGCGCGACATGGTGGCGGAAATGGGTGGCGCACCGGAAACCATGAACCCAATGATTCCTGCTGTGCTGGTCATTGACCATTCGGTGATTGTCGAGCGCTACGCTGAAGCGGACGCGGTGGAGAAGAACCTGGACATCGACTACCGCCGCAACTCCGAACGCTACGAATTCATCAAATGGGCACAAAAGAGCCTGACGAATTTCAAGGTGGTTCCGCCCGGTACTGGCATCATTCACCAGGTCAACATGGAGTCGTTGGCGACCGTTGTTTGGGAAAGCCAGACCGCCGATGGCCAGCCACTGCTGCATCCTGACGATATCGTAGCAACCGACAGCCACACGCCGATGATCAACGCCATCGGCGTTCTTGGCTGGGGTGTGGGTGGGCTGGAGGGACAGGCTGCCATGCTCGGTGAGCCGGTGCCTATCAGTTTTCCTGAAGTCGTCGGCATTCGTTTGAGCAATGAACTGCGGCCCGGTGTGACAGCAACCGATCTGGCATTGCGCATCACGCAAATATTGCGTGCGAAGCGCGTAGTGGGCAAGTTCGTTGAGTTCTGCGGCCCTGGCCTGTCGAAGCTCAGTTGGGCGGCGCGAGGCACGCTGTCGAACATGGCCCCTGAGTATGGCGCCACGGTAGTGTTCTTCCCGTTCGACGACAGCACAATGGAGTATATGCACCTGACCGGTCGCAGCGAAGACACTATTGCGCGTATTGAAACTTACCTCGAAGCACAGGGCCTGTGGCGTCACGACTCACTGCCCGAACCGCATTTCGATGACCTGATCGAGCTGGATCTTGCGGCCATCGAGCCAAGTGTTGCCGGGCCTCATCAGCCGCATCAGTGGCGCAAACTGGCTGACGCCGCGCCATCCTTTCGTCAGGAAATTCTGGGTGAGCGGGAGGGCGTGATCGCTCGTTCCTCGGACGCTGAAGCGGAATACTTCGAGCCTACGTTTGGCCAGGCCCTGACCCATGGCGCCATCTCCCTGGCGGCAATTACCAGTTGCACCAACACTGCAAACCCGAGCCAGATGATCCAGGCGGGATTGCTGGCCCGCAACGCTCAGCGTCGAGGTTTGCACAGTAAACCCTGGGTCAAGACATCTCTGTCGCCCGGCTCGCGCGTAGTCGCGGACTACCTGGAAAAAGCCGATCTGCTAAGCGACTTCTCGGCCTTGGGGTTCGACCTCGCCGGGTTTGGCTGCATGACCTGCATCGGTAACTCCGGCAGTCTCGAAGAACACATGGAGCGCTTCTCGGACCAGGGCCTCAAAACCGTGGTGGTGCTGTCGGGCAATCGCAACTTCGAGGGGCGGGTCAATCCTCGCGTACAGGTCGGCTATCTGGCCTCGCCGGCGCTGGTCGTTGCTTATGCGTTGGCGGGCACCATCAATATGGATATTCAGACTGAGCCGTTAGGACAGGATGCGGCAGGCAACGATGTGTACCTGCATGAACTGATGCCAAGTGAAGAGCAGATTCAGGCACTGGTCAGCCAGACCGTTCGCCCGGATTTGTTCCGCCAGCGTAACGCGATGCTGTGGGATGGCACTCATCACTGGCAGGCACTGTCAGCGAGTGGCAGCGTGCAGTTTCCTTGGGCGCCGAATTCGACTTACCTGCGCCGCCCCGTTTACCTGCAAAACGTCAAGGCCAAGGCTTCACCCGAGTTGTCGATTCATAGTGCAAGAACTTTGATGGTGCTGGGCGACAACGTCACCACTGACCACATCTCTCCGGCCAGTGCGATTCCACTCGAAAGCCAGGCGGGCCAGTGGTTGATCGAGCGTGGCGAAAACCCGGACGATCTCAATCAATACTCGACCCGCCGCAGCAATCACGAAGTGATGATGCGCGGTGCGTTCGTGAATCGAGCAGTGAAGAATCGGCTATTGGAGCAACAGCCGGGAGAGGGTGGTTTTGCAACGGCTTTTGACGGTTCGATCCAGCGCGTTTACGACGCAGCTCTGAGCTACGTTGCCAAGGATGTGCCGCTGGTGATCTTCGCCGGGTTCAACTATGGAGCGGGCTCCAGTCGTGACTGGGCAGCCAAGGCGCAAGCCACCTTGGGCGTCAAGGCTGTCGTCGCGCAGAGTTTTGAGCGTATCCATCGTAGCAATCTGATCGGCATGGGCATCTTGCCCATTACCTTCTCGGCAGGCGTCGACGCGACGAACTTGCAGTTAAAGGGGGATGAGGCGCTGGACTTCAACGGTCTGGAGACAATGCAGGTGGGGGCAAATCCGCTGTGCCTGGTGATCAATCGCGCGGACGGAAGTCAGACCTCGCTGCCGTTGATTCTGCAGCTGGATTCGCAACAGGAAATTCTCTACTTGAAGGAGGGCGGTATCCTGCCGTATGTCGTGCGCAAGGTCGTTTCGCAGGTGAATACTTAACTGAGGGGGATGCTTTGAAGGGCATGGCGAGATGCCGCGTTCGTAGATGCCTGGTAACGGTTTGGCCGGCATGCGCGCAACGGTTCAGGTACCCGTTGCGCAGACTGTGCTAAGGCCAGGGCTGTTGTAGCGCCAAAGCGGTTGTTTTATTGCTATTGCGCACAGCCGTCGAAACAAATTTCTAGGTCGAATCAGTCAGTTTTTAAGGTGTGACTCAAACCTGAAGCCGCCCTTCGCTGATGGCAACTGCAAAGTCTTCGGGGGTTGGGCTTTCCGGCCACTGCGCAACACCCTCTGGCAGCGAAATCCAGGGCTGTTTACGCTTGACCCAGATGTGTGCCAAGGGTGCCAAACGGTCCGCGCCGTGGAGTACGCCAGCCCGCAGCACACGCATGCCTGGGGCCGCGTCGGTCTCATTGAACAGCCGGGTGAAACACGTACCGCAGGCGTACTGCGTCGATGTATGTCCTTCTGTTGTATGGGTGTATGCAAGTGTGCTTCCCGATATCTCAATCGCCTGAGCTGGACAGAGCATATGTAATGCGAAGGCACTGCCACTCCAGCGTTGGCAGTTCAGGCAGTGGCATGCGTACAGCGGTGCAGATTCAATTTGCAGTTGAAGTTGGACTTGTCCACATCGGCATTGTCCGGTGAAACCCATGGTGTCGCTCCTTATACTGCTGCGCTACGAATGAGAGGTGCATCATCCATGTTCCTCGAACCCGGCAGAAGACAATAAACGGAGCAACCGTTGGTAAGAAATAGATGAGTGGCCTTGAATGGGAAAGCCAGCGAGTATTCCTGGCAGTATTGCGCAGTGGCAGCCTGTCAGGCGCCTCCAGATTGCTGGGAATTGCGCAGGCAACGGCTCGCCGACGTCTGGAAAGCCTTGAAGCTGGTCTGGGGGTGAAGCTGTTCACCCGAACCTGCGCAGGTCTAGTGCCTACTGCATCGGCACGTGGGCTTGTTCACCATGTCGAATCAATGGCGATGGCTGCCGAGGCGTTCAATCGCATGGCCAGCGCTGAAACGGACGTATCGTGCGGCACTGTCAGGCTCACCAGCAGCGCCTTTTTGGGTGTTGAGGTACTCCCTGGATTGATTCGCGAGTTTCATTACCAGCATTCAGCATTGAAGCTCGAAATCAGTATCAACGATTTGCTGGAAGACATCTCCCGACAGGAGTCAGACATCGCCGTACGACTCGTGCGCCCGAGAGAAACCGGAGTGGTCGTGCGACGCACAGGTGCTTTGCGAGTCGGCTTGTACGCAAGTGCCCAGTGCCTTGAACGCTATGGCGAGCCTGCAAGTCTCGATGCCGTGCGTCGCGCGCCGCTGATTGGCCCCGACCGACGCACCGCCGACCTGCGTCGGCTGGTCGAGATAGGACTGTGCGAGGCAGACCAGCCTTTCTCTATCGCTACCGATAATCACCTTGCTCAACTCGCTGCGCTGAGAAATGGCCTTGGGTTTGGCTTATGTCCAGCCACCGTCGCGGCTAACTATGGTCTGATCCGGATTCTGCCTGACAGCTTCGGCTTCGACGTTGATGTTTGGATTGCCATGCACAATGACCTGCGTAAAGTCGGGCGCATTGCCAAAACTTTTGAAGCCTTGGGTGAGGCTCTGAATCGTTACTTGGAGGACAGTGGTCAGTCGTAACAAGCCAAGAGCGCCCCTTAATGACCGTCAGATATCGGCCGTCCGCTGACTATCGCGACCGGTTGAGTCCGCAGCTAACGCCTAAGCCGAAAGGGGCAAAAAATGGCCGGAACAGGCGCTCAGTATCGATAAAACGGTCGCATGAGCAAGGTTGAAGGGGGACAGTGACAACGATGTAAGAGGACGTTCGCCTCGCTAATCACCTCTGTGGCGAGCTGAATGGGCATTGTGATTAACAAGGCGAGTGACAACGCATTATTCAATGGAACATCTTGTGTTGCTTCTTGGAGGCATCACCACTTGACTGAGAACACCCGACGCAAGTCTTCGATTGCCTCTTCACCTAGCGGTGCAGGCTTCGGATTGCTCATCATCCAGAGCTTTGCCGTTTCCTCAAGCTCCTCCAACGCAAAGCTGGCTTTTGATACTGAGGTTTCCCAAACCACTGGACCTAGCCGTTCCAGCATGACGCCGCGCACATCGTTGGCCAATTGCGCAACTTGTGCCGCTACGTCAGGAGAACCGGGGCGCTGATAGGCGATCAATGGGATGTGGCCGACTTTCATGATTTGGTAAGGCGTCAGTGGAGGAAGGATGTCGTCTTTGTTCCAGACGCCGGCGAGCGTCAGAGCCACGAGCGACGTCGAATGTGTGTGCACTACACCATTCACTTCCGGGTTGCGGTCGTATACCTGACGATGCAGCTCCAGGGTTTTCGACGGCTTGTTGCCGGATACCCAGGTGCCGTCCTTGCTGACTTTCGCGATTTCTTCCGGCTTCAATCTTCCCAGGCAGGCGTCGGTGGGGGTGATCAACCAGCCATCTTCCAGGCGTGCACTGATATTGCCTGCGCTACCCACGGTATAACCACGTTCGTACAGGCTTTTGCCGACGGTGCAGATTTCTTCACGCAATTGTTCTTCGGTGCTCAACTTGTGCTCTCCTCGAGAAGTGATGTGAGGCCAGTGCCGATGCCTGAAACTGAACGGTTGGCTTCGGCGGATTCAGGTCGTAATTTCAGAATCGGCGATTTGTGAGCGAAGGATCCACTCAGGTGCTGTTTCATGAGATGCGCGGCTTCAAGGTTGTTGCCTTGCTCCACCAGTTCGATCATCCGGATGTGTTCGGCGCACTGTTTGAAAAGGCGCTTGCGGTCGATCATCGAGCGATATTCGATCAATCGCCGCATGTTGTTCATCTGGACCAGGATCATGTGATAAAGCGGGTTGCCGGAGAGCTTGATTAGCTCTTCGTGGAAGCGAATACCATTTTTGAGCAGCACATCAGCCGGCAGGTTATCAATGCCGCCGTTGAGCATGTCCTGCTGCTCTTTTTTCAAGCGCTGGAGCTTGCTCAGGTCGTGATGGTAGGTCGATTCCAGCAGCGCTGCCGGTTCGATCAACGAGCGCACCTTGTAGATCTGTTCGAGAGTTTCCGGTGTCTTCGCCACGTCCAGGAAGCGCCAGCCATAACCCGGTTTTGGCTCGGCCCAACCGACTTTTGCCGCCCGGTTGAGAATGTCTATGACCTGGGCCTTTGTCAGGTTGTAGCGAGTGCGCAGAAACTGCTCTGTCACTTCGTTGGGGATTGCATTGTTCAGCCAGTCTTCCGAGAGTCGGTAGTATTCGTCCGGCTCTTCAAGCGGAAGCACCTCATCGTGGATTTGTGACGGATCCTGCACGAGTTCCAGCACGAAGAACCCACGATTTGGCAGTTGTTCGAGAATGTTTTGCTCGGAGAGCAGCACCAGCGCTTCGCGTGCAGGGGAGCGGGAGACGTTGAACTCGTCGGCGACTTTTTGTGCGCTCAGATGAGCGCCCAGGGGCAGCTTGCCTGTCTGGATTTTCTGCCGGATTTCAGCGGCGATGCGTAGTACGAGGGCGCTTGAGGCCATATTTTGATCACTTACAAATAGGGTGGCGACGATCACTGTCCGCAGTAGTGGCGAGTGATACCGAATGAAGCATGGCTTGATTCGAACAGGTTTCGTCGCTGATGACTACTTTTTAACGTGGCATTATGCAAAAAATTGCATTGGCTAAATTTTGAAATGGCCCACCATGCTGTTGAGCTCGACAGCCAAATGGCCAAGGGATAACGATGCGTCGGTGGTTTGTTGCGATCCCGTGGCCGACTGAACGGACAGATCGCGGATATTGAGCAGGTTACGGTCCACGGAACGTGCAACGTGCGCTTGCTCTTCGGTGGCCGTCGTGATCATTAGATTGCGTTGATTGATGTCGTCATTGGCGGCGACGATTTCTGCCAGCGCGCTTTGAGTGGATTGGGCCAAAGACAGTGTGAGGCGGGTGTTCTCGCTGCTGTTGAGCATGGTCGAAACGGCAGTATCAGTTCCGCTCTGGATGCCACTTATCATCTCTTCGATTTCCCGGGTCGACTGTGCAGTGCGGTGGGCGAGGGCGCGTACCTCATCTGCAACGACTGCAAAACCTCTTCCCGCATCGCCAGCTCGAGCCGCTTCAATGGCGGCGTTGAGTGCCAACAGGTTGGTCTGTTCGGCGATCGTGCGAATGACGTCCAGTACCTTGCCAATGCGCTGCGCCTGTTCGGCCAGACTTTCGATCTGCTCCGAACTGAGTTGCACATCTCGGGTGAGCGTCTCTATGGCGCCCAACGTTTCGACCATGCGTTGCTGCCCTTTCAGGGCAATGTCCCGTGACGCCACGGACAGCTCGGACGTGGACAGCGCATTACGGGCGACTTCTTCGATTGCGGCGGTCATTTCGGTCACCGCGGTGGCGGCCTGCTCAATCTCGGCGTGTTGCTGTTGAATATCCTGACTGGAAGCTTCCGTGACCGTGTTCAGTTGCGCGGTGGCGCTGGTCAATTGCCGGGATGAGCCTGAGATCTGTCCCAGGGTTTTTATCAGATTGCTTTGCATGGTCGCCAAGGACTCGAGCAGACGAGTAGCTTCATCGTTGCCCGTTGGTTGAATGGGCTGGCTCAGATCACCTTCGGCAATTGTTTTCGCGGCTTTAACGGCCACATTCAAGGGCGCAGTGATGCTGCGAGTCAGTAGCCATGCCACCAGAACTGTCCCGATACCAACCAGGATGATGACCAATGCCACGCCTTGGACGGCGCGTTGATAGGCATCGATCGACTCGTTACCTGCCAGCTCTGCGCCTTGGTTTGAACGGTCGATGAGGTCTTCGAAGTTTAGCGTCATCTGATCGTAGGAATCCCTGATCGCCATCAGAAATTCCCTGGCGCCCGTCTTGTCACCCTTGCGAGAAAGCTTGAGCAATTCGAGGTGATTTTTTGCATACACGTCAAGGCTGGCATTGAACGCGCTCAACCTGCCCTTATCGTCCTCGTTCGTGAGCAACTGGGCGTAGATCTGCATTTGCTCGCGAACCTGACGCAACCGCCCGGCGGTTTTGTCTTCGTAAGACTGCATGTCTTTTTCGCTGACCGAAAGAATGTGCTGCATCGATCCCATCCGGTAGCGGTTCAGTGCGGCATTCGCCGCCCCCAGAGCACGTACCCGTTGAAGCCAATTGTCCTTTATCTGAGTCGATTGGACCTGCACTTCATCGATCTGACGTAGCGCGAAGACCCCTAGCGCAATGCTCAGCGCGGCAATGATGACGAACCCGAAAACCATTCGACTGGCGATGGAGAGGTGTCTTGGCAGCATGATCAGTATCCCTTCGGCAGAGTAGTGCGATCCGGGTCGTGGCCGGATGCGTGTATTTGTGCTGACTAAAATAGCATTGCATTTTGGTGTGTCAATGTGCCAAGATTTTTTAAGCGTTTTTTCGATGGCGCTTACCTGGGTACTGGGTGTTAGCACGAAAAGATTGAGGTAAAAAGCTATTTTTCGGTCCCTGGCAGTTTTAGCAGTCAATAGGATTGCTTTGCGCTGATTGATTATTTGCACGTAAATAATCACAAGCGCATCCAGATTTCCTTTGCGTTCAATAATAAAACCCTGTTTGAGGAAGCATCTGTCATGCAGCGCAGAACCAAGATCGTGGCCACGTTGGGGCCAGCAACAGAATCATTCGAAGCCCTCGAGGGATTGGTGAAAGCGGGCGTTGATGTCGTGCGCCTGAACTTTTCCCATGGGAAGGCTGAAGATCACATTGCTCGTGCCCGGCTGGTGCGTGAGCTGGCTGCCAAACATGGTCGTTTCGTGGCAGTACTGGCCGATCTGCAAGGTCCTAAAATTCGCATCGCACGGTTTGCGCAAGGGAAAGTCGTTCTCGAGAAGGGGCAGCAATTCATTCTCGACGCTGCGCTGGACAAAAATGCCGGGGACAATCAGCGGGTCGGAATCGACTACGAGGCCTTGATCACAGACAGCCGCCCAGACGACATTCTGTTACTCGATGACGGACGAATCGAGTTGAAGGTTCTGAAAGTCGAAGCGACGCAATTGATCTGCGAAGTCCTGATAAGCGGACCGCTGTCCAACAACAAGGGGATCAATCGCAAAGGCGGTGGACTGTCGGCATCGGCGCTGACCGAAAAAGATTTCGCCGATATCAAGACGGCTGCACACATGCAGGTGGATTACCTGGCTGTCTCGTTTCCACGCGACGCCTCGGATATGCACCTGGCTCGTCGCCTGATGCAGGAGGCGGGAGGGCAGGCCGGCCTGATTGCCAAGATTGAACGCGCAGAAACCGTCAATGACCTGCGAATTCTCGATGAGATCATCGAAGCATCTGAAGGCGTGATGGTGGCCCGGGGTGACCTGGGGGTGGAAATCGGTGACGCGGAACTGGTCGCCGTTCAAAAGCTGATTATCGAACGTGCCCGCACGCTTAATCGTGTGGTGATCACTGCCACTCAGATGATGGAGTCGATGATCACGCAGTCAATGCCGACTCGTGCAGAAGTGTTCGACGTTGCCAACGCAGTGCTTGATGGCACCGACGCCGTGATGCTCTCCGCCGAAACCGCGGCGGGTGCCTATCCGATCGAAACGATCGAGGCCATGCACCGGATCATCATCGGCGCAGAAAAGCATCCTCAGTCCCATCGTTCCAAACATCGCGTCGACCAGGTGTTCCACAAAATCGACGAGTCCATCGCGATGTCCGCCATGTACGCGGCCAACCATCTGCACGGTGTCAAAGCCATCATCTGCATGACGGAAAGCGGCGATACACCTCGCTTGATGTCGCGCATTCGCTCGCACCTTCCGATCTTTGCGTTCTCTCGCAATCTGGCCACTCAGAATCGCGTCACGTTGTTCCGTGGTGTCGCGACCATTCCGTTCGACAGTGACGACTTCGCTCCTGAAATGGTGAATGAGAAAGCGGTTGAAGAGTTGACCCGACGCGGTGTGGTGAAGGCCGGTGATCACGTTCTGATTACCAAAGGCGATTACGCCAACGCCCAAGGTGGGACCAATTCCCTTCGAGTCGTATGCGTTGGCGAAGCCATTCGCTGAGTGAGGATGCTCTGATGAGTGAAACCCGTTCAACTGATCACGAAGCCGCGGATAACCACGATTTTGAGTCGTGGCCACGCGATTTCGATTTTCGAGCGCAGTACGCAGAACAGCAGGAGCTGCTGACGCCGCAAGGCGAAGAGGTAACGGCAGTGAACCATTCGAAGGGGACAAATCATGCTTAACAAGAACAGCCGAATCCAACACATCCTTGCCCGTGAAATTCTGGACTCGCGAGGCAACCCCACCGTCGAAGCGGTTGTGACCCTCGCGTGTGGCGTCAGTGCAACGGCCAGCGTTCCCTCCGGTGCGTCCACGGGTTCCCGTGAAGCGCTCGAGCTGAGAGACAATGCATCGCGTTACATGGGCAAAGGCGTGATGCGCGCGGTCGAGAATGTGAACAACCCGATTCGTGAATGCCTGATCGGACTGGATGCCCTGAATCAGCGCGAAATCGACAATGCGATGATTGCCTTGGATGGTACCGAGAGCAAGAGCATTTTGGGGGCCAATGCGATCCTCGCGGTGTCCCTGGCCACCGCCAAGGCTGCGGCTGCGGTCAAGGGGGCTCCGCTGTACGAACACTTGGCTGCGCTGTATGGCTCACCGGGTAAATTCAGCATGCCCGTTCCGATGATGAACATCATCAACGGCGGCGAGCACGCCGATAACAACATCGATATTCAAGAATTCATGATCCAGCCAGTCGGAGCCTCGTCGTTCCGCGAAGGCCTGCGCATGGGCGCCGAGGTGTTCCACTCCTTGAAGAAGGTTTTGTCGGAACGCGGCCTGAGCACCGCGGTGGGGGATGAGGGTGGGTTTGCTCCTTCACTTGCCTCCAATGAAGAAGCATTGATTGTTATCAAGGAAGCCGTAAGTCGAGCGGGTTACGAGCTGGGCAAGGACATCACGCTGGCGCTGGATTGTGCTGCCTCCGAATTTTACGAGGACGGTAATTATGTACTCGCCGGCGAAGACCAGTCATTCAATTCGGCAGGTTTCGCCGATTACCTGGCGATGCTTTGCGACAAGTACCCGATCATTTCCATCGAAGACGGGATGGATGAAAGCGATTGGGATGGCTGGGCGGGACTGACTCAGAAGCTCGGCCACGTGCAACTGGTGGGCGACGACTTGTTTGTGACCAACACCAAAATTCTGCGCGAAGGCATTCAGAAAGGGATCGGTAATTCGATCCTGATCAAGTTCAACCAGATCGGCACACTCAGCGAGACGCTGGACGCCATCCGCATGGCGCAAGATGCCGGTTACACCGCAGTTATTTCCCATCGTTCGGGTGAGACCGAGGACACCACCATTGCCGACCTCGCCGTTGCCACTCGCGCGGGGCAGATTAAGACAGGCTCTCTGAGCCGCTCGGATCGTGTGGGTAAATACAACCGATTGTTGCGTATAGAAGAGGCCTTGCAAGAGCGAGCGCCTTACAACACGGCCGCGCTTCTGAACAGGAAAGCCTGAATCATGCAGACCTCTTCTCACAAAAAGAAACTTGTTATCGGAAATTGGAAAATGAACGGTAGTAGCGTGGCGAATGCTTCGTTGCTGCGCAGCTTACTTCCGGTGATTTCGCGCTTTGAAAGCGTTGAAACGGCAATTTGCCCACCGTTTCCCTACCTGACGACCGTAGCCGATCTGCTGGATGATTCTGATGTTTCGCTGGGAGCCCAGAATCTCAGCACCCATCTGTCAGGCGCACATACCGGAGAAGTCAGTGCTTCGATGCTCGAGGACATCGGCTGCCGCTATGTGCTCGTCGGGCATTCGGAGCGCCGTGCGCTTTATGCAGAAGACGATGAGCTTGTGGCAAAGAAGTTTGCTACCGCGCTTCGTGCCGGACTCATCCCGGTTTTGTGTGTGGGTGAAACACTTGCTCAACGTCAGGGGGGGGAAACAGAGGCAGTCGTCACCCAACAATTGAGTGCAGTACTGAAGGCAGTGGGCATTCAGGACCTGGTCAAGGGTGTGATTGCCTATGAACCTGTATGGGCCATTGGTACTGGCGAAACCGCGACACCAGAGCAGGCTCAAGCTGTTCATCGGCACATCCGGGAATGGCTGGCTGAACAGGATCGCCCGGCCGCCACCGATTGCCGGATTCTGTACGGCGGGAGTGTGAAGGCCGAGAACGCCAAGCAATTGTTCGATCAACCGGACATCGATGGTGGCCTGATCGGCGGAGCTTCGCTGGATGCGATGTCCTTTGCTGCCATCTGCTGGGCGGCTCAAACGGCGCCGGCTGCCGAACCCATCGCGATCTGAATTCTATTTGAACGTGCAAAGCACCATGTGCCGGGTTCTTTCTCTCCCGGCACTGCACAGTGTGCACAGAGGTATGAAAAATGACGTTGAACAACCGACTTGAAACTCTCTTCCCGAGCGCGGACGAAATCCCTGCTGCATACCGTCCAGGACCTTCCATTGAACAGCGCGAATATCTGGTCAATGGCGAGCTGCGGTTGTGGGACGGCGCGCTCGCTCCCGTCCGCAGTCCTGTATGCGTGAAAAAAGAATCGGGTCACGAGTCCGTGATTTTGGGCAGTACCCCACTTCTGGACGCGCAAACGGCCATGACCGCACTGGATGCAGCGGTACAGGCCTATGACCGTGGCCAAGGCGTCTGGCCAACCCTGCGTGTGGTCGAGCGTATTCGGCACGTGGAGTCTTTCCTCAGCCGCATGCGTGAACAACGTGAAGCGGTAGTGAAATTGTTGATGTGGGAGATTGGCAAGAATCTCAAAGACTCGGAGAAAGAGTTCGATCGCACCTGCGACTACATCGTTGACACGATCAATGCCCTCAAGGAACTGGATCGTCGCTCCAGCCGTTTTGAGCTCGAACAAGACACCTTGGGCCAGATCCGCCGCGTTCCGCTGGGCGTAACGCTGTGCATGGGGCCTTATAACTATCCCCTGAACGAGACGTTCACGACCTTGATCCCGGCGTTGATCATGGGCAATACCGTCGTGTTCAAACCGGCCAAATTCGGTGTACTGCTGATTCGACCTTTGCTTGAGGCATTCCGTGACAGCTTCCCGTCCGGGGTTATCAACATCATCTACGGCAGCGGCCGGGAAACCGTCAGCGCTTTAATGGCCAGCGGCAAGATCGATGTTTTTGCGTTCATCGGAACCAACAAGGCTGCCAGCGACCTGAAAAAGCTGCACCCTAAGCCACACCGTCTGCGTGCCGCGCTGGGTCTGGATGCGAAAAACCCGGGCATCATCCTGCCCGATGTCGATCTGGATAACGCCGTTTCCGAGGCTGTTACCGGCTCGCTCTCGTTTAACGGGCAACGCTGCACTGCGCTGAAAATCCTGTTCGTTCATGAAAACGTCGTTGACACTTTCCTCGACAAGTTCCAGGCGAAGCTGGCCCAGCTGAAACCGGGTATGCCGTGGGAGCCAGGTGTCGCTTTAACGCCCCTGCCAGAGCCAGGCAAGACTGATTTTCTGACCGGGCTTGTGGCCGATGCTGTCAGCAAAGGCGCCAACGTCGTCAACGCCGGCGGGGGAGAAGTCTGTGAGACGTTCTTCTACCCTGCGGTGCTGTACCCGGTGACTTCCGACATGCGTGTGTACCACGAAGAACAGTTCGGGCCGGTTGTACCTGTGGTGGTTTACCGTGATCTGGAAACAGTCATCGAATACGTCCTCGATTCCGATTTCGGCCAGCAGCTCAGTATTTTCGGCAAGGATTCCGCGCAAGTGGGTCGTTTGGTCGATGCCTTCGCCAATCAGGTGGGGCGTATCAACATCAACGCGCAATGCCAGCGCGGCCCAGACAGCTTTCCATTCAACGGTCGCAAAAACTCTGCCGAAGGGACGCTATCCGTTCATGACGCCTTGCGCGTGTTCTCCATTCGCACGCTTGTCGCCACCAAGTTCCAGGAAAGTAACAAGGAACTGGTCAGCGACATTATTCGCAATCGCGAGTCGAGCTTCTTGACCACTGACTACATCTTCTAGGGGGGCACGATGACTACGCGCTCTTTGATTATTCTTGATGGTGTTGGTATTCGGCAGGCTACTGAATCGAATGCTTTCGCCGCAGCGAGAAAGCCGACGTTTGATGCGTTGCTTAAGCGTTTCGCTAACGGCGAAATCGAAACGTCAGGTCTTGCTGTTGGACTGCCAGAGGGTCAGATGGGGAACTCCGAGGTTGGCCACATGAACCTCGGCGCGGGGCGGGTGGTTTACCAGAGCCTGACCCGAATTGATAAAGCGCTCGCGCAAGGAGAGTTCTCACAAAACCCGGCACTACAGGCGTTGCTCCAAGGGGTGAAGAGTCGCGATGGTGCTGTGCACGTGATGGGGCTCCTTTCTCCGGGCGGCGTGCATAGTCATATCGATCAGATTATCGCGGCTTGTGGTTGCCTGGTTGAGCAGGGTGTCGAGAAAGTTTATGTGCATGGCTTTCTCGATGGCCGAGACACGCCGCCCAAGAGCGCTTTAGCCTCGCTTGAGGCTTTGGAAAACGCGTTTGCGAGACTGGGCGCCGGACGCATTGTTTCGCTGGTCGGTCGCTACTATGCAATGGATCGCGACAACCGCTGGGGTCGCGTGGAATCGGCCTACCGATTGATTGTCGGCGGCGAAGCCGAACATCAGGCTGAAACGGCGTCGGTAGCTTTGTCTGCCGCTTACGAACGTGGGGAGTCGGACGAATTCGTCAAGCCAACCACGATTGGGCAGTCCGTCAGTGTCGGTGCGGATGACGCCATGATCTTCATGAACTTTCGCCCCGATCGGGCGCGGGAGTTGACCCAGGCATTGATCCAACCGGATTTCACGGCGTTCGAGCGGCCGTTTGTGGTGGCCAAGGATCGCTTGCTCACATTGACGCAGTATTCCGAAGAGCTGAGTTGCCTGTGTGCATTCCCTCCCGAAGCTATTCACAACAGCTTGGGGGAACACTTGGCCAGACTTGGGAAAACGCAATTGCGCATTGCCGAAACCGAGAAGTACGCCCACGTGACGTTCTTTTTCAACGGCGGTAGAGAGCAGCCTTTTGAGGGTGAGGAGCGAATCCTGATTCCGTCGCCTGACGTTGCTTCCTACGATCTGCAGCCTGAGATGAGCGCCCCGATGTTGACTGACAAACTGGTCAACGCCATCGCCGGCGGCACATTCGATCTGATCGTTTGCAACTATGCCAATGGCGATATGGTGGGTCATACGGGCTCATTCGATGCTGCCGTCAAGGCGGTCGAGGTGCTCGATGAATGCCTGCGTCGCGTAGTTGAAGCAACTCTCGCAGCCGGTGGTGAATGTTTGATTACCGCCGACCACGGCAACGTTGAGCAAATGCTCGATGCGACGTCTGGCCAGGCCCACACGGCGCATACCTTGAATCCGGTGCCGCTGATTCTGGTCAGTGAGCAACCAGGGCGACACGGTCTGAAGAATGGCCGGTTGTGCGATATCGCTCCAACCCTGTTGCAGATGCTGAGTTTGCCGATTCCGTCTGAGATGGATGGCAACTCGCTTCTCACCGTCTGATTGGCTGAGAGGTGCCATCAGTGCATCGCCGCACCGACGATTGGTTTGGTCGCCCCCGTCGAGGCGATGTGGCTTACCACGACTCGCTCATTTGAGCATGCGGGCATCACCGATTTTGGTGATGCCTTTTTTTCTGGGCAATCGAGAGTTTTGACGTTATGGAATGGTTTCTCAATCCGGAAATCTGGATCGCGTTTTTTACCCTGACAGTGTTGGAAATCGTTTTGGGTATCGACAACATCATCATGATTTCGATTTTGGTCAGCCGCATGCCCAAAGCCATGCAGCCCAAAACCCGCTTCTTCGGTTTGGCACTGGCCATGGTCACGCGCATTCTTCTGCTACTGTCCATCACGTGGATCATGCAACTGACTGCCGATCTGTTTAATGTCTTCGATCAAGGGATTTCGGGGCGTGACCTGATTCTGTTCTTCGGAGGATTGTTCTTGCTGTGGAAAAGCAGCAGCGAAATCTTCCAGGAACTGGAAGGTGGCGAGGAGGGGGAGTCAGAGTTTGGTAAAAAAGGTGCGGGCTTTCTGAGCACCATCATTCAAATTGCGATCATCGATATCGTCTTTTCGCTGGATTCGGTGATCACAGCTGTCGGAATGGTTTCTCATGTACCGGTGATGATCGCCGCCATCGTCGTCGCGGTGCTGATCATGATGCTTGCGGCCGGGGCGATCAGTGCGTTTATCGACAAGCATCCAAGCCTGAAAATGCTGGCCCTGGCATTCCTGATTGTCGTGGGCGTCGTACTGATTGCTGATGCAATGGGGATGCACGTACCGAAGGGCTACGTCTATTTTGCAATGGCATTCTCGCTTGCGGTCGAGGCATTGAACATTCGCTTCAGGACGCTGAAGGCTGCGTGAGTCCGTCGCAGACGGGGCAGGGACGCCCCGCTGCGGCAAGTTTTTTCAGATACAGACAGGACAGTCGCCAACGCGTGGCCATCACCTCGACGAAGAGGTTGCACCGTTGGTAGGGTCGCCTTCAGAAAGCATCTGTTTCATGCGTTCACGTTCATCGACGCCGGGCAGTACCCCCGTGGTCGTTGCCTTCAGCACGATGACACCCTGTGCGTTGGAAGCACTGATTTCGGCTTTTGCGTGACCGCGCTCATCGATGTTCACAATAAGCCAGTGACAGCTGATCTGTTCTCCTGGGTAAACCGGTCGTTTGAACTCAAAACTCATTCCTTTGGCCAGCCAACCAATTTGTCCGCCGATTTCGGTGACGAGGCTGGCTGTCAGTAGACCGTGGGCTACAGGTGCCTTGAATCCGCGAATCGATGCGTAACGCGCGTCGCAGTGAACAGGGTTGTAGTCCCGAGAGATCTGCGCGAATCGGCGGACATCCTCATGCGAAAAACAACGAACGATGGTGAAGCGGTCTCCGACCTGAAGACCTTCGGCAGCGCGTTCTCTGAGGCTTTTCATAGCGGATCCTTGGGCTAGAAAGTGTGCTCGGGGCCGGGAAAAGTGCCAGCACCTACATCCAGTGCAAAATCCTTCGCCGCGTTGTGAAGAGCCGAGCGAAGATCGGCGTATTGCTTGACGAAACGCGGCATGCGACCGGTGCGCAGTCCGGCCATATCCTGCCAGACGAGGACTTGAGCATCGCATTGGTTTCCCGCGCCGATACCAACAGTTGGAATTGAAACCGCTTCGGTAATCGCACGACCCACATCGCCTGGCACCATCTCGATCAAAATCGCGAACGCGCCTGCGGCTTCAAAAGCTTTGGCACTGTCGATCAAGCGCTGTGCATCTTCGCCCCGGCCCTGGACACGAAAGCCACCCAATTGATGTTCGAACTGTGGCGTGAAGCCGATGTGGGCCATGACTGGTATGCCTGAACTCGTCAGTTTCTCGACCTGAGGCAGCATCTCGATGCCGCCCTCCAGTTTGACTGCATGGGCACCGGCTTCTTTCATGAAGCGCACGGCGGTATGGAAACATTGCTCGGCCGACGCCTGATAAGAACCGAAAGGCAGATCGGCAATCACCAGGGCTCGCTGAGTGGAGCGACTGACCGCCCGAACCAGCGGAATCAGTTCATCAACGGTTACCGATAGCGTGGACTCATTGCCGTAGACGTTGTTGGAGGCAGAGTCGCCCACCAGAAGAACCGGTATACCCGCGTCTTCGAAAATGGCAGCGCTATACATATCGTATGCAGTGAGCATCGCCCATTTCCGACCTTCCATTTTCATTTGTTTCAGATGCGGTATGCGTACTCGGGTCGCCGCTTGGGCGTGAGTTGCGTTGCCGTAAGGTGCGGGCTGATCGCTCATGAACATTGCCTCGATGAAAAAAGGATTAATCCAGTATCTGCTCGGCGAGCAGAATGACTGCGATGATGATCATTGCCGCGCCAGAGAAGCGGCTGACGAACCGAGCCGCTGCGGGACGTGTATGCAGAACGGCCTGAGAACCGAAGCCGACCAAAAGATAGATCACCCCGCAACTGATCGTGTGGATCAGGCCAAGTGCAATCATCTGTAGCGGCACGGGCCAGGGGGCGGAGGCGTGGGCAAATTGCGGTAGTAATGCCAGGAACAACAGAAACACTTTCGGGTTGAGCCCGCTCACGCACAGCCCCTTGATCGCCCAGCGTGTCCAGGAGTTCGAAACCTGAATATCATCGGCGTGTGGTGTCGAGGGGCGGGCAAGCATGTTGATACCCAGCCAAAGCAGATAGGCCGCTCCGGCAATCGTTAGCACCGTCAAGGCCAAAGGGTGGTTGGCTACCAGCGTGCCGACGCCGGCGGCTACCACCATGGTTGCAATCAGGTGGCCGGTCAGAAGTCCGCCCACGGCAGGTATGACGACCCTCCCTTTCAAACCTGCGGATATGGCGTAGGCCCAGTCTGCGCCCGGGGTTATGACTAATAGAATCGACACCGCCCAGAAAGCAATGAACACACTGAGGTTCATGGGGCCACCCACTTGTTTTGCTGATAACTCATCGTCCTGCTCCGGAAGAAATGGATGCGAGGAAGAATAGTGAAAAGTTGTTAGAATTTATTTTCAAAGATGTTCGGCATTAAACCTGGAAACGGGAGATTCTTCCAAATGGACAGGATTGATCGAAAGATTCTTTCTGAATTGCAAAAGGACGGGCGACTCTCGGTCACCGAGCTGGCCGAGCGCGTCGGATTGAGCCTTTCACCTTGCCATCGGCGAGTGCGAGCGCTGGAGGAGTCGGGTGTTTTGCTAGGCTATAGAGCGCAGTTGGACCCAGGCGCATTGGGCCTCAATTTTTCCGCTATGGTGTTTGCAACGCTCCGCGAGGGCGACAGGCAAGCTGTCGAGGCCTTCGAGACGGCGCTCCTCGGCATTCCCCAAATAGTCGATGCTCAACGACTGTTTGGGGAGCCAGATTACTTGCTTCACGTCATTACCCAGGACTTGCCAGCTTTTCAAAGACTCTACGATGAGAGTCTTTCGACATTGCCCAATGTGCAGCGTTTGACGTCGACACTCGTTATGAAGCGGGTCGTGCAGGATCGACCTCTGCCTCTGTAATGCGAATATTGGCACGAAACCTGTCGCGCACCGCGTGAGCCTATTCATTCAAGGCGGCATGCGATCGAAAGTGATCAAGTGGGGTTCACACTGAGCAATCGCATCAGACCCTCTTGTGAAAATCGCCCGTTCGATAATGTCGCCTTTGGTGTGCCCAATCCGCAGGCTCGCTTCGCTGCCAGCAGTTCGTCACCGATGTCGATAGCAGCCAACTTGGCTTTTTCACGAGCAATGTTCAAACGCTTCTAAGCATCGTCGCGCTCATCCGTTTTCCATGACGGCGGATGATCAGGTTATTCGAAACATGCCTCGCGTTGCGCTCGGCTATCTGTGCGATCAGCTTGCCCAGGGTGTTTGCCGAATCTCCCGCATTCATCTGGATGCGAAGTTTTTTGCGTCTTGTTCTGCTACACCATCAAGCCCCCCCTTAACATCATCCTTTCGCATGACCAATACATCTGCCGGCCGTTGGCCGGTCAGGTACGCCAGGTCTATCGCGTCTTTCAGCTTTTGAGCTGCCTTCTTGTAAACAGCATTCCAAACCACATCGTTTGCGTAGTAGTCCCTCGTCGACTCCTTGTTCTTGCGTACATCCTGGCTGGGATTTTCTTTGGTCGTCAGTCCCCATTCCCGTGCAATGTCGAAGAGGGGGGAGAGGCTGGAACAACTGCGTCGGTCGGGAATGTTGGCTTTCGCAGCAGGAGGGGGGAGGCAACAACAGTCAATGCCCGCTTCGATGAGCGGGCTTTTCATCCAACAAAACAAGCAGAGGCCAGGGAGGGGAGCGGCCAAGGAAAAAGGCGCAGCCCGGACCTACAGCTGACGAGCGATCAGGTCCTTCATGACTTCATTGGCGCCGCCATAGATCTTTTGTACGCGCGAATCGACAAACATCCGGGCGATAGGGTATTCGTCCATATACCCGTAACCACCGAACAGTTGCAGCAGTTCGTCGGTAACCTTGCACTGCATATCGCTGCACCACAACTTGGCCATGTAGGCAGCCTGAGGATCGAGCTTGCCGTCGAGCAAACGCTGGGTACAGTCGTTGACGAATGTGCGGGCGATGTGGGTGATGGTGGCACACTCGGCCAGCTTGAACTTGGTGTTCTGCAGGTCGAACAGTTTCTGGCCGAACATCCGGCGTTCCTTGGCGTAGTCGGTGGCCAGCTCCAGCGCACGCTCCATGACCGCCACGGCGGGCACAGCCAGCAACATGCGTTCATAGCAAAGTTGGCTCATCAGCTGGATGAACCCGTTGCCCTCGACCGGGCCGAGCAGATTGGCGACCGGTACGCGCACGCTGTCGAAAAACATTTCGCATGTGTCCGAACCATGCAGGCCGATCTTTTTCAGCTTGTTGACGCTGTAGCCCTTGAGGTTCCCGGTCTCGATCACCACCAGTGAAATACCCTTGGCGCCATCGTCGGACGTGCGCACGGCGATCACCACCAGGTTGCCGCTGTAGCCGTTGGTGATGAAGGTCTTGGAACCATCGATCACGTACTCGTCGCCATCACGGCGGGCGCGTGTGCGCAGGGTCTTGAGGTCGGAGCCGCAATCGGGTTCGGTCATGGCGATGGCGGCGAAGAGCTCGCCGCTGGCCAGGCGGGGAATCCATTTTTGCTTTTGCTCTTCGGTGCCGTAGTCGAGGATGTAGTGGGTGGCGATGGAGTGCACCGCAGTACTGGGCGGCATTCCGGCGCGAGCCAGTTCATCCAGGGCGACCAGTTGATAGGACAGCGGCGCGCCGGCACCGCCGTATTCCTCACTGATCTCCGGCAGCAGAAAACCCATCTCGCCAAAGCCCTGCCAGATCTCGCGCGGCACGTAGCCCTGTTCGCGCCAGGCATCGTTGTGCGGTGTCATCTCATTGGCGATGTAGCGACGTACCTGGTCGCGATAGGCCTCGATGTCGCTATCCATCCAGGAATGTTGGTGCAGTTGGGGCAACATAAGCTCGGTCTCCGCAATTTTGGGCTTCGCCACCGATGGCAGCGTGCGAAATGCGAGCCTAGAACAAGGGGCCGTGCGCGCACATAGCCGCTGGCCCCAAAGCTGTTGCACTTGGCCTCAATCTCTCAGTTGCCCTTGCGAACCTGGCCCGGGGTCTGGCCGGTCCAGCGCTTGAAGGCGCGCTGGAAGCTGGCGCTGTCGGCGAAACCAAGTTCCTCGGCCAGCACCGGTGTCGGCAGCTTGCTGGTTTTCAGTCGGTAGATCGCCCAGTCGCGGCGCAGGCTATCGCGGATGTTCTGGAAAGAGGCGCCTTCCTGAGCCAGGTGACGTTGCAATGAACTGGCCGAGCAGTGCAGGGCGGCACTGGTCTGTTCAAGGTCTGGCCAGCCGCTATGGCGCGCGCGTTCTTCACGCAGATAGACCCGCACCCGGTCGCTGACGCGTGCGGGTATGGCGGGCACCAGAAGGTCGAGCAGGGCCTTGGCCAGGTATTCATGCAGATGAGAACTGTCACGGCGCACGGGTGCCTGCAGTGCCTGAGAGTCGAACCAGATAGTCGAGAAGGCTGTGCCGAAGCGCAGTTCCGTAGGGAAGAGCTTGCGGTAGTCGCCAACCGACTCAGGTTGTGTGAATGCCACGTCGATACCGGCGGGGCGCAGGCTCCCGCCTTCCAGCCAGGCCATGACGCGCCAGATCAGTCGCAGAAACAGCACGTGGGCGAAATCGCGGGACTCGACCTGAGTGGTGAGGAAGTGCAGTTCGACCCGTACGTGCCGACCGTCGTCCAGCAGCACCGGGTCAAGGTCGTCTTGCAGGAGCCGCAGGGTGTGGGTGAATTCCCGCAGGGCGCCGTACAGAGTGTCGCCGGTCAGGGCTGAACGCATCATCAGCATGAAGCTGCCGCGGCGCAATTTTCGCGAAAACAGCGCGATGCCTTCGTCATCGAGACCCTTGATGGTCTTGCGCAGCAGGGCAACGTACTGGTCGACGGTGACGTGGTGGTCCAGGTCCTGAGGCTGCTGTGGATCGATCCCTGCGTCGCGTAGAAAGCCCTCGATCTCGTAGCCGCGATCACGGGCTGCGGCGAGCAGGGAGGAGACGAAAACGGAGGCGAAGGTAACGGGGGTTGGATTCGACATTGGTGGATTCTGCAAGTCATTTGCGGCGCCATGACATTGGCGGTTTTGCGCACGGCCATCACATTAAGCCCACAAAGTCACACCGTGCCGCAACTTAAATTCAGGAAAGCCGCTATGAGTCGCAATGTCTATGTGATTGGGGTCGGCATGATCCCTTTCGTCAAGCCGGGCGCCAACGCGCCCTATCCGCAAATGGCCGCTGCCGCCTTGCGTGCCGCGATGGTCGATGCCGGCGTGGGTTACGCGCAGGTAGAGCAGGCCTACGTCGGTTACGTCTATGGTGACTCCACTGCAGGCCAGCGCGCGCTATACGAAGTCGGCATGACCGGTATCCCGGTGGTCAACGTCAACAACAACTGCTCCACCGGTTCCAGCGCGCTGTTCCTGGCCAACCAGGCAGTCAGCGGCGGTTCGGCGGAATGTGCCCTGGCGCTGGGTTTTGAGCAAATGAGTCCGGGTGCGCTGGGTACGCTCTTTGACGACCGCCCCAGCCCTTTCGAGCGCTTCGACCTGGCCACCGATGAGTTGGTCGGGCACGCCGGCATCCCGCTCGCGCTGCGCTACTTCGGTGGCGCTGGCCTGGCGCATATGCAGGAGTTCGGCACCCGCCTGGAAACCTTTGCCAAGATCCGCGCCAAAGCCAGTCGCCATGCCGCCAACAACCCGATGGCGTTGTTCCGTAACGTCGTCAGCGCCGAAGACGTGATGAACTCGCCTGCCGTCTGGCCCGGCGTGCTGACGCGCCTGATGGCTTGCCCGCCGACCTGCGGCGCCGGGGCGGCGATCCTCTGTTCGGAGGACTTCCTGAAACGCCACGGCCTGAAGGGCGCAGTACGCATCCGTGCGCAATCCATGACCACCGACACGTCCAGGACGTTCGATGCGAGAGACATGCGCGAAGTGGTCGGTTTCAGCATGACCCGCACGGCCGCGCAGAATGTCTACGAGGCGGCCGGTGTCGGTCCGCAAGATATCCAGGTGGTCGAGTTGCACGACTGTTTCGCACAGAACGAGCTGCTCTCCTACGAGTCGCTGGGCCTGTGCCCGATCGGCGGGGCGGAGCGCTTTGTCGAGGACGGCGATAACACTTATGGCGGCAAATTCGTCACCAATCCTTCCGGCGGGTTGCTCTCCAAGGGCCATCCACTGGGCGCCACCGGCCTGGCCCAGTGCACCGAGCTGGTCCAGCAGTTGCGTGGCGAAGCGGGTCCACGTCAGGTAGACGGCGCGCGTCTGGCCCTGCAACACAATCTCGGGTTGGGCGGCGCCTGCGTCGTCACCCTCTACGAAAAAGTCTGAGGGGCGACGGATGATCGACAAGAAGTGGATCGGCCACGAACTGGCCGCCACCACGATGACGCTTGAGCGCGGGCGTCTTTGCGCATTCGCCCGGACCATTGGCGAGACCGATCCGTTGTACACCGATCTCGCTGCCGCCCAAGGAGCAGGCTTGTGCGACGTGCTGGTCCCGCCGACATTCCTGTTCGGTGCCGAGCTGGATGCCGGCACCGTGGACAGCATGCTGGCGGATCTGGAAATCCCGATCGCGAAGATTCTTCACGGTGAACAGAGCTTCACCTATCACAAGCCGGTGTGTGCCGGGGAAACGGTCACCGTGAAGTCGCGGATCGCCGATATTTTCGACAAGAAAAACGGCGCGCTGGAGTTCCTGGTCAAGACCTCGCAAGTCCACAACGACAAAAACGAGCTGGTCGCCGAGTTGCGCACCGTGCTCGTGGTCCGCAACTGAGGAGTCCCGACCATGAGTCATTCACTGCAACACGTGAAGGTCGGTGACCGGCTGCCACCCCTGACGCTGGCGGCGGTCGACCGCACCACGCTGGCGCGGTTCGGTTGCGCCTCGGGCGACCTCAACCCGATTCACATCGACGTGGATTTCGCCCGCAAGGCCGGCATGCCGGACGTGTTTGCCCACGGCATGTTGAGTATGGCCTGGCTGGGTCGCCTGCTGACCCAGTGGGTGCCGCAAAGCCGGCTGCGCAGCTTTGGCGTGCGCTTCCAGGGCATCACTCACCTGGGACACGTCATCACCTGCAAGGGCCAGGTAACCGAGATCGTCGAAGTCAACGGCGAACGTTGCGCCAGGGTCGAGGTGGCCACGGTCAACCAGTACGGACAGGTCAAGATCGTCGGCGACGCGTTGATCGCCATCGCCATTGGCTAACCCCTTTTATCAACCTTTTACGGAAGAGACAGATGAGCAAGAAACTCGAAGGTAAAGTTGCCCTGATTACCGGCTCCGGTCGTGGAATCGGCCGTGCCATCGCCCTGAAGCTGGCAGCCGATGGTGCCCGCGTGGTGGTCAATGACCTTGACACCGAGCCGGCTCAGGAAGTGGTCGAGGCCATCAAGGCCATGGGCGGTGAAGCCGTCGCCTGTATCGGCAGCGTTTCAGCGCCTGACTTCGCCGAGCGCTTCGTCGGCACCGCGATCGAGCATTACAAGGGTCTGGACATCATCGTCAACAACGCGGGCTACACCTGGGACAGCGTGATCCAGAAGATGACTGACGAGCAGTGGTACGCCATGCTCGATGTGCACCTTACCGCGCCTTTTCGCATCCTGCGCGCGGCGCAGCCGGTCATTCGCAGTCTGGTCAAGGCTGAACAGGACGCCGGCCTGCGTAACATTCGCAAAGTGGTGAACATTTCCTCCGTTGCCGGGCTGTTCGGTAATGCCGGTCAGGCCAACTATTCCACCGCCAAGGCCGGTATCACCGGCATGACCATGACGCTGGCCAAGGAGTGGGGGCGCCTGAACACCACCGTCAACTGCGTGGCCTACGGCTTTATCAAGACTCGTCTGACCGAAGCCACTGCCGACGGTAACGCCACCGCCGAGATCGAAGGTCGCGAGATCAAAGTCGGCATCAACCCTGACCTGATGACCATGCTCGAGCGCAGCATTCCGTTGGGGCGTGCCGGTACCCCGCAAGAAGCTGCCGGCTCGGTGTACATGTTCTGCATCCCCGAGTCCGACTATGTCAGTGGCCAGACGTTGATCTGTAGCGGCGGGCTGACCGGAATCTAAGCGCCACCGCTGTCCGGACAATCCGAAGCATTCAGTCAAAACAACAAGGACAAATCATGAAAGACAAGCGCGCGTGGTTGTCGCGGATGGCCCTGGTGGGCGTCTCGTTGATAGGCCTTTCGGCGACAGCCGGGGCGGCGGATAAACCCAATATTCTGGTGATCTTCGGCGACGATATCGGCCAGACCAACATCAGTGCCTATAGCCATGGCGTGGTCGGCTACAAGACACCGAACATCGATCGCATTGCCAACGAAGGCATGATGTTCACCGACTACTACGCGGAGAACAGTTGCACCGCAGGACGCTCTTCGTTCATCACCGGCCAGACGCCGTTGCGTACGGGCCTGACCAAAGTCGGAATGCCCGGTGCGCCAGTCGGCCTGCAGGCGCGCGACATTACCATTGCTCAGGCACTCAAGGCTCGGGGCTATTCGACCGGTCAGTTCGGCAAGAACCACCTGGGCGATCGCGATGAGTTCCTGCCGAGCAATCACGGTTTTGACGAGTTCTTCGGCAACCTGTACCACCTCAACGCCGAAGAAGAACCCGAGCGTGCCAATTGGCCTAAAGATGATCCGGACTTTGTCAAGGCCGCCACACCGCGTGGGGTCATCCATTCCTATGCCGATGGCAAGATTGAAGACACCGGCGCATTGACCGCCAAGCGCATGGAAACCATCGACGACGAAACCACCGCCGCTGCTCAAGCGTTCATGGAGAGACAAGTCAAGGCAGACAAACCGTTTTTCGTGTGGATGAACACCACCCGCATGCACCTGTTTACCCACGTGCGCGACTCGATGAAAGGCCAGAGTGGCATGCCCGGCAACGAGTACGCGGACGGCATGCTCGAGCACGATGGTGACGTCGGCAAACTGCTGAAAACCCTCGACGACCTGAAGATCGCCGACAACACCATTGTCGTCTACACCACCGACAATGGTCCGAATCAGTTTTCCTGGCCGGACGCGGCCACCACACCGTTCCGCAACGAAAAAAACTCCAACTGGGAAGGCGGGTTCCGTGTGCCGGCGATGGTTCGTTGGCCGGGCAAGATCAAGGCGGGTGAAGTGTCCACTGAAATGTTCTCCGGACTCGACTGGTTCCCGACCTTGCTGGCGGTAGCGGGTGATACCGACGTCAAGGAACGCCTGCTCAAGGGGGCGAATTTTTCGGGCAAGAATTTCAAGGTGCACCTGGACGGCTACAACCAGCTCGACTATCTGACCGGCAAGGCCAAGAGCGGTGCGCGCAAGGAGTTCTACTACTTCAACGACGACGGTGTGCTGGTCGCGTCGCGTTTCGGTGACTGGAAGGCGGTGTTCTGCGAGCAGCGCAAGCCAGGAGGTTTCGAGGTCTGGAGCGAACCTTTCGTCTGTCTGCGGGCGCCGAAGATCTTCAACTTGCGCATGGACCCCTATGAAAGGGCGGACGTTGTTTCCAATCAGTACTACGACTGGATAATCAAGAACGCCTACCTGCTTGGTGTGGCCACGATGAAAGCCGCGAAGTTCCTGCAAACTTTCGTCGAGTACCCGCCCAGCCAGAAACCCGCCAGCTTCAGTATCGACCAGGTGCGCAAGCGGGTGGATGCGCAGATCGAAGAGAACGCGCGGCAGCAGAAGCAGCAGTAACCCATCGATGCCACCTCCGGGTGGCATCTTTATTTGCGCGACGAACATTTTACCCGAGTGTCGTGCCAGGCAAGGCGGCCAGCAACTGAGGTCAAGTGCAATAGCTTTGATGTCTTCGGCTATTTGAAGTCCACAGTGACGGCCATACCCTCTGTTCACGCAGCGATACCTGAGGTTGAACGCGACAGTGGGTGTTGGTGGTCTTCAGTTCAGAGGAATCAAGGCATGATCCAGGAAATGGCGGTTCAGCGAGTGGCCCGCGTGTTCAATACCCAGCGTGAGGCTTTCCGTGCTCAACCTCATTCCTCGCTGGCTGAGCGCCAGGCCAATCTGATCGCACTGCGCACCCAGCTACGGCGTTACCAGGACGCCATTGTCGCGGCGATGAGCGCCGATTTTGGCCATCGCTCCGCCGTCGACACCAAGTTCCTGGACCTGATGGGTTGCATCTTGCACATCAATCACACCCTCAAGCATCTGGGGAGCTGGATGAAGCCAAGCCGACGCCCCACAGAGCTGCTGTTCAAGGGCAATCAGTTGTGGGTGGAGTATCAGGCGAAAGGCGTGGTGGGGGTCATATCGGCATGGAATTTTCCGGTTTACATCGCCATTGCGGGTCTGGTCAGTGCGCTCGCCGCAGGCAACCGGGTGATGCTCAAGATGTCCGAGTTCAACCCGCACACCAACGAGGTCCTCAAGCGTCTGCTGGCAGAGGTGTTCGACGACTCGCAAGTGGCCCTGGTCGGTGGTGAGCTTGAAGACCCGGGCTTTTTCTCTTCGCTGCCATTCGACCACATCATCTTCACCGGGTCCCCCGGGGTCGGGCGTCTGGTCATGCGTGCCGCCGCAGCCAACCTGACGCCGGTGACACTGGAGTTGGGTGGCAAGTCGCCTGCGGTGGTGCTGGCTGACTACAACCTGAGCGATGCCGCGCGACGTATCGTTCACGGCAAGGGCACCAATGGCGGGCAGATCTGCATCGCACCGGACTACGCCCTGGTTCCCCAGGACGATATCGAGCGCTTCGTCGGCGAAGTCCGCGGTCAGTTTCAGGCGCTGTACGGCGCGCAGCCGGCCGCTAACGATGACTACAGTTCGATCATCGATGATCGTCAGTTTCAGCGTCTCCAGGGCCTGCTTGAAGATGCGCGGGCCAAGGGCGCCCGGATCATTGTCTGTGGCGAGGTTGCCCCGGGGCGCAGGATGCCGTTGCACATCCTGACGGGTGTGACGCCGGAAATGCGGGTGATGCAGGAAGAGATTTTCGGCCCGCTGCTGCCGGTATTGGGTTATGACAGCCTCACCGGTGTGGTGGCCCACATCAACAGCGGACAACGTCCCCTGGCGCTGTACATTTTTTCAACTGACACGACGAGCATCGATCGATTGCTCAAACGGACCCATTCCGGCGGCGTGACCATCAACGATTGGGGCTGGCACGCTTTCAACCACGGTGCTCCTTTCGGTGGCACGGGTAATTCCGGTATGGGCAACTATCACGCAGAAGAAGGGTTTCGTGAGCTCAGTCACGCGCGAACTGTGTTCAAGAGGCGAACCTGGTTCCCCACCCATCTCTTCCATCCACCCTTTGGCGGCCGGCTTCAGAGCCTGGCGCTGGCGTTTTACCTGGGCAAGCCGGATGCGGATGTGAAGTCTTGAGGAAGATTGATATGAGTCAGAGTGTGTTCGATTACGTGGTGGTGGGTGGCGGCTCGGGTGGCTGTCCGGTGGCGGCGCGCCTCAGTGAAGATCCTCAGGTCAGTGTTTGCCTGCTGGAGGCCGGTGGCAGTGACAAGAAAGTGTTGATTCAGGCACCACCAGGCGTAGTGGTGATGATGCGCGAAGGTTTCCATAACTGGTCCTACGAAACCGTGCCCCAGCCGGGGCTCAACGGGCGCAAGGGTTACCAGCCCCGTGGCAAGGCGTTGGGCGGGTCCAGCTCGATCAACGGCATGGTCTACGTCCGCGGCCATCGCTGGGACTATGACCATTGGGAGAGCCTCGGCAACCCCGGTTGGAGTTATGAGGAGGTTCTTCCGTATTTCAAGAAGTCGGAACACAACGAGCGCTTTGGCGAGACCGAGTTCCATGGCGCTGGCGGCCCGCTGAATGTCGCTGAACTGAAGTCGCCGAGCCCGCTGTGCGAAGTCTTCATGAGCGCCGCCGAGGAGCAGGGCATCGCGCGTACTGACGACTACAACGGTCGCCAGCAGGACGGTTGCTTCCGCTACCAGGTGACCCAGAAGGACGGAGAGCGCTGCAGCGCGGCCAAGGGCTACCTGTGGCCGATCCTTGATCGGAAAAATCTTCAGCTTTTCCTCAATGCTCCGTTCCACAGCCTGATCTTCGAGGGCAAGCGCTGCGTGGGTGTGCGTTACCACAACGGCAAGGATGTGCAGGAAGTGCGTGCCCGCCGTGAAGTGATTCTCGCCGCTGGCGCCTTTGGTACTCCACAGGCCTTGATGCTGTCGGGCATCGGGCCGGCCGGGGAGTTGACCCGGCTGGGTATCCCGGTGTTGGTGGACCTGCCAGGCGTAGGCCAGAACCTGCAGGATCACATCGACTACACGGTGCCGTACAAGGTCAGTCATCCGGAGGGTTGCCTGGGCCTCACCGTGGGTTCCAGCGTCAAGCTGGCGGCGGCTGCCGTGGAGTGGGCGAGCAAGCGCAGCGGCATGCTGACCACCAATTTCGCCGAGGCCGGCGCCTTCCTGCGTTCCGATCCGGCGCTGGACAAACCGGACCTGCAGATGGTCTTCGTCACCGCCGTGGTCGACGACCATGGTCGTCACCTGCATTGGGGTTATGGCTACAGCTGCCATATCGAGGTACTGCGCCCGAAAAGCACAGGCACCGTGACCCTGCGCAGTCGCGATCCGCTCGACGCGCCGGTCATCGACCCACGCTTTTTCGATCGACGGGAAGACATCGAGTTGTTGATCCAGGCGGCGAAGACCCAGGCCCGGATCCTCGAGTCCACCCATTTCGCCCGTTTCGGGCCGCAACTGATCTATCCCGTCGACTGGAATGACGACCGGCAGATCGAACAGGACATCCGCCGTCGCGCGGATACCCAGTATCACCCGGTAGGCAGCTGCAAGATGGGCCCTGACAGTGACCCCCTGGCCGTGGTCGATGCGCGTCTGCGAGTGCGCGGTGTCGAAGGCCTGCGGATTGCCGACGCCTCGATCATGCCGACCATTCCCGGGGGCAATACCAACGCGCCGACCATCATGATCGGTGAAAAGGCTGCCGCCATGCTCAAGGAAGACGCGCGTCACCTGTGAGCCTGTCTGTGATTCGAGTTACTTCCACGAAGCGATCAAGGCCCCGAGTTACCAAGGGGCCTTGTGTCAAGCATGGGGTGTCACAATGGACAAAAATGATAAAGAGCTCTCCCTGCAAGCCGCCAAGCACACGCTTAGCCTGAATCCAGCGTTCGGCCCTCGCGGGCGCGACATACTCAGCAGCGCTCGCATGGTCCTGCAACAAGTGTTGAAGCAACCCGTGCACAGCGCACGACACATGGCGGCGTTCGGCATGGAACTGAAAAACATCCTGCTCGACCGTTCGGATCTCAAGCCGGCGGCGGGCGACAAGCGTTTCGATGAGCCAGCCTGGCAGGGCAACCCGCTGTATCGTCGCTATATGCGAGCCTACCTGGCCTGGTGCCGGGAAATGAACGACTGGATCAGTAGCAGCAACCTCAGCGATCAGGATGCCAGCCGTGGCCAGTTCGTCATCAACCTGCTGGCCGAGGCGATGGCGCCGACCAACACCCTGGCCAACCCTGCGGCCCTCAAGCGTTTTTTTGAAACCGGTGGCAAGAGCATTCTGGATGGATTCGCGCACTTGACCCGCGATCTGATTGAAAACGGTGGCATGCCCAGCCAGGTGGACAAGACGGCTTTCGAGGTGGGCGGCAATCTGGGCACGACGCCTGGCGCGGTGGTGTTTCGAAACGAGGTGCTGGAGCTGATTCAGTACAAACCTCGAAGCGAGCAGGTGCTGGAACGCCCGTTGTTGGTGGTGCCGCCCCAGATCAACAAGTTCTACCTGTTTGATCTGGCGCCTGAGAAGAGCCTGATTCGTTTCCTTCTCGACAGTGGCATCCAGACCTTTGCCGTCAGCTGGCGCAATCCGGGCAAGGCGCAGCGCGAGTGGGGCTTGTCCACCTATGTCGAAGCCCTGAAAGAGGCGGTCGACGCAGTGCTGGCGATTACCGGCAGCACTGATCTGAACACCTTTGGCGCGTGCTCCGGAGGCAGTACCATGTCATCGCTTTTGGGCCACTATGCGGCACTGGGCGAGAGCAAGGTGAATGCCTTCACCCTGGTGGTCAGCATGCTCGATATTCGCCCCGACACCCAGGTCTCGCTGTTCGCTGATGAGAAAACCCTGGAGGCGGCCAAGCGCCGTTCCTATCAAGCGGGTGTGCTGGAAGGTCGTGAGCTGGCAAAAGTCTTCGCCTGGATGCGCCCCAACGACCTGATCTGGAGCTACTGGATCAACAACTACCTGCTCGGTAACGAGCCGCCTGCATTCGATGTCCTCTACTGGAACAACGACACCACCAACCTGCCGGCCGCGCTGCACGGCGAGTTCATCGAGATGTACCAGACCAACCCGTTGGCTCGTGCCGGCGCCCTGGAGGTCTGCGGCACTCCAATAGATCTCAAGCAGGTCACCAGCGATTTCTATTGCATGGCTGGCCTGACCGACCACATCACCCCATGGGATGCCTGCTACCGCTCGATGCACCTGTTCGGCGGCCAGGGTGAGTTCGTGGTGTCCAACAGCGGGCATATCCAGAGCATCCTCAACCCGCCGGGTAACCTCAAGGCCCGCTTCATGACCGGCAGCAGCCTGCCGGTTGATGCCCAGGATTGGCTGGAAGGTTCCAGTAAAGAGACCGGCTCCTGGTGGACTCACTGGCTGGCCTGGTTGCAAGCACGCTCCGGTCAGAGCAGGAAGGCCCCCGTCAAGCTGGGCAACAAGGCTTACGCCGCGGCTGAAGCGGCTCCAGGCACCTACGTGCACGTGCGCTGACTCGCTGTAGCCGGACGGGCGCTTGCGTCCCGTCCTGTCCACGTTCCAGATCCCTTGGCCCGGCGCCGCAGAAGGAACCTCCGTAACATGTCACAGCCCTTTGTCTATCGCACCATCGAACTGGATGGCGGGCATCTGCGCGTTGCCATTCGTCCAGGCAAGGCCGATCTGCCGCCGTTGCTAGTTTTCAATGGCATTGGCGCCAACCTGGAGCTTTTGTTTCCATTCGTCCGGGCGCTTGATCCGGACATGGAAGTGATCGCCTTCGACGTGCCCGGCGTCGGCGGCTCCTCCCTGCCGAGCTTGCCTTACCGGTTTTCTGACCTGGCGAAACGGGTTTCGCGCATGCTCGATTATCTGGACGTTGGCCAGGTCAACGTGATCGGCGTGTCCTGGGGGGGAGCGCTGGCACAACAGTTCGCCCACGACTTTCCACAGCGTTGCAAGAAACTGATCCTGGCCGCCACGTGTGCGGGCATGGCCATGCTGCCAGCCAAACCCAAAGTGCTGTGGAGGATGGCCACTCCGCGCCGTTACATCCAGCCGTCCTATGGCGCGCGGATCGCGCCGGACATCTATGGCGGTGCTTTTCGCCATGACCCTGCACTGGCACAAGCGTTCGCCAGCAAGGTGCGCTCCGGCGGCAGGCGCGGTTACTACCTGCAACTGTTGGCGGGCCTGGGCTGGACCAGCATCCACTGGCTGCATCGGATCCATCAGCCGACCCTGATTCTGGCCGGCGATGACGACCCGATCATTCCGCTGCCCAACATGCGCCTGCTGGCCAGGCGCATTCCCAATTCGCAGTTGCATGTGATCGGCGATGGCCATCTGTTCCTGGTGGCCCGGGCGCAAACCGTTGCACCGATCATCTCGTCCTTCCTCGCGCAGGAACGGCAGCGCGCTAGAATTCATCAAGCGTGACATGAGCAGTTCATTGGTTCGCTAGCCTTATGAAATCCTCCAACACGATACTCATCCGCACCAAATGGTCGCCGCCCCGAATCGATCCCCGGTCGCTGCCGCGTGAGCGTCTGCTGGAACTGATCGAGGCAGGGCGCGAGCGCAAGTTGACCTTGATCCTGGGGCCTGCGGGCAGTGGCAAGAGCACACTGGCGGCGCAATGGCGCCAGCGCTTGATCGGTGCGGGGCTGGACGTCGCCTGGTTCAACCTGGGGGCCGACGACGAGACGCTCTGGGCGGCGTATCTGGTCGCCAGCCTGGGGGCCGCGGGCCTGGCTGTCGGCGACGACATCATTGGCCTGAGCGAGCGCACTGACCAGCGTTCGCTGGAGGTGTTGCTGTCACTGCTGGTCAACGCGCTCTACGAGCATCCTCGATCCATTTATCTGTTCCTCGAAGACCTGCATTTCCTCTCTGCGCAGCCGGCATTGGCGATGATCCAGCGCCTGATCGATCTGGCGCCGGACAATTTCCATCTAGTGATCACCACACGCCAGCGTCCGGCGCTCAATCTGTTGGCGATCGGCATCAAGGGGCAGTTGACCCAGATTGATTTTGCCGACTTGCGCCTGACGGCCGAGGAACAGTTCAGTCTGCTTGAACTCAATGGTCTCGAAAACCTGTCCGGCGAGCAGCAACAACGTCTGTATGAGCTGACGGACGGTTGGGCCGCGGGCCTGCAGATCGGTGTCCTGTCACTTCGCCACAGCGGTAATTTTGAACAGAGCCTGCGAGCCTGTGGCGGCATGGTCATGGCGATCGACGAATCAGGTCTCGATGCCTATCTGGATGACTGCATCAGTCGTGTGCTTTCTGCCGGGCAAATCGCTGCCATGGTCCAGGTTTCGACCTGCCGACGATTCAATCGCGAGCTGTGCGTCGCATTGACGGGTAGCCCGGAGAACGCGGCGGTGCTTGACATATTGCTCGAGCAGAATCTGTTCCTGTTGCCGATCGACCTTGAGGGTCGCCTGCAGTGGTTCCGTTTCCACCAGATGTTTTCCGGGTATCTGCAACGGCGCCGCAATGAGCTGCCGGTTGTGGAGGTGATTCGGGTCAATCACGCCGCCAGCCAATGGTTTGCCGACCACGGTTTGTACGTCGAGGCGATTCGTCATGCTCAGGCAGCCCGGGATCTTGAGGGCAGCGTGCAGTTGCTGGCACGGGCGGCGAGGTCGCTGATCGGTGACGCGCATTTTGCACAACTGCTGCAGTTGGCCGACGAGTTGCCGCGTGAAGCCTGGTCCAAGCAGATTGACCTGCTCCTGGCGGTTGCCTGGGCAGAACTCACCTGCAATCGCATGGAGAGATTCGAGCTCACACTCGCCTCGATCGAAGCTCACCCGGAAGTCAGCCGGCCGAAAATAGACACTGAATTGCAATTGCTGAGGGCCATGTACCTGCTCAGAAGGGACGATACGACAGCTGTGCTGGCGCTGCTCGAGCCATTGATGGCGCAGCCGCCCAGCCAGCGCCACTTTCACCTGCTGATGCTCTATACCCTTGGCGGCGTGGCATTGCTCAAGGCGGGTCGAACAGTGTTTGTACGGGATCTGGTCTACAGCACGCGAGGTCTGCTCCGGCGCGCGCAAGGCCCTCGGGCCCGGCCGTTTTTCGATGCGCTGTGTGGCCTCAGTTTTTTTGTCCAGGGCGATATGAACCAGGCCCGGCGCGATCTCGAAGGTGTCCTGGTGCAAGTGACGCGCAACGAGTCGCTGGCGCAGGATGTCGCCATCTTCATCAAGTCCACCCTGGCGTTGACCTGCTATCACTTGAACAGCCTGGAAGCCGCCGAGGACTACGTTGAAGGCTGCTTCGGGGTCGCTGAGGTCCTGGGGACCTCTGACTGCATTTTGTATACCTACCTTGCCCAGGCGCATTTGCAGTGTGCTGCGGGCAGGCTGGAGGCGGCCCACGCCACCCTCGATCGATTGGGCGAGATCGCCGAAAGCATTGGCCTTGATCGCCTGCAGGCGTGGCGTTTTGCCGAGCAGATACGTATTGCCTGCCATCAGCATGATCTGGCCCGCGCGCGCGAGCTGTTTCGCAGACTGCGCGCGCTGGCCATGCCTTACCTGGACAAGCGCGGTTGTGCCTGGGCGGAGATCCCCCTGGCCTGCGCAATGGCACAAACGGCCTTGGCCCTGGCCGAAGGCGACTATCGATGCGCGATCGAGGTAGGGGAAAGCTGGGCACTGGTCTGTCAGGAGTGGGGGCAGTTACAACCAGCTACCGTGTTGCGAATCCGTGTCGCTATTGCCAGGACAGCGCTCCATGAACCACAAGAGGCCCAGCGCCACATGTCCACGGCGCTGCGCAATGCCTGCGAATACGGGATGTTCCGGGTGTTTCTTGATGAAGGAGCGGCGGGGCTGCGCCTGCTGCAATCGCTTAGTGTCGATGCACTGACAGCGCTGGAGCGTGACTACATTCAACACTGTCTGATGCACGGCGCCGATTCGCAGAGCCTCTCGAGCGGGACAGGTGAGGGTGGTCGGGCGCCTGCGCCTGGTAGCGATATCCTCTCGCCCCGTGAGCTTGAAGTGGTCGAACATCTGGCCCGTGGGCTGTCAACCAAGAGCATCGCCAAGGCCCTCGATCTTTCGCCTGGAACCATCAAGTGGCACCTGAAGAATATCTTCGGCAAGTTGGGTGCCTTTTCTCGCGAGGATGCAGTGAGCAAGGCGCGGCAAGTCGGGTTGCTTAACTAACGCAGTATCGCCTTGGCATCCTCGCAAAAGTCCAGGTATTGAACCGCTGAACCGCGCCACCACCCCTCCCTAGATGGGAGGGTTGCCAGTTTTCACCTTGGGGTAGGGTGCCGGGTAACGGTGGTGAAACCGTGCATGCAGGGTTCATGTGAGCGCTGATGGCTCCAGACCTGCAATGCTCCTGCCCCCAAGCGGTGAGCGCCCGGCATTGCCGTCTCCTGCCGTCAAGGCACGGACAATAACAATAGCTGCAACTTCAGGAGAGACCATGTACTTCACTCAGCCCTTGCACCGTAATCTACAGTGCGCGCCCGAGCGATTAATGACGATCTACGGCGATCGCAGTCGCACTCTGCGCCAGTTTGTCGAGCGTGTTGCGAGACTGGCCGGGGCGTTGCGTGAGCTTGGCGTACAGAGCGGCGATTGCGTCGCCATGCTGGGTTTGAACTCTGATCGTTACCTCGAATATTGCTTCGCCGTACCCTGGGCCGATGCCGTTCTCAATCTTTGCAACACACGCTGGAGTGCGGAGGAGAACGCTTATGCCCTGGCCGATTCGCAAACCTCGGTACTGTTGGTTGACGAGACCTTCAAGGACATCGGTCTGCGCTTATCCAGGCAGGTTCCTTCATTGCGTCATGTCATCTACGTCGGTGACGGCACCACGCCAGATGCAATGCTGGATTATGAAGCGCTGATTGCCCAGGCCTCGCCCGTGGAGGATGCCCGCCGTGGCGGCGATTCACTCCTTGGCGTGTTCTATACCGGCGGCACCACGGGTTTCCCCAAGGGCGTGATGATCAGTCATACGGCCTTCTGGAGCAGCCAGATTGCGCTGGATGTCGAGGGCCTGGTACCGCCTGATTCGGTCATGCTGCGCGCAGCACCGATGTTCCATCTGGCGGACATGTCCACCGGTTATGTCGGTGTGCTCGAAGGCGCGACTCACGTCATTCTGCCGGCGTTCCAGCCGGCCGAAGCGATGGCGGCGATTCAGCGTCACGGCATTCAGGTGGCCATGCTGGTGCCGACCATGATTCAGTTGTTGATCAATCATCCCGAGGTGGGCAATTACAATCTGTCCTCGTTGCAGCACCTGGTGTACGGTGCTTCGCCCATACAGGAGCAGACGCTGTGGAGCCTGCAGGCCATGTTGCCGCAACTGCAGCTGTTCCAGGCTTATGGCCAGACGGAGATGTCGCCCATTGTTTCGCTGCTCGGCCCGGCTCAGCACACCGCGGCGGCCGCCGCTGCCGGCATGCTGCGCTCCTGTGGTCGCGCCACCCGGGCGGTGGAAGTCAAGATCGTCGACGACGATGGCCGTGAGGTGCCTCGTGGCAGCATCGGTGAAATCGTCGTTCGGGGCCCGAATGCAATGAGCGGGTACCTGAACAAACCCGAGCAAACCCTGGCGGCTCTGCCTGGTGATGGCTGGTTGCGTACGGGGGACGGGGCCAGGATGGACGAAAATGGCTACATCTTCATTGTCGACCGCCTCAAGGACATGATCGTCACCGGTGGCGAAAACGTGTTCTCGGCGGAGGTCGAGAATGCCTTGTGCAGCCATCCGGATATCGCCATGTGCGCGGTGATCGGGATCCCTAGCGAGCAATGGGGCGAGGCGGTGCATGCCGTGGTGGTACTCAAGCCTGGCACCGAACCGAATGGCGAAGAATTGATCGCCCATTGCAAGCGTCAAATCGCCGGCTACAAGGCGCCGAAAAGCGTGGAGTTCCGTGCTGCGTTACCACTCTCGGGCGCTGGCAAGGTGCTCAAGAGTGAACTGCGTGAACCGTTCTGGCAGGGCAGTTCGCGGCGTGTTGGTTGAGCGACCCATCTCCGGGCGCAATCGACCATGGATGACTTGAGCCGGCAACTGCCAAGTCATCGATGAACTCTTGTGGACAGCCTTTGCGACCCGGCTGTTTCTCCCTTCCTGCTTGATTCGCTCCGGCTGTTGTGCGCAACAGCTGGCAGCGGCGTGCGCCTGCATTTCCCATTCGCCAGTGCTGTGTGACTCCCTTTCCTGCCTCCCTCCCAACCCCCTCCCATCTCGGGAGGGTTAAGCGCTGCGCAGTCAATGTTTACTTGTCCGGCCAGTCTCTGGCGGCCGGGTGGTTGGGGAGGGAGGTTTTTTCACAGGGAAATCCAGGAGCCAAAGAGTGGTGGGTTGAACCGTAGCGTCGGGATTATTTAGGAATGTGAACAATGATAAGAATAAGTTCGCCACAAACAGGCTTTGTCCGGCATCAGCTTGGTCAGGCAGTCGTGCTTGGAATTCTCGGAGTGGGCGCCGGCAATGCCCAGGCATTCAATTTTGATACCGAGAGCGGTTGGTCGGGGAGCCTCGACACCACACTTTCCGTTGGCAGCAGCTGGCGCGCCGAAGGGCGTGATAACGAGTTGTACAGTCGACTCGACGGACAGGTGATCGGCAAGACCGACGGCCTGGGCGGTTCCAATACCGATGGCGGCAACCTCAACTACGATCGCGGCGACCGGTTTTCTACCATCGGCAAGTTCCTCACCGAACTGAACCTGCACAACGGCGACATGGGCGGCATGCTGCGCGTGAAGGGCTGGTACGACCAGGCGCTGGAAGACGAAGACGTGCACTTTGGCAACCAGGCCAACGGTTACCAGAAAAAGCCATTGTCCGATAACGGCTTTGACGACCTGCAAAGGAACAAAGGCGTTTACCTGCTCGACGCCTATGTCTACGACACCTACCACCTGGACGATCACCCGCTGCAGGTGCGCCTGGGTCGTCAGGTGCTGAACTGGGGCGAGAGCATCTTTGTTCAGGGGCTCAACCAGATCAACCCGATCGACGTTCCTTCACTGCGCCGTCCGGGCACCGAGATCAAGGAAGCGTTGCTGCCGGTGTGGATGATTTCCGGCAGCTTCGGTTTGAGTGACGGGCTGTCGCTGGATGCGTTCTACCAGTTCAAGTGGGAGCCTACTGCCGTTGAGGGCTGTGGCAACTACTGGTCGACCACCGAAACCATCATTTCGACTCATCCGGGTGGTTGCACCATGGCCACGTCGCTGCCTAACGTCAGCAACCCGGTCGGCTTTCGCAATGGCATGAACGTCCCGCTGAGCACTGGCGATGAAGCCCGGGATTCGGGGCAATGGGGTGTGGCGCTGCACTATCTGGTCGAATCGATCGACACCGAGCTCGGTGCCTACGCCATGACCATCCACTCGCGTACGCCGATCATTTCCGCCCAAAGCGGCGATTGGGGCCGGATTCCCGCCGGGGCGCGCGCACCCTTCCTCAACCCGGTGCAGGTCCATGAAAATCTGCCGTTCGGTGCGACCTCGACGACTGCCTTCTGGGAATATCCCGAAGACATCCACCTGTATGGCCTGAGCGCCGCCACCACGTTGGCCAGTTGGTCGGTCGGTGCGGAACTGAGCTACTCGCCAAACACGCCGGTACAACGTAACGGCAACGACCTGCTTGCCGCCGCTGCCCAAGGGGTGGGGCCGCAAGGTGCGGGCGCGCGAGCCGCTGGCCCGAATGCCTATATCACCGGGTATGACCGCTTCGATAAAACCCAGCTGCAGATCAACGGCATCAACCTGTTCCCCAACGTTCTGGGCGCCTCGAGCCTGCAGGTGGCCGGCGAAGTTGCCTTCCAGTGGAACGACATCCCTCAGGGTGACAGCGACATACGTTACGGTCGCGGTTTCATCTTTGGCCCGGGTTCGGCTCCCAGCTATGGCGGGAACCTCTGCGGCACTGCGACCAACCCGCAACCCGACGGCTGCAAGAACGACGGTTACATCACCGACTTCGCCTGGGGCTACAGATTGCGAGGGCAACTGGAGTACCCGGACCTGTTGGGCGTAGGCGTCAGCACTTACCCGAGTTTGTTTCTGGGGCAGGACGTGGAAGGGGTTTCGATGGACGGCCAGTTCAACGAAGGCCGGTTTACCGTCGGTGCCGGCGTTCGTTTCGACTACCTGAAGGCCCACAGCCTGGAGTTCAACTATGTGACGTACAACAACGACGCCAAGTACGACCCGTTGCGTGACCGGGACTACTACTCGATGAATTACAGCTACAAGTTCTGATGAGGAACAAGGCATGAAAACAATAAAGACTTGCCACACCCCGCGTGCCCTGGCTATTGCCATCGCACTGTTGCTTGGCGGGAACGACGCTTTCGCCAAATTGACCGATGCAGAGGCTGCTCGCCTTGGTAGCGACCTCACTCCGGTTGGCGCCGAGAAGGCCGGCAATGCCGATGGCAGCATTCCAGCCTGGCAGGGCGGCCTGACGGCTCCTCCGGCAGGCTGGAGTCCGGAGAAGGGCTACGTTGATCCGTTCCCGCAAGACAAGCCGCAGATGGTGATCACCGCGGCCAACGCCGATCAATACAAAGACAAGCTGTCGCCCGGCACCCTGGCTTTGTTGAAGAAGTATGACAACTTCAAGATGCCGATCTACCAGACCCGGCGCACCGCCGCACTGCCGGCTGAAGTCACCGCCAAGGCCAAGACTCAGTCCACTCAGGTCGAGTTGCAGGGTTTCGGTCTGAGCAACCTCAATGGCTCGAACATACCGTTCCCGATCCCGAAGAATGGTCAGGAAGCAATCTGGAACCACTTGGTTCGCTACTTGGGCGGTGGCTTCGAGCGGACCTATCACTGGTTCCCGGTACGTAGCAGCGGCGAGTTCTACAAGGTTGGTTTCCGCGAGAACCGCGTGTTCGACCAGAACATGGATCGCAGTATGGACAACCACCTGTTTTCCTTCCTGGGCTACTTCCTCGAACCGGCCACGTTGCAGGGCACGGTCTACCTGGTGCGTGAACCGGTGGACCAGGTCAAGGAAGCGCGCTCGGCCTGGATCTACAACGCCGGTGCCCGTCGTGTGCGCCGCGCGCCGGATCTGGCGTATGACAACGTCAGCGATGGCACCGAGAGCATGCGGGTGACCGACCAGTACGACGGCTATAACGGCGCGCCCGACCGCTATGACTGGAAACTGGTCGGAAAGCAGGAAATCTATGTTCCGTACAACGACTACAAGTTGTCCGATAAGTCGCTGAAATACGAAAACATCCTGCAAAAAGGCACCGTCAATGCCGACCTGATGCGCTACGAACTCCACCGTACCTGGGTCGTCGAGGGCACGCTCAAGGCCGGGCAGAAGCATATCTACGGCAAGCGCGTGATGTATCTCGACGAGGACAGCTGGACCGTGTTGCTCGAAGACGCCTACGACACTCGCGGCCAGCTATGGCGCATTGGCGTGCACCCGATGATCCAGTTCTATGACGTCGGTGTGCCGTGGTACCGCGCCAACATCTTCCATGACCTGAGCAACGGCAACTACATGGTCTCGGGCATGGACAATGAGGTCAAGCAACCCTGGAAGTTCGGCGTCAAGGGGCGTCAGGCCGACTTCCAGCCCGATGCTCTGCGTCGCGCTGGTCACTAAGCCCTCAGGCAGTCTCAAGGCGACCCGATTGCGGGTCGTCGATTACAAATACAAGAGAGGAGCGGCCAATGGCTATTTTGGGCAAGTCCGTTCACAGGGTGTTGTGGGCGGCACTCATCGCGGCATCTGCTGTACATGCCGAGACGCCTGGCTCGATCCAGACCGGGATCAATTCACAGCGAATCATCCTGCTCGATATCCAGCGCGTGGGCAGTCAACTGTTCAGTGCCGGCGAGCGCGGCTGGATCCTTCGTTCCGCGGATGACGGGCAACATTGGCAGGGCATTCATACGTCAGCCGATCGAACCCTGACCGGGCTTGCTTTCGCCAACGACCGACTGGGTATCGCCGTTGGACATGGCGCGACCCTGTTGCGCACCACCGATGGCGGTCAGCAGTGGACAGCCGTAGGGGTGGACGGTATCGGTCATGATTCGCTGCTCGGTGTCACCTACCTGGGCGGCCAGCATTTCGTCGCCTATGGCGCATTCGGTCACTATCTGGAATCCGTCGACGCTGGCTTGAGCTGGAGCAAGAAAACGGTGATGGGGGAGGACTTTGATCGGCACATCGCCAAAGTGCTGAAGGTCGGTGGTGACCTGTTCCTTTTCGGCGAATCCGGCACCCTGCTGCGCTCGCGTGACCTGGGGCTGAACTGGGAAGCGTTGCAATCTCCTTACGAGGGTTCTTTTTTTGGCGGACTGCAGACGCCAAGTGGTGCGCTGTTGGCTTTCGGCATGCGCGGCAATCTGTATCGCTCAAACGACCGGGGAGATACCTGGCAGCTGATTCCCCTGGACGCCAAGGTTGCACTGCAAGGGGGGCAGGTTTTGCCTGACGGGCGTATCGCCCTGGTCGGCAATGCCGGGTTGCTGGCACTGAGTAACGACGATGGCAAAAGCTTTGAGTTGAGTCACGCCGCCCGTGGCGGGCTCTCGCAGATAGTTGCGGTGACCGGCGGAGCCCTGGCCGTGGGCGATGCCGGTGTTCAGTCTCTGAGCTTGACGCAAGCGACAGCCAATTGAGGTTTCTATGAGTAAGTACCACGACAATCAGGGGCTCGAGCTTGTGGGCGACGTTCAGGTGCTCGACCGCCACCACTTCTCCCGTAGTCTGGTCGGTCGGGTGTCCTGGTGGATTTTTCACTTGCGTCGCCCGCTTCTGATTTTTTTCATTCTATTGACGCTGCTGTTTACCTTCACCGCCACACGGCTGCGTGTGGAGGCGGGCTTTTCCAAGATGATCCCGCTGCAGCATGAGTACATGCAGTCCTTTCTCAAGTATCAGTCGGTTTTCGGCGGCGCCAACAAAGTATTGCTGGCGTTGAAGAACGAAAAGGGCGAGATCTTCGACCCCGGATTCATGGAGAGCTTGCATCAGGTCACCGAGGAAGTTTTCTACATCAAGGGCGTCGAGCGTAGCTCGGTCACTTCGTTGTTCACCTCCAATGTGCGCTACAACGAGGTCGTAGAAGATGGCTTCAGGGGCGGCAACATTGTTGCGGCCGACTTCTCCGGTACTCCAGAGCAACTGAAGGCGGTGCGCGAAAATGTGCTGAAGTCCGATTGGGTCGGCCGTATCGTCTCCAATGACTTGAGCGCCGCCATGGTGGTGGCGAACTTGCAGGAAGTGGACCCGGAGACCGGTTTGCGCCTGGATCTGCAAGCGGTCAGCCAGTCCCTGGAGGCGATTCGCGCCAAACACGAAAAAGATGGCATCAGTGTGCACATCATTGGCTTCGCCAAGTCGACCGGGGATATCGCGGACGGTGCCGCCGGGGTGTTGCTGTTCTTCGCCGTGGCCTTCGTGATCACCGCACTGTTGCTTTATTGGTATTGCGGCTCGCTGATGCTGACGTCCTGGGCGTTGGTTTGCGCCATGGTCCCGGTGGTATGGCTACTGGGTCTGCTGCCGTTGTTGGGACTGGCACTCGACCCCATGTCGATTTTGGTGCCGTTCCTGATTTTCTCCATTGGTGTCTCCCATGCGGTGCAGATGACCAACGCCTGGAAACTGGAGGTATTGCGCGGTCACGACAGCATTACCGCTTCGCGCAATTGCTTCCAGAAACTCTTCATTCCAGGTGCCATGGCGCTGCTGGCCAATGCACTGGGGTTTCTGGTAATCGCCTTCGTGCAGATCGAGATGGTGCGGGAACTGGCCATCACCGCGACGTTGGGGGTCAGCCTGATGATCCTCACCAACAAACTGCTGTTGCCGATCCTGCTGTCTTACATGCGTATTTCGGCCAGGGATGCCGAGCGCCTGCGGGGCAAGGAAACCTCTGGGGACTGGTTGTGGGAGCACCTGGGGGGATTGGCAACCCGCAAGGGCAGTGTGCCGGTCATCCTGATTGCGATGGTTCTGCTCGGCGTCGGCATGTGGCAGGCGGGAAAGTTGAAGGTGGGAGACACGGGGCAGGGTGTCCCGGAGCTGCGTGCCGATTCGCGTTATAACCAGGACGTGGCGATGGTCACCCGTAACTTCGCCATCGGCGTTGACCTGTTGCAGGTGGTGGTTGAGGCAAAGGGCAACGAGTCGCCCTGTGTTGATCGCAACATTCTGGGCAAAGTCGAAGATTTCGAATTCGAGATGAAGCAGACCCCGGGCGTCGGTACGGTGCGAGGGCTGGCGGGCTATGTCGGGCAGATCACCCAGGGCTACGCGGAAACCTTCATCAAATGGCGCACCATTCCCGAGGAGCAGGCGCAAATTGCCCAAGGCGTGGGTTTCGCCACGCGCCTTGGCAATGAACTGATGAACTCCACCTGCAGTGCCATGCCGATCTCGCTGTACACCGAAGATCACCAGGCCTCGACTATCAGCAACATCATCGAAAGGATCAAGGCGTTCAAGGTAACCCACGACGGCGATGACCTTCGTTTTCAACTGGCCAGTGGCAATGTCGGGGTAATGGCCGCGACCAATGAGGCGGTCGAGGCGGCGGACAAGTGGGTGAATCTCGCGCTTTTCGGCTCGGTGACCTTACTCTGCCTGCTGAGCTTTCGCTCGCTGCGTATCACCCTGTGCATCATCCTTCCGCTGGCGCTGGTCACGGTGCTGTGCAACGGGTTGATGGCATGGCTGGGTATCGGTCTCAAGGTCAACACGCTACCGGTGGTGGCCCTGGGCGTCGGGGTCGGCGTGGATTACGGCATTTACTTGTTCGAGCGGATCAAGCACGAAATGCATTCACGTCATTCGGACCTGCGTCAGGCGTTTGTCGAAGCGCTGAAGCAGCGTGGCACTGCCTCGTTGTTCACCGCCATGACAATGACGGTGTCCGTGTCCACATGGGTGTTTTCCACCCTCAAGTTCCAGGCCGACATGGGCGTGCTGTTGGCGTTCATGTTCCTGGTCAATGTCTGGGGCGCCATCCTGTTGCTACCGGCACTCGCGGCATGGCTGCTACCGCCGGTGCACGCCGGCAAGCATCCTGAGCAGCCACCCGCAAACTAACTCCATGCAGTACTTTGGCGGCCTTCGGGCCGTCTTTTTTTGGGTGGAGTCAGGGGTGCTACGCTTGTATCGATACGCTTGGGCATCTGCCAGTTTGCTGCTGCAAAGGAGTGGGCTGAAGTGTGGGCTGGGAAACTTTACCAAACCCCAGAAACGACAAAGCCCTGAATAATCAGGGCTTTGTCGTATAAAGATGGCGGAGGCGATGGGATTCGAACTCATGGACCTGTTACAGTCGACGGTTTTCAAGACCGTTGCCTTAAACCACTCGGCCACACCTCCGTTTGCGTTGCGGGCGCCATAATACCTGAATGAAACACACTGTCAAACTCTCTGCATAGCTAGTTACAGAGCGTCTGTTATGATCTTTGCGACTGAACGTTTCAAACCAACAGGAGTGTCGCCATGCGCGAACAGGATTACGCAGTTAATAACAGCGTGCAGGCTGAGCAGCTAGAGGTTAGCCGCGTCCTGCGCAACACATACGGCTTGCTCGCCCTGACCCTCGCATTCAGCGGTGTGACGGCCTACGTTGCCCAGCAGATGCGTGTTGGCTACCCGAATATCTTCGTGGTGCTGATCGGCTTCTACGGTCTTTTCTTCCTCACCAACAAACTCCGTGATTCGGCCTGGGGCCTGGTGTCGGCATTTGCCCTGACCGGTTTCATGGGTTTCCTGCTCGGTCCGATCCTCAACCGTTACCTGGGTATGCAGGGCGGCGCTGAAGTGGTCAGCTCGGCCTTCGCGATGACCGCGCTGGTGTTCGGCGGCCTGTCGGCCTATGTGCTGATCACCCGCAAGGACATGAGCTTCCTCGGCGGTTTCATCACGGCAGGCTTCTTTGTGCTGCTGGGTGCGACGCTGGCGGGCATGTTCTTCCAGATCAGCGGTCTGCAATTGGCGATCAGCGCAGGTTTCGTGCTGTTCTCCTCGGTCTGCATTCTGTTCCAGACCAGCGCCATCATTCATGGCGGCGAGCGCAACTACATCATGGCCACCATCAGCCTGTATGTATCGATCTACAACCTGTTCGTCAGCCTGTTGCAGCTGTTCGGCATCATGGGCCGTGACGATTGATCGTCGGTCTTGAAGTAAAAAACCCGCTCAGGCGGGTTTTTTATTGCCTGGAATACAGGGTTACTCGGTAATGACAATGCTGCCGTCGGCTTGCTGGCGGTAGATGGTGTAGGGCAGCAACAAGGTATCCATCGCCCCGGACACGACCGCGTCGAGCAGTACGATGGCGGGGGCGGGGCCATGTACCTGCGCATCCCGACCGTTTTCGAGGGGCGCGTTCAGCATGCAAAAGTCGTAGGTCACGCCGCTGTAGATTCGCGGTACCGCACCGCAGTAGCTCTTTTGTTTCTTGAGACTTTTCGAGGCCACTTCGTCACTGCGCACAACCGTCTGAATCGTGCCACAACCCGCAAGCATCATTGCGATCAGTAGCATTGCCTGAGTTTTCATGCCGTCAATCCTTCGCCGGAAACCATCAATCTACTTCAGCCTGAAGCAAATATCACTCACGCCATGGGCGGCAACCGGCGCTTGACCGGGGTTTTCTTGACGATGGCCGTGTTGGTTTCAGCGTGGGTGTTGAGGCGGTCGAGCAGGGTGTCCAGTTGTTCCATCGAGCGCACGTGCAGGCGTGCGATGAAACAGTCGTCGCCGGTCACCTTGTCGCACTCGGTGAATTCGGGAATGGCCATGATTTGCCGTTCCACCTCTTGCAACTGGCCCGGCAACGGGCGAATACGCACGATAGCCTGGAGTTGATAACCGAAGCTTTTCGGGTCGATTTCAACGGTGTAGCCCTTGAGCACGCCACGTTCTTCCAGGCGGCGCAGGCGTTCGGCAACACTGGGGGAGGACAGGCCGCTGATTTGCGCCAGGGCCTTGAGCGAGCGTCGCGAGTCTTCCATCAGGGCCGTGATCAGCACTTGGTCGATGTCATCGGTCATGGCGAAACCCTCTGTTAGGCATTTTTTCGAAACTGCCTTCATAAAAAAGGCTGAATCAGAGTTTAGCCTGCTTTTTGCTATGGAGTGGCGCTGTGGTGCATTGGCATACTTTGGCCACAAACAGAGGAGTCTGATGATGGACAAAAATCTACGCCGCGGTTCGTTTGAAATGACGGCCGCCATGCTGATCTCCGGCACCATCGGTTGGTTCGTGCTGGTGTCCGGGCAACCGGTGCTGGATGTGGTGTTCTGGCGCTGCCTGTTCGGTGCCGGCACCTTGCTGCTGATTTGCGCCGCCTTCGGCTTTCTGCGCCCTGGCATTCTGACCCGCACCACGTTTTTGCTCGCCGTGCTCAGCGGGGTGGCGATTGTCGGCAACTGGGTGTTGTTGTTCGCGTCCTATTCCCGGGCGTCGATTGCCATCGGTACCGCCGTCTATAACGTTCAGCCGTTCATGCTCGTCGGGCTGGCGGCGCTGTTTCTCAACGAAAAGATCACCGCACAGAAAATGGTCTGGCTGGGCGTGTCGTTTCTCGGAATGCTGGCCATCGTCAGTGCCCATGGCAGCCAGGGCGAGAGCGGCAGCGATTACCTGACGGGCATTGCCCTGGCATTGGGCGCGGCGTTTCTCTATGCGATTGCCGCGCTGATCATCAAGCGTTTGACGGGGACGCCACCGCACCTGATTGCGCTGATCCAGGTCAGCACCGGCGTGTTGTTGCTCGCGCCATTCGCCAATCTGTCGACACTGCCGCAGGCGCCGAGCGCATGGGCCAGCCTGGTGACACTGGGCATGGTGCACACCGGTGTGATGTATGTGTTGCTGTACGGCGCCATTCAAAAACTGCCGACTGCGCTGACGGGGGCGCTGTCCTTCATCTATCCGATTGCGGCGATTTTCGTCGACTGGTTTGCCTTCGGCCATCGTCTGGAGCCGCTGCAGTGGATCGGCGTCGCGGCAATCCTGCTGGCCGCCGCCGGTATGCAACAAGGCTGGTCACTCAAGTTTCGGCGCACGGTGACGCCGTAACCCGCTTCGCCGGCGTCAGATGTTCCAGTGCGGCGCGCTCCTGGCCAGGCGCTGGCGCATCTCGCCGATGTTGGCGGCCAGTTGTTGAGTCAGCAGGCGATAGCCATCCAGCCTGTTGTAGACCGGTGCATCGAGGCTGACCAGCGGCACCTCCATGGGCCGATCGAGGCGCTGGGCGGCGCCTGATTTCAACGCCCGGGCCATGCCGATCAATTGCACGCGGATCTGTCGATGTTCGGCTTTCAATGCCGTTTGCAGGAGCGTCATGGCCTCGGGGTCATTGGCGTCCGGTCGGGTATTGCCAAGGATTTCCAGGGTGCTGACGCACATGCGCAGGTTGCGCTGGATGGCATCGAGCTCGGTCATGGAAATCTTCACTTCCTTGGACACCGACGGCATCAGTGAGCGCAGTTGCACCATCGCCGCATTCAGGCGCGTCATGAGCTTGAGGTGTTCATCGGCGGTGATGGCCTGGCCGTCAATGATGCGCCCATAGACTTTCGCGCAATCACGCAGGGCATCGGCCAGGTTGTAGCGCCAGGAATACACCGCGTACAGCGGCAGGGCGAAGGAAAACGCCAGGGCCAAGGCAATGCCGATCAGGATATCCACCCCGCGCCACAAGCCATCGGTGACCGGGTTGTCGCCATGCCCCGCGACGATGAACACGGTAATCGCCGACAGCAGCGCGGTGTAGCCGCCCTTGCCGATGGCGTGATACGAGAAGAACCCGCAGACCACCGACATCGCGAAATAGGTCAGCCAGGGCATTCCGAGCCAGGCCTGTTGTGCCACCAACGCCAGGCCGACACCGGCGCCGATCAAGGTGCCGATGGCACGCTCGGCGGCTTTCTTGCCGATGTTGCCGTGGTGCTGCAAACCGCCGATCACCACCAGCATGGTCACCGACGCCCATTCACCGTGGGGCAGTTTGATCCCGGTGGTCAGCAGGATCGTCGCCAGCAAGCCGAGCGACACCCGCACCGCATGGATCACCCGGGCATGGCGGTAGCGTCGGTACGGGTCCAGCAACGGACGCAGCAATCGGCGCAGCAGCGGTGGCAGTCGATCGGCTCTGGATGTACTCAGGCTGGCTCTCCTCAGAAGATGTAGTCGGTGGTCAGGAAGCTCGAACTGCGGCCACTGATGATCTCGCTGATCAGGTCCTTGTTGGTCTCCTGGAACTTGGTGGCCACCAGCGTGCGGATTGAAAACACCCGCAGCGCATCATGTACCGACAAGGTGCCTTCGGCCGAGTTCTTGCGACCATTGAAGGGGTAGGTGTCCGGGCCACGCTGGCATTGGGCATTGAGGTTGATGCGTCCGACCTGGTTGGCAAAGGTGTCCACCAGCCGGCCGACCGCCACCGGATTGGTGCCGAAGATGCTCAACTGCTGGCCGAAGTCCGACTCCAGCACGTAGTCGATCACGGTATCCAGATGACGGTACGGCACGATGGGGATGACCGGGCCGAACTGCTCTTCCTGATAAACGCGCATCTGCGGCGTAACCGGGTACAGCACCGCCGGGTAGAAGAACGACGCACGGGCCTCGCCACCGTTGGGGTTGACCACCCTGGCGCCTTTGCTCTCGGCATCCGCCACCAGTGCATGCAGGTAGTCGACCTTGCCCGATTCCGGCAGGGGCGTCAGGGCGACGCCACTTTCCCAGGGCATGCCGGGCTTGAGGTTGGCGAGCCTGGCATTGAATTTGTCGATGAAAGACTCGACCACGTCTTCGTGGACAAACAGGATCTTCAGGGCCGTACAGCGCTGGCCATTGAAGGACAGCGACCCGGTCACCGCTTCACTGACCGCATTGTCCAGGTCCACTTCCGGCAGGACGATGCCCGGATTCTTCGCATCCAGGCCCAGCGCCGCGCGCAAGCGGTGGGGTTTGGGATGGAGTTTTTTCAGGTCGCTGGCGGCCTTGTTGGTGCCGATGAAGGCAAAGATGTCGATCTTGCCGCTGGCCATCAACGCACTGACCGTTTCGCGGCCGCTGCCATAGATGACGTTGATCACCCCGGCCGGGAAACTGTCGCGGAAGGCTTCCAGCAGGGGGCGAATCAGCAGCACGCCGAGTTTCGCCGGTTTGAACACCACGGTGTTGCCCATGATCAACGCCGGGATCAGCGTGGTGAAGGTTTCGTTCAGCGGATAGTTGTAAGGCCCCATGCACAGGGCGACGCCCAGCGGCACGCGACGGATCTGGCCGAGGGTGTCCTGTTCCAGTTCGAAACGGCTGGAGCGGCGGTCGAGCTCTTTCAGCGCGTTGATGGTGTCGACAATGTAGTCGCAGGTGCGGTCGAACTCCTTTTCCGAGTCCTTGAGGTTCTTGCCGATTTCCCACATCAGCAACTTGACCACGGCGTCGCGCTGCTCGCGCATGCGCCCGAGGAAGGTTTCGACGTGCTGGATGCGCTCGGCGACGCGCATGGTCGGCCACAATCCCTGGCCACGGTCGTAGGCGCGCACGGCAGCGTCGAGGGCGGTCAATGCGGTGTCGGCATCGAGCAGCGGCGTGCTGCCGAGTATCACTTGTTCGTCGCCATTGGCACCGGTCAGGTACACCGGGCTGCGGACCTGGGCCAGTGGCCCGTTCCAGGTTCTCAGTACGCCATCGACCAGGTACTCACGCTGTTCGGTCTGGCCGTCGAGGCGGTACTTTTCCGGGATGTCGGCGGGGCTCGGGAACAGGTTCTGGAGAATATCGGCTGTGGTCATGTCGTTACCCCTCTGGATTGGGTGATGCACTGATGAATCGTTTTAGCAGACCTCAGCAACCCTTGTCATGACTCATCTCAGCGTTTTTGCCGTCCTTGGGTTTATCGGCGCCCTCCGTCATGGCCTCAGAAGCGCCCCTTGTTGGCCCCCAATGCCCTCAACCCGCCCGGGTGGAGTGCCTTAGTGTTGAGCTCTCCTTGAGCACAACAAAAAAGCTGCACCCGGCCAACCGGGCAGCCCATGAGAGGACAGCCATGCGGGCAAGCCGATTAACTGAAAAGCCTAGCCTTTGTTTGGCCTTGGCGGTGGGTGTCTTTGCGGCGTTGCTGGCGGGGTGCGGCGAAGAGCCGAAAAACCCGCCGACCCGCAGCGAAGCTGGTGCCGCGAGGCCCGCCGACGCCGAGCTGGCCCAGGTCTACGACAACAGCTGCAAGCTTTGCCACGCCAACCCGGCGGCCGGGGCACCACTGACCGGCGACATCAAGGCCTGGGCGCCACGGGTGCTGCAGGGCGCCGACACGCTGCTCGATCACGCGATCAACGGCTACAACGGCATGCCGCCAATGGGCATGTGCATGCAGTGTTCGCAGGAACAGTTCCTGGCGCTGATTGCCTTCATGTCCGGCCAGCAAATCCAATAACAAGAACGGCAGGGTGCGATTCATGACGATGGACCTGACACGGCGTCAGTTGTTGCAACGGGCGAGCGTCATCGGCGCCTTTACCGCGCTCGGCTCAGCCCCGGCACTGGCCGAGCTGCTGCGCGCGCCACGGTTGATTCCCTGGCGCAACTGGTCGGGCGGCCAGAATTGCCTGCCGGCGGCGCGGCTGGCGCCCAAGAACCTGGATGAATTGACCCAAGTGGTACGTCAGGCCCCCGGCAAGATCCGACCGGTGGGTTCGGCGCATTCCTTCAGCGCGCTGGTGCCCACCGACGGCACCTTGCTGTCGCTGAGCTATTTCTCGGGGTTGCTCGATCACGATCCGAAAACCCTGCAAGCCGAGTTCGCCGCCGGCACGCCGATGTCGCGCATGGGCACACCGCTCAAGGATATCGGCCAGGCCCTGCAAAACATGGCCGACATCGATTACCAGACCCTCGCCGGCGCGATTTCGACCTCGACCCACGGTACCGGCAAGCACTTTCAATCCTATTCGGCGCATGTCTGCGGCTTGCAATTGGTGACCGCCGACGGCGAGGTGCTGGATTGCGATGCCAATCGTCATCCTGAGGTGTTCAGCGCCGCCAGGGTGTCCCTGGGGGCGTTGGGCGTGGCGACCCGGGTGCGCCTGCAAAACCGCCCGGCGTATCGCTTGCGGGAGCGGCAGTGGATCGCCAAAACCGAAGAGTTGCTCGAAGACCTGGACAAGAACACCCGGGAAAACCAGCACTGGGAAATGCTCGTGGTGACCCATTCCGACTACGCCTTGTCGATCGCCCTGAACGAAACCACCGACCCGGCCACACCGCCGGTCCCGGCGGATGAGGAGGGCGGCAACGAGTTTGTCACCTTGATCGAGAAGATTGACAAGTACGCCAGCGACTTCCCGGACCTGCGCCGCACGATGCTCAATAACCTGCGCCACCTGGCCAGCTTCGATGACCGGGTGGGCGACTCGTTCGACATCTACGCCAACGTGCGCACGGTACGCTTCAACGAAATGGAATACTCCGTGCCGGCCGAATACGGCCCGGCCTGTTTGCGCGAGATCCTCAAGCTGATCCAGGACAAAGACCTGCGCACCTGGTTTCCGATCGAATACCGTTACGTCAAGGCCGATGACATTCCCTTGAGCATGTTCGAAGGCCGCGACAGCTGTTCGATTTCGGTCCACCAGCACTACCAGATGGATCATCACAACTTCTTCGCCGCCATCGAGCCGATTTTCTGGAAGTACAACGGCCGGCCGCATTGGGGCAAGTTGCACACGCTGAACGCGAAAAACCTGCAGCCGCTGTACCCGCGCTGGCAGGAGTTCATCCAGGTGCGGCAGGCACTCGACCCCAGCGGCAAATTCCTCAATGCGCATTTGTCATCGATCCTGGGGGTGAGCTGATGGCCGTCAATCGCCGTAATTTCATGTTGGGTGCCGCAGGCGTCGGCGCCTTGTTGGCGGGTGTCGGGGCGTGGCTGCGGCCGGGTGACCGAGGTGCGCCCTACAGCGACTATTTCCGCCTGCTCAACCGCGAGCTCAAGGACCACGGGCCGATGCGTCCGGTGATGCTGATCGACCTTGATCGGCTGGATCACAACGTCGACGTGGTGATGCAATCGGTCAAGCGTGGCGGCAAACACCTGCGGCTGGTGGAAAAATCGCTGCCGGCACCGGGGCTTCTGGCCTACATCATCCAGCGCGCCGGTACGCAACGCCTGATGTCGTTTCACCAGCCCTTTCTCAATCATGACGCCGTGCAGTTTCCCGAGGCTGACATTCTGTTGGGCAAGCCGCTGCCCGTGCGTTCGGCGCAGTTGTTCTATCAGTCGCACAAAGGGTTTTTCGACCCTTCGAAGCAATTGCAATGGCTGCTCGATACGCCGGAGCGTTTGCAGCAATACCTCGCCCTGGCTCAGGGGCTGGGCACGCGCGTGCGGGTGAACATCGAACTGGATGTCGGGCTGCATCGCGGCGGTATCAGCGACCTGGGCGTACTGGGGCAGATGCTGACGCTCATCAGCCAGCACCCGCAGCACCTGGCGTTCGCCGGGTTCATGGGCTATGACCCGTTCGTGGGCATGGGCGTGCCGGGGATTCTGGGTTCGCCCGAAGAGCTGTTCGCCAAGGTGATGGTGATCTACCAGCGCTGCGTCGATTTCACCCGTCAGCAATACCCCGGTTTATGGCGAGAAGGATTGACCCTCAATACGGCCGGCAGCCCGAGTTATCGCATGCATGAGCAAGAGCAGCTCAGCAGCGAAGTGTCGGTGGGGACGGCGATGCTCAAGCCCACTCACTATGACTTGCCGTCACTGGTGGAGCATGTGCCGGCCGCTTACATCGCCACGCCGGTGCTGAAAAGCACCGGGGCGGTGAACATTCCGGCGCTGGACGACAAGTCCAGGCTGTTTTCCTGGTGGGACACCAATCAGCTCGAGACGTTTTTTATCTACGGCGGCAACTGGATGGCGGAGTTCGAATCGCCACCGGGGTTGCAGAGCAATGGTGTGTATGGCCGCAGTTCGAATCAGGAGATGGTCAATGGTTCGGCGGCGGTGGGGCTTGGTGTTGAGGACCAGGTGTTCTTGCGGCCTGCCCAGACGGAGGCGGTGTTGTTGCAGTTTGGGGATCTGCTGGCGGTTCGGGGTGGGAAGATTGTGGATAGCTGGCCGGTGTATTCCTGATATTTGTTGGGTGATTGTTCCGACGCCTTCGCGAGCAGGCTCGCTCCCACAGGGAAATGCATTCCAAATGTGGGAGCGAGCCTGCTCGCGAAGGCGTCAGCTCAGTCAAAACGCATACGGAATACTGACCTTGGCCCAGAGCATTTCCCCTTCAGGCCGGTTTTCCACGTCGAACTCCTTGGCCCAGCGAATCTCCGCGCTGGCGTACTTGAGAAAGGTCCAGTGCAGCGCCGGACCAATCGCAAACACCTGGCCGCGCACCCCGTCGTTCACGTCCTGGCCGTTGAACTGCACGGTGTTGCCGAACTGTTTGTCATCGGTGGTTTGCTTGAGGTAGTAGCCGTTCAGCCCGAACATCAGGTCGTCGGTGATCTTGAAACTGGCCGAATAGTCGATGTGGAAAATCTGCCCCGACTTGTAGTCGGTGTCCTTGTTTTTCTCGTTGAAACTGTAGGTGGTCTTCATCGACACCTCGGTTCTGTCCGTCGGTAGCCAGGTGAAGGAGAACAGCGGTTTGTAGGTGTAGAAGTTGTTGCTGGTGTTGGCCAGGCGATCGACGCTGTATTCGCCGGTCGGCACCGTGACTTCAATGGCGGCGCCGAGGGTCAGGTTCGGGCCCATGTCCCAGAGAATGATCGGCGCGATGGTGGTGTCGCCCATGCCTTCGCGGGTGTCCTGCGGCAGGCCGAACACCGAGACTTCCTGCTTGAGCCAAGGCTGCGCGATGTAGCCGGCCAGCCGGCCGCCAAACACCCGCACCGGGCTGAGGTAATCCAGGCGCGGAATGACGGCCGTGGATTCGATTTCGACGTTCGGCACCTTGCCGCCGAGGGAGCTGATGTTCAGCTTCGTGGCCTTGTAGTGGTTGTAGTAGAGGTTGAACGCAACCATGTTGTCCGGAAGGCTGTCGGGCGACAGCGGCAGCATGAAAAAGCCGTCGGTGCCGGGGCCGATGTTGTCCACGCCGGCCTCGGTGGCCAGGGCCGGTTGCAGGGCGCAGACGCCGGCCAGGCTGATGACCATCAGGGGAAGTGTCGTGCGAGTCGCGATCATGGGTGTACTCATTATTATTGTTAGCGGGCTGTCCGGCATCCCTACGAGGGCCGCCCCATAGAAATAAGCTGTCCGCGCCCTGCAAGGCAGGGTATTGGCGGCCATTTAGGGGGACTTCTGCGGACAGCCTTCAAACGCTGTGCTAACTTCCTTCGACATAACCGGTTACAAAAATAAGAATGATGCTCGTCCCGGAATGTATGGCCCCATGCAAATGAAAGTGATCGATCCCACCTTCGAATTGGCGCTGGTGTCGCCGTTTCTCCTGCAAACCCTGGCCGAAGTCGCCGAGCACAAAGGCATCGACCCCCAGAGCCTGTGCCGAGGGTTGGGGTTTGGCTTTGAAGACCTTCAGGATCCGGCGCAGCGCATTTCCTATCGCCAGGCCGTGGCCATGATTCAGCGTGCGCTCAAGGCCTTGCCCAATCAGGGGCTGGGCCTGTGGGTCGGCGCGCAGAACGTGCTCGGCACGCTGGGGCTGTTGGGGCATGTGTTGTCGCTGTGCAAGACCCTGCGCGATGCCTTTGAACTGGGCATTCGCCATCAACACACCTCGGGCGGCATTGTCGTGTCCAGTGTGGAGGAGGCGGGTGACCGGGTGTTTGTCGACGTCGAATGCCGCTTGCCGTTCGCCGATGTGCAGTTGTTCGCGGTCGAGGAGTTTTTCGCCAGCCTGCTGGTGTACGGCCGGGCGCTGGTCGGGGCGGATTTCAAGCCGATGGCCGTGGAGTTCATCCATGCGGCGCCGGACTATCTCGGCGAATATTCGCGCCTGCTGGGGCCGGATGTGCGTTTCGGTTGCCTGCAAAACCGCATGGTGATCGATGGGCATTGGCTGGACGTCCAATTACCCAATCACCACTCCCTGGCACTGCGTCAGGCCGTGAAACTGCTCGAACTGGAAGCCGCGCAGGTGCACCAGAAAATGGACCTGATCCAGGCGGTGGAACGGGCGATTGCCCGGGACCTGACCGAGGGCAGCCACATCGAGAAAATCGCCAGCGACCTGAACATGAGCAGCCGCACCTTGCGTCGCCGCCTCACCGAACACGCGCTGACGTTCGAAGCGCTGCTGGAACAAGTGCGCCAGGCCCGCACCATGAGCCTGCTGGCCAACCCGGACATGTCCATCGAACGCATCACCGAGGAAGTCGGCTACAGCGACGTACGCAGCTTTCGCCGGGCGTTCAAGCGCTGGACCGGCATGAGCCCGAGTGCGTTCCGCAGCGAAAGCCCCGGCGTGGTTTGATCCTTCTGTGGTGAGCGGCTTCTGTGGTGAGAGGGCAAGCCCCTTCGCCACAGGTTCCTGACCTCCAACGGCACACAAAACCTCACACACCGGGTAAACTCCATGCTCTTTTTCAAGGAGTTCATATGAGTCATTACCAGCCGGGCATTCTCGCCACCCCCGTTCCTCCTCAAGCCCGCCATATGTTCTTCGCGCTCGAATCCGTCGCTGCACTACCGGCCGCGCTCGATAGCCTGCAAGGGCTGGTGGACGGCAAGTCGGTGGTGGTCGGCTTCGGCGAGTCCCTGGTCAAGGCGCTGGACGGGCAGATCGAAGGTCTGCGGCCGTTCCCGGCGCTGACGGGCGTCGGCGTTGACAATCCGTCGACCCAACACGCGCTCTGGTGCTGGCTGCACGGTGAAGACCGTGGCGAGTTGCTCAACCGCAGCAACGCCATCGCCGCGGCACTGGCCCCGGCGTTGCGCCTGGTGCAGATGAACGAAACCTTCCGCCACATGACCGGCCATGACCTGACCGGCTACGAAGATGGCACCGAAAACCCCCACGACGAAGCCGCAGTGGCCGCCGCACTGGTGGCTGAAGGCGCGGACGGCCTGGTGGGTGGCAGCTTCGCCGCGATCCAGCAGTGGCAGCATGACTTGAAAGGTTTCCATGGGCTGTCGGCGGATGAGAAAGACAACATCATGGGCCGCCGCCTGAGCGATAACGAAGAGATCGACGATGCGCCGGTTTCCGCCCACGTCAAACGCACCGCCCAGGAAAGTTTTGCGCCTGAGGCCTTCGTGGTGCGCCGCTCGATGCCGTGGATCGAAGGTGACCGCGCCGGCCTGATGTTCCTGGCTTTCGGTTTCTCCCTCGACGCCTTCGAAGCTCAGCTGCGCCGCATGAGTGGCCTGGAAGACGGCATCACCGACGGCCTGTACCGCATCAGCCGTCCGGTCACCGGCGGCTACTACTGGTGCCCGCCGCTCAAGGACGGTCGACTGGACCTGCGCGCATTGCGTATCGACTGAACGGCAAGGAGAGCCTATGAACCTGGTGCGCTGGGGCATGATCGGTTGTGGCAGTGTCGCTGAACGCAAAAGCGCGCCGGCCTTCTACAAGGCGCCCGGATCGGCGCTGGTGGCGGTGATGGGGCGGCGCCTGGAAGCCGTCACCGACTACGTCGCGCGCCACGGCATCGCGAGGGTTTATACCGATGCGCAAGCGCTGATCAACGATCCCGAGGTCGACGCCGTATACATCGCCACACCGCCCGACAGCCATCACGCCTATGCCTTGCAGGTGGCCGCCGCCGGCAAGCATTGCTGCGTGGAAAAACCGATGGCGCTGAATGCCGGGCAAAGCCGTGAAATGCAGCAGGTGTTTGCCGATGCCGGGCTGCACCTGTTCGTGTCCTATTACCGGCGTTCGCTGCCACGCTTCCGGCAAGTGCGGCAATGGCTGGAGGAGGGGCGGATCGGTGAGGTCCGGCACGTGACCTGGACGCTCACCAAAGCTCCGTCGGCAGCGGATCGGAACGGCACCGATAACTGGCGCACCGACCCGGCGATTGCCGGTGGTGGCTACTTCGCCGATCTGGCCAGCCATGGCCTGGACCTGTTTCAGTACCTGTTCGGCGATATCGTCGAAGTCGCCGGATTCACCGCACGGCAGGCCGGTTTGTACGCGGCCGAAGATGCCGTCAGCGCCACTTGGCGGTTTGCCAGCGGGGCACTGGGGATGGGCTGCTGGAACTTCGTCGCCGATCGCCGCGTAGACCGGGTCGAAGTGATTGGCAGTCAAGGCCGGATCAGCTTTTCGGTGTTCGACGAGCACCCGGTCGAGCTGCACGCCGACGAGGATCTCAGCCTGACCATCGAGCATCACGCGCACATTCAGTGGCACCACGTGTTGGGCATGAATGCGCATATTCGTGGTGAGGCGCAGCATCCGGCGGTGGCCGCAGAGGCGCTGAAGACCGATTGGGTGATGGACCGGATTCTCAAGCGGCACTAACTCAGACCAAACACTATCCCCTGTGGGAGCGAGCCTGCTCGCGAAGACATTGTGTCAGGCAATATTTTGTTGGCTGACACTCCGCTTTCGCGAGCAGGCTCGCTCCCACAGGGACGGTGGTGAATCTAACCTTATGCGCATTCGGTATTTCTCAAGCGTGTCATAACCTCTCTAAGATCACGTCATAACTCGTTATAACAAGTGATCTGCCATGCCCGATAACGTTCTATCCCTGAGCAGCGTCCCGCTGCACACCCAGCTGCGAGACGTGCTGCGCGCCCGCATCCTCGACGGCGAATACCCGCAAGACAGCCAGATGCCTTCCGAAAGCGAGCTTGGCGCCTTGTTCAAGGTCAGCCGCATCACCGTGCGCCAGGCCTTGGGTGACCTGCAAAAGGAAGGGCTGATCTTCAAGATCCACGGCAAGGGCACTTTCGTCGCCAAGCCGAAAACCTTCCAGAACGTCAGCACCCTGCAAGGCCTGGCCGAGTCCATGACCGGTCGCGGCTATGAGGTGATCAACCGCCTGCGCAGCTTCAAGTTCATTGCTGCCGACAAGTTGGTCGCCGAGCGTTTGCAGGTCGAAGAAGGCGAGGTCGTGGCGCAGATCAAACGGGTGCGCCTGATCAATCGCGAGCCGATTTCCCTGGAAATCACCTACCTGCCCAAAGCTGTTGGTGAGCGCCTGGAAAAAGCCGACCTGGTCACCCGCGACATTTTCCTGATCCTGGAAAACGACTGCGGCCTGGCGCTCGGTCACGCTGACCTGGCCATCGATGCGGTACTGGCCGACAGCGACCTGACCCAGGCGCTGAACGTCGAACCCGGCTCGCCGATCATGCGCATCGAGCGTCTGACCCACGACGCCGAAGGCCGGCCAGTGGACTTCGAACACCTTTACTACCGTGGCGATGCCTTCCAGTACCGCCTGCGGATCGACCGGCAAAAAGGGGATCAGGCATGACGCGCAGCACGTTGGAGCAGGAATACGACATCGTCGTGATCGGCGGCGGCACCGCCGGCCCCATGGCGGCGATCAAGGCCAAGGAGCGCAACCGCGACCTGCGGGTGTTGTTGATCGACAAGGCCAACGTCAAGCGCAGCGGCGCGATCAGCATGGGTATGGACGGCCTGAACAACGCGATCATTCCCGGCCACTCGACACCGGAGCAATACACCAAGGAAATCACCATCGCCAACGACGGCATCGTCAACCAGGCGGCGGTGTACGCCTATGCCACCCACAGCTTCGAAACCATCGAGCAGCTGGACCGCTGGGGCGTGAAATTCGAGAAGGACGAAACCGGCGACTACGCGGTGAAAAAGGTCCACCACATGGGCGCTTACGTGTTGCCGATGCCGGAAGGACACGACATCAAGAAAGTCCTGTACCGGCAGTTGAAGCGCGCTCGGGTAAGCATCACCAATCGACTGGTGTGCACGCGTTTGCTGACGGATGAAGAGGGCGCGGTCAACGGCGTGATGGGTTTCGATTGCCGCACGGCGGACTTCCATGTGATCAAGGCCAAGGCGGTCATCCTCGCTTGCGGTGCCGCCGGACGCCTGGGTCTGCCGTCCTCGGGCTACCTGATGGGCACCTACGAAAACCCGACCAATGCCGGCGACGGCTACTCGATGGCCTACCACGCCGGGGCCGAGCTGGCGAACCTTGAATGCTTTCAGATCAACCCGCTGATCAAGGATTACAACGGCCCGGCCTGCGCCTACGTCACCGGTCCCCTGGGTGGTTACACCGCCAACAACAAGGGCGAACGCTTCATCGAGTGCGACTACTGGAGCGGGCAGATGATGTGGGAGTTCCATCAGGAGCTGGAGAGCGGCAACGGCCCGGTGTTCCTCAAGCTCGATCACCTGGCCGAGGAAACCATCCAGAACATCGAAGAGATCCTGCACAGCAACGAGCGTCCGAGCCGTGGCCAGTTCCATGCCAATCGCGGCACCGACTACCGCACGCAGATGGTTGAGATGCACATCTCGGAAATCGGCTTTTGCAGTGGGCATTCGGCGTCGGGGGTGTGGGTCAACGAGAAGGCCGAGACCTCGGTCAAGGGCTTGTACTCGGCCGGTGACATGGCGGCGGTGCCGCACAACTACATGCTCGGTGCGTTCACCTATGGCTGGTTTGCCGGCAACAACGCGGCGGACTTTGTCGCCGGGCGTGAGTTTTCCGCTCTGGATGCCGCGCAGATCGAAAGCGAAAAACAGCGGGTCTATGCACCGCTGGACCGCGAACACGGCCTGCCACCGGCCCAGGTCGAGTACAAGCTGCGGCGCTTCGTCAACGACTACCTGCAACCGCCGAAAGTGACGAAGAAGATGCAGATCGGCCTGCAACGCTTCAGCGATATCCAGCGCGACCTCGACCAGATCAAGGCCCACAACGCCCACGAACTGATGCGCGCCATGGAAGTCAGCATGATCCGCGACTGCGCCGAAATGGCCGCCCGCGCTTCATTGTTCCGCGCCGAAAGCCGCTGGGGGCTTTACCACCATCGCGTCGATCACCCGCAACGCAACGACCGCGACTGGTTCTGCCATTGCCATCTGAAGAAGGACGAAAACGGTTTGATGAGCAGTTTCAGGAAAGCCGTCGAGCCTTACATCATCCCGCTGGATGCCGACGAGATGCAGGCTTACGACCGGCTGCGGGTCGGTGCCGATGCGGCTTGATGCCGACCACAAAAGAGAGACCGAACATGGCTTACCAACCCCAGGAAATCTTCTTCCGCTCCAACGCACCGGTCACGGTCGATGAGGACAAATGCATCGCCCACAAAGGCTGCACCGTGTGCGTCGACGTTTGCCCGATGGACCTGCTGGCGATCAACCCGGCCACGCAAAAGGCCTACATGGCGTTCGACGAATGCTGGTACTGCATGCCCTGTGAAAAGGACTGCCCGACCGGGGCGGTGAAAGTGGAGATCCCTTATTTGCTGCGCTGAAACACATATCAAATGTGGGAGCGGGCTTGCTCGCGAAAGCGGTGGGTCAGTCGACATCAATGTTGAATGTCAGTCCGCCTTCGCGAGCAAGTCGAATCGTCGCACCGCCGCTCCCACAGGGGATCGTGACCAGTTCAAATAATATTTAAAGCCATCCGGCAACCACCGGACGCCTGATCCAGAACACCCCTCGTTTCCCACCACGCCCTGATCGTGGCGGAGACGAACATCCAATAAATGATTCGAGGGGAAACACTCATGATGTTGCGTGCAGCTTTGGCCGGTCTGGTACTGGCTTCCTTCACCCTGTCGGCCTCGGCCGAAACCATCCGCATTGCCATCGGCACCCAGGACACCACCATCAACTGCGCCGCCGGCGGCCTGTTGATACGCGAGCTCGGCCTGCTGGACAAATACCTGCCCCACGACGGCCCTTACAAAGACGCCCAATACGAGGTGCAGTGGAAAAACTTCACCAGCGGCGCACCGCTGACCAATGAGATGGTCGCCGGCAAACTCGACTTCGGCGCCATGGCTGATTTCCCCGGCGCGTTCAACGGCGTGGCCTTCGAAACGGCGGGCAAGCACAGCCTGTTCATCAGCGTGTTGTCGGGCAGCACCAAGGGCAGTGGCAACGGCATCGTGGTGCCGAGCGCGTCGGGCGTGCAGTCGCTGGCCGAACTCAAGGGCAAGACGATTTCCGTGCCGTTCGCTTCCACCGCCCATGGCATGCTGCTGCGCGCTGTCGCGGCCCAGGGCTGGGACCCGCTCAAGGACGTGAACATCATCGCCCAGCCGCCGGAAGTCGCCGGCTCCGCGTTGCAGGCCGGCAAGATCGATGCTCACGCCGACTTCGTACCCTTCGCCGAGCTGTTCCCCAGCCGTGGTTTCGCCCGCAAGATCTATGACGGCTCCCAGGCCGATGCGCCGACCTTCCACGGTGCGCTGGTGGATCAGGCCTATGCGAAAAAGTACCCGGAAATCGTCGTCGCCTACCTGCGGGCGAGCATCGAAGCCAACCAGTTGCTGGCGGCTGAACCGGAGAAATACAGCGAGTTGATCGCCAAGGTCACCGGGGTCGATGCCGAGGTCAACTACCTGTTCCATGGCCCCCTCGGCGTGCAGACCCGCGACCTGAGCTGGAAGCCGGAATACCGCCAGGCCGTGGGCACCGCCATCGATACCCTCAAGCTCTTGAAGAAGGCCGATCGCGGGCTCGATCTCAACACCTTCATCGACGACCAGTACATCCGCGCCGCCTTCAAGGCTTCGAACCTGGACTACAGCGCGCAGCTTGGAAATTACCAGCAGACGCCGCTCAAGGCCGTCGATGCGGCAAGCGGCAAAGCCATCACCGACTTCAGCCATGTGGCGGAAATCTGGGTGCGTGGCGAGCCGAAAGTCCGTCAGTACGCCTCGGCGGAATCGGCATTTACCGCGCTGACAGCGTTGAAACAGGAAGGCAAGAACATCCGCGCGGTGTACACCCAGGCCAGCGACAGCGGGATCAAGTTGCTGGCGGATCAGGCGTGGTTTGCCACCGACGGGAAAGGGCGGCTGAGCGCGTTCCTGCTCAAAGGCCAGGCCCAACAGTTCGCCACCGCCCAGGGCGGGAAGGTATTCGACTTCACCGATGCCACGACCCAGGCCGTGGCCGCCCGCTAACCCCCAAACACCACGGTTCCCTGTAGGAGCTGCCGAAGGCTGCGATCTTTTGATCTTGCTCTTCGGCAATCGTGAAGCCGTCAAAAGATCGCAGCCTTCGGCAGCTCCTACAAGGGTTGTGATTGCCATCGGGAAATGTGTATGTCCGGATCATTCTTACGCTGGATCCCCAGAGCCGCTTCACTGCTGCTCTGCCTGCTGTTCTGGCAACTCGCCGCCAGCCACCACTGGAACCTCGGCCTGGTGACCTTCGCCAACGTCCCGACACCCTTGGCGGTCATTGAAGCCGCTCTTGGCCTCGGCGACTCGGGCAAACTCGTCCAGCACCTGGGCAGCAGTCTCGGCCGGGTATTCGCCGGCTACCTCGCGGCGCTGATCATAGGCGTGGCCCTGGGCCTGGCCATCGGCCGCTCGAAATGGGCCGAAGATCTGTTGCTGCCGCCCCTGGAAGTCCTGCGGCCGATTCCGGCCGTGGCCTGGATTCCCCTGGCGATCCTGATGTTTCCTTCGTCGGAACTGTCGATGGTGTTCATCACCTTCACCGGCGCCCTGTTCCCGATCCTGCTCAACACCGTGCATGGCGTCGAAGGCGTCGACCCACGGCTGATCGCCTCGGCGAAAAGCCTCGGGGCAGGGCGCCGGGCCATCCTGCTGGAGGTCGTTCTGCCAGGCGCGGCGCCGAGCATCATCACCGGCCTGGCCATCGGCATGGGCACCTCATGGTTCTGCCTGGTGACGGCGGAAATGATCTCCGGCCAATTCGGCATCGGCTATTACACCTGGGAGTCCTACACCATCCAGAACTACGCCGACATCGTCGTCGGCATGTTGCTGATCGGCGTGCTCGGCATGGGCAGCAGCCTGTTGATCAAGCGCCTGGGCGGGCTGTTTACGCCTTGGCATCGACCACGAGGAAAAGCCTGATGAGCGTTTTTCAACACCTGGAAGGGCGTATCGATATCCGCGGGTTGTCGATCAGCCTGGGCGAGGGCCCTGGGGCTTTCGAAGCGGTGCAGGGCCTCGACTGCCAGATCGAACCGGGGCAGCTCGTATGCATCCTCGGGCCGTCCGGTTGCGGTAAATCCACCTTGCTCGGGGCTCTGGCCGGTCACCTGCAACCGCGCACCGGCAGCTTGAGCGTGGATGGCGCGCCGGTGTCGGGACCATCGCCACAACGGGGCATGGTGTTCCAGCAGCACACGCTGTTTCCGTGGCGCACGGTGCGTGACAACGTGGCGTTCGGCCTGAAAATGCGCGGCGTCGGCAAGCTCGAACGGCTCAAGGCAGCGGATGAAATCCTCGCCCTGGTGGGCCTCGAAGGCTTTGCCGGGCGCTGGCCCGACCAACTGTCCGGCGGCATGCAGCAGCGGGTGGAAATCGCCCGGGTGCTGGTCAACCGTCCGCGCCTGTTGCTGATGGACGAGCCCTTCGGCGCCCTCGATGCCCTGACCCGGTTGAACATGCAGGAACTGTTGCTGGACATCTGGACGCGCATCCGCACCACCGTGGTGTTTGTCACCCATGACATCGACGAAGCGCTGTTCCTCGCCGACCGCTTGCTGGTCATGAGCTCGCGCCCCGGGCGAATCATCGAAGACCTGCGCCTGGATTTCCCCCGACCGCGCAGCACGGAGCTGATGACCCGCCCTGAATTCTCGCATCTGAAGCGCCATTGCCTCGAACTCCTGCGGCACGAAGACGGCCGGCAACTGCCTCGCCTGAACCCGCTCGGACTTCCCCCTGAAAACAAACTGCCGCGATTTGCCCTATGACCTCTCTATTCGATGTAACCGATAACGACGACATTCTGGCCCTGCAACCACGCCTGACCGATGACGACCCCGGCGTACGCCGGATCGCGCTGATCGAACTTGCCGATCTCGAGGAGCCGGACGGCCTGCAGTGGTTGATCGATCGACTGGCCGAAGACCCGAGTGCAGACGTTCGCGCCGAAGCCGCCCGGTTGATGGAAGCCTGGGAGGACGCGCCCGTGGTTGAAGCCTTGTGCCAGGCCCTGACGGATCCATCCCCGGCGGTGCAGGCGGCCGCTGCGCAAAGCCTCAGCCTGCTCAAGAGCGAAGCGGCGGGCCGGGTCATTCTGCCGTGGACCGGGCATGCCGACAGCGGCGTACGCATTGCCGCGTTCAGGGCGTTGCGCGAGCTGCGTTGCCCCGATGCCGCCGCAGCGGCTGCCGCTGCATTGGACGACGAAAGCGCCAGCGTGCGCCGCGAGGCGGTGGGCGTACTCGGCTGGCTCAAGCAGCTTGATGCCTTGCCGGCACTGGCGCGACTGGCCAGCGCCGACCCGGACACCGACGTGCGGCGGGCCGCCACCGGGGCGCTGGGCCTGGCGTCTGACGCCCAAGTGCTGCCGGCCCTGCGCCAGGCCTTGCGGGACGCTGCCTGGCAAGTCCGGGAAGAGGCCGCCACCACCCTGGGCAAAGTCGGCCACCCCGACGCCGGCCCGGCCCTGGTCGACGCCTTGGGCGACGATTACTGGCAGGTGCGTCTGCGCGCCACCCGCAGCCTCGGTCGCTTGCGTTATGGACCGGCGCTCGAAGCGCTGATCGACACCCTCGGCCATCGCATCAGCAACCTGCGCAAGGAAGCCGCGCTGGCCCTCGGCGAACTGAACGACCCACGGGCCATTGCGCCATTGCAGGCCGCGCAACACGACGGCGACCCGGAAGTGCGCAAGGCTGTGCGCATTGCCTTGAGTCAACTGCAATGAATCCGCTGGCGATTGGCAATTCCCGTATCAAACAGCAGTTGCGACTGAACTGGCCCGATGGTCGTGAACAACTGCTGGACCACGCCGAGTTGCGCCGGCAGTGCCCGTGTTCGCAGTGTCGGGCGTTTCGGCTGCGGGGGATGGCGCCGTTGGTGGATGCCCGGGTGTGCGTTATCGAACTGAACCCGCAGGGCTATGGCCTGCAACTGGTCTTCAACGATGGGCATGAGCGGGGGATTTATCCGTGGGCGTATCTGGCTGGACTTACCGACTGAATCGAATTCCATTCCTCGGGAGTTGTCGCGATCTGCGGCAGCTCCCCCGTGCGCTTCCAGTGGTTTATGTTGCGAATACAGGTTCAGTAACGGCCCGGATAAACGCATCGTCCACAGTCTTTACTCCATACTTTTGCATGAACTCACTGCCGTTGTTAAAGCGATTGAAGCGTTGCTGGCTGATCATATAAAAATAATCACAATGGTTAATGACTTCATCAACATTGTGCGAGGAAACCAGAATGGCGGTGCCCTCCCTGGCAGCGCCGTGAAGACATTGCCAAATATAGTGACGAAATTCGGGATCTACACCGGCAGTAGGTTCGTCGAGAATCACAAAGTCTGCAGAAATTGAAAGAAGGGAAAGCGTAAAGAACCAGCGTGTCTCTCCGTAGCTGCACAGCGATGACTTTTTGTTCCATATGTCCTGGTATCGGTCAACTATCGCTGGGCTCCAGGTACTTAGTTTTTTCAGGGTTTTATCTTGCGTCATGGGCTCGTTTGATGATAGCGCAGATACCATTTTAAAAATGTCACGCATGCGCAGCGGTGGGGGCGTGGAGATGATTTGGGAAAGGTATAAAAAGCGACTGAAGTCGTTTTTTATGAAGCCGGATTTTGCTTTTTTAAGGTCGCAGACGATATCGAAAAAAGTTGTTTTTCCAGATCCGTTGGGCCCCAGAATGCCGACAATGTCGCCTTGAGCAACCTCAAGAGATGCCCGGGTCAAGAGGGGCGTGTCTGTATAGGAGAAGTCAATGTTCTGCGCCGTGAATTTTTTCATCAGTACCGGCTCCATACGGGATTGATTCTTAGGTGTTTGAACGTTTTGTACAGTACAAAAATAAACAAAAGAACTATTGCAGCTGTGATGAATTTGTTGGGTCCAAGGCCTTGTTCCATTATTTGGCTTGCAAGTGTCAGTGGGTTTGCGAGGTTCAAAGCGTCGGTGATGGGGTTTGGTCTACTGGCACTCATTACACCGAGGATCAACATGCAGAACGAAAAAATGGAAAGCAAAGTGTTCGAGTTCTGGAAATTGATCGGTAGCAATGAGAAGGCAGCCCCGAGAGCACAAAACATGATAAAGCAGATGTAAAAGCGTAGTGCGAGATTCAGTAGTTCATTGAGGGCGTAGTTTCCAAATGGAAGCTTGGTCGTCAAGTAAAAGGTTGCGCAATAAGATATTGATATTAGCGAGTAGGCAATGAAGTGCGATAAAAGAAAAATCAGTTTTGATTCCCTGGAGTAAATGAATGATCTAGTGAATCCGCTTTCCCTTCTTCCAATTATGTAAAAGGCGAATCCGAATAGTGCGACACTTGAAGAGATGTAGGCATAAAACCATGCCGAAATCGTAATGTAATTGCTGGAGAAATAGTTGGGGTCTTGCCTGGTTGTTGCAAAAAAATAGAACATTGCACAAGGGGATATCATGATCCAGAAAAAGGCGATGGGTTCTTTTAGTTGTTCTTTGATGAATATGGAGGTTAGGGAGAGCACTCTGGGTAAAATGTTTTTAGTCATTGGCTGGTATCGCCCTGAGGTTGTTTTTTTAGTTCGTTTTTGTTTGTGGTTTGCTGTCGGGTATTGATTAGTTGATTTTGGCGTTGGGTGCAAGTGATGTTGTAGGGGGTTTCTTATGGCTTTTTAAGATATCTCCTACATGTGATTGGGAAACTTAATGGTTCTAGTGGGTGCGGGTTCAAATGTGGATCCGTGGAATTCCTTTTTGAAACGGTGTTTTAGTTTTCGGCACACAGAAATGATCTTGCTATTCTGAGTAAAGTATTTCTGTAGGAGTCAGTGCGCGTTTTATACTTTTGTATGGATTTTTATTTTCTTCAAATGCTGATTTTTTCAGAAAGGCGACGAGCGGCAGGTGGACTCCCTGATTGAACCGGCCTCCTGTAGGAGCTGCCGCAGGCTGCGATCTTTTTGCTATGGTCCCAAGAGATCGCAGCCTCGTTTCACTCGACAGTTCCTACAAGTCCTTGCCAGGTAAATGCTGAAAGAGTACAAATGTGCTCCATGACGACTCTGACTCCCCGCCGTACCGCCATCCTGACCTTTATCCGCGATCGCATCGCCGAGCACGGTCAGCCTCCGAGCCTCGCTGAAATCAGCGAGGCGTTCGGTTTCGCCTCCCGCAGTGTGGCGCGCAAGCATGTGCTGGCGCTGACCGAAGCCGGGTTTATCGAGGTCAACCCGCATCAGGCCCGGGGCATTCGCCTGCTTGGGCAGCCGCCGCGTCCCGAGTTGCTGGACATCCCGGTGCTTGGTCGGGTGGCGGCTGGTGCGCCGATCGGGGTCGATGCGCAAATCCATAGCCGCTTGCTGCTCGATCCGTCGATCTTCTCGCGGGTGCCGGACTACATGTTGCGGGTGCGCGGTGATTCGATGATCGAGGACGGCATTCTCGACGGCGATCTGGTAGGCGTGCACCGCAACCCCGAGGCGCTCAACGGCCAGATCGTCGTGGCGCGTCTCGACGGTGAAGTCACCATCAAGCGCTTCGAGCGGGTCGGCGATGTGGTTCGCCTGCTGCCGCGCAACCCGGCCTACCAGCCGATCATTGTGCACGCCGATCAGGACCTGGCCATCGAAGGCGTGTTCTGTGGCCTGGTGAGGCAAGGCTGATGGGTGCCGTCGTTGCGCTGGATACGCTGTTCAATGGCGGCCAGGTCTGGAGGGGCCGGCCTGCGCCGCCGGCCGCCAGCCCGCAGCCTACCGGGCATGCGGCACTGGACGCGGCATTGCCCAGCGGCGGCTGGCCGGAGGCGGCGCTGACGGAAATCCTGCTGGCCGGGCAGGGCGTGGGTGAGTTGCAACTGGTGTGGCCGACGCTGGCACGGCTGTCGGCGGCGGGCGAACGCATCGTGCTGGTGGCGCCGCCTTATGTGCCGTATCCCCAGGCGTGGCAGGGCGCCGGGGTCGATCTGCGTCAGCTGTCGATCATCCGGGCCAGCGAGCGCGATGCGCTGTGGGCCGCGGAGCAATGCCTGCGTTCGGGCAGTTGCGGCGCGGTGCTGTGCTGGCCGCACAAGGCCGATGACCGCGCCTTGCGTCGTTTGCAGGTGGCGGCGGAAACCGGCCAGACCCTGGCCTTCGCCTATCGTCCCCTCAGTGAAGCGATCAACCCTTCGCCGGCAGCCCTGCGCATCGCCATCGATGCCCGGCCGGCACAGCTGCGCGTGCTCAAGTGCCGTGGCGGCCTGGCCCGTTCGGCGCCGATTGCCTTCGCCGTGGGGCATTGAGGTTGCCATGCGCTGGGTCTGCATTGTTTTCCCGCAACTGGCGCTGGACGCGGCATTGCGTCAGCGCACCGATCCTGATGAACCCCTGGCGTTGCTGACCGGCCCGGCCCAGCGTCGGGTGCTGCAGGCCGTCAACGCTGCGGCGCGGGCGCTGGGTTTGCGTCCCGGCCAGTCCATGAGCGCGGCACAGGCCTTGAGCAAGGGGTTTGCCACGGCTGAATACGACGCCAGTGAAATCGAGCGCTGGCAGCAGTTTCTCGCCGCTTGGGCCTATCGCTTCAGTTCCCAGGTCAGCGTGCATTACCCCCGGGCCGTGGTGTTCGAGATCGAATCCAGTCTTGGCCTGTTTGGCGCCTGGCCGCAATTCGAAGCGCTTTTGCGCCGTGAGCTCGGTGAACTGGGGTTTCGGCACCGCATCGTGGCCGCGCCCAACCCGGTGGCGGCGCGGGTGCTGGCCAACGCCTATGACGGCCTGGTGGTACCGGATGATCAAGCCTTGCAGCATCACCTGGGGCAGATGCCCGTCGACCGGATCGGCCTCGAAGCACAGGTTGCCACGGCCTTGTCGCGCATGGGCCTGCGCACCTTGAGCCAGGTGCAGGCGTTGCCCCGACATAGCCTGGCCCGGCGTTTCGAGGCCCAGGTGCTCAAGCATCTGGATGCGTTGCTTGGCACGCGGCGGCTGGCGCTGGCCTTTTACCTGCCGCCGGACCGCTTCGATGTGCGTATCGAGCTCAATTTCGATGTGCAGTCCCATCAAGCCCTGCTGTTTCCGTTGCGCCGGTTGACGGGCGACCTGTCGGCGTTCCTCTGCGGTCGCGACAGCGGCGTACAGCGTTTCGACCTGCATCTGGAGCACGCCGGGTTGCCGGATACGCTGATCAAGGTCGGCCTGCTCAGCGCCGAGCGTGATCCGGCGATGCTCTTCGAACTGGCCCGGGGGCGGTTGGAGCAAGTCCAGGTCGAGGCGCCGGTGCGCGGCTTTCGCTTGTGTGCCGAGGATTTGCCGACCTTCGTGCCCCAGCATCAGGAGCTGTTCGACGATCGCCCGCAGCAGTCCTTGCCCTGGGAGCAACTGCGCGAACGCCTGCGGGCACGGCTGGGGGATGACGCGGTGCATGGCTTGCGCTTCCAGGCCGATCATCGCCCCGAGTGCGCGTGGCAGGCCAGTGCCGACAGCCAGCCGTGCGCAGCGCTGGGCGCCGTGAAGCGGCCGGGCTGGCTGCTGACCGAGCCGCTGGCCGTGCATCAGGGCTCGGCGCGCATCCTCATGGGGCCGGAGCGTATCGAGTCCGGCTGGTGGGACGGTGACGACGTACGCCGTGACTATTACCTGATCGAAACCCGTGCCGGCCAACAGGGCTGGGCCTACCGGGCGGTCGGCGAGGACGGCCCGTTGTGGTTGCAGGGCTGGTTCGCATGAGCCGCGACTATGCCGAATTGCACTGCCTGTCGAACTTCAGCTTCCAGCGCGGTGCCTCCAGTGCCCTCGAACTGTTCCAGCGCGCGAAAAAACAGGGTTACCAAGCCCTGGCGATCACCGACGAATGCACCCTGGCGGGCATCGTTCGTGCCTGGCAAGCGGCGAAGTCCGTGGAGTTGCCGCTGATCATCGGCAGTGAAATACGCATCGAGAACGGTCCGAAACTGGTGCTGCTGGTGGAGAGCCTCGAGGGCTATCAGGCGCTGTGCCGATTGATCACCCGTGCCCGGCGCCGTACGCAGAAAGGTCAGTATCAGGTGCTGCGCGAAGACTTCGGCGAACCGTTGCCGGGGCTGTTGGCGTTGTGGGTGCCGGACGCTGTCGATGCCTTTGCACAGGGCCACTGGCTCAAGCAGGTCTTCGGTGAACGCCTGTGGCTGGCGGTGCAGTTGCATCGCGGTCAGGACGATGGGCAACGCCTGAACGATTTGCTCACACTGGCTCGGGAACTGCGAATTTCAGCCGTGGCCAGTGGCGATGTGCACATGCACGCACGCGGACGACGGGCCTTGCAGGACACCATGACCGCGATCCGTCACCACCTGCCGGTGGCCGATGCCGGGTTGCGCCTGCACCCCAACGGCGAGCGCCATCTGCGCAGTCTCGATGTGCTGCAGGCGCTTTACCCGCCAGACTTGCTGGCGCAAACGCTGGTCATTGCCCGGCGCTGCACCTTCGACCTCGGCCAGCTGCGTTATCAATACCCCCGCGAACTGGTTCCGCAAGGGCACTCGGCCACCTCGTGGCTGCGTCATTTGACCGAGGAAGGCATCGAGTGGCGCTGGCCAAAAGGGCCGAAAAACGAAGTGTTGGTGCAGATCGATAAAGAGCTGCAACTGATCGCGGAGCTGGGCTATGAAAGTTATTTCCTGACGGTCCACGACATCGTCCGCTTTGCCCGCCAGCAACAGATTCTTTGTCAGGGTCGGGGTTCTGCCGCCAACTCGGCAGTGTGCTTCGCCCTGGGGATCACCGAAATCGATCCGGATCGCACCACGTTGCTGTTCGAGCGCTTTCTGTCCAGGGAACGTAACGAACCGCCGGACATCGACGTCGATTTCGAACATGAACGCCGCGAAGAAGTCTTGCAGTACGTGTTCCAGCGTTATGGCCGGGCCCGCGCCGCGCTGACGGCGGTGGTCAGCACTTACCACGCCGCCGGTGCGGTACGGGATGTGGCCAAGGCATTGGGCTTGCCGCCGGACCAGATCAACGCCCTGGCCGATTGCTGCGGTCACTGGAGCGATGAAACGCCCCCCGTCGAGCGCCTGCGCGAAGGTGGTTTTGACCCGCAGAGCCCGGTGCTGCACCGGGTGCTGAGCCTGACGGGGCAGTTGATCGGCTTCCCCCGGCATTTGTCCCAGCACCCCGGCGGTTTCGTGATTTCCGAGCAGCCGCTGGACAGTCTGGTGCCGGTGGAAAATGCCGCCATGGCCGAGCGCACCATCATCCAGTGGGACAAGGATGATCTCGACGCCGTGGGCCTGCTCAAGGTCGATATCCTGGCGCTGGGCATGCTCAGCGCGATTCGTCGATGCTTCGATCTGCTGCGCCGGCACCGGGGCCTGGACCTGAGTCTGGCGACCATCCCGGCCGAGGATGCGGCCACCTACGAAATGATCGGTCGGGCCGACACCATCGGCGTGTTCCAGATCGAGTCCCGGGCGCAGATGTCGATGTTGCCGAGGCTCAGGCCCAAGACGTTTTACGATCTGGTGATCGAGGTTGCCATCGTTCGGCCGGGGCCGATCCAGGGCGGCATGGTGCACCCGTACCTGCGGCGACGGAACAAGGAAGAGCCGGAGGCGTATCCGTCGCCGGAACTGGAAGTGGTGCTCAAGCGCACCCTTGGCGTGCCGCTGTTTCAGGAGCAGGTGATGCAGATCGCCATCGTCGCCGCCGACTACAGCCCCGGCGAGGCCGATCAGCTACGCCGCTCCATGGCCGCCTGGAAACGTCATGGCGGGCTCGAACCGCACAAGGAGCGGCTGGCCGCCGGCATGAAGAAAAACGGCTACACCGCCGAGTTCGCCGCGCAGATCTTCGAGCAGATCAAGGGCTTTGGCAGCTACGGTTTCCCCGAGTCCCACGCCGCCAGCTTTGCCTTGCTGACGTACGCCAGTTGCTGGTTGAAATGCCACGAGCCGGCGGCCTTCGCCTGTGCGCTGATCAACAGCTGGCCGATGGGGTTCTACAGCCCGGACCAGATTCTGCAGGACGTTCGGCGTCATCATTTGCAGGTTCGCCCGGTGGATGTGCGCGCCAGTGACTGGGACTGCAGCCTGGAACCGATCAGCGGTGCGCAACCGGCGATTCGCTTGGGGCTACGCATGATCAAGGGCTTTCGCGAGGACGATGCCCGACGCATCGAAGCGGTCCGTTCGCAAGGCGCGTTCGCCGATATCGCCGACCTCGGCGAACGGGCACGGCTCGATGCCCGCGCCCAGGAGCAACTGGCCGATGCCGGTGCGTTGCGTGGCCTGGCCGGCGACCGCCACCGGGCACGCTGGGAAGTGGCCGGGGTGCAAAAGCAGCTGGGGTTGTTTGCCGGCCTGCCGCGCCAGGAGGAGGATGCGGTGGCGCTGCCCAAACCTACCGTGGGCGAGGACCTGCAAGCCGATTACGCCAGTGTCGGCACCACCCTCGGGCCGCATCCGCTGGCCCTGTTGCGGGGTGAGTTGAAGGCGCGACGCTGCCGCAGTTCGAAAGAGTTGCTGGACGTCGAGCACGGTCGGCCGGTCAGCGTTGCCGGGCTGGTCACCGGCCGGCAACGCCCGGCCACTGCCAGCGGCGTGACCTTCGTCACCCTCGAGGACGAGTTCGGCAACGTCAACGTAGTGGTGTGGCGCGACCTGGCCGAGCGCCAGCGCCAGGTGCTGGTCGGCTCGCAGTTGCTCAAGGTCGACGGGCGCTGGGAGAAGGAGGGCGAGGTCCGGCATCTGATAGCCGGGCGCTTGAGTGACCTGAGTGCGTTGCTCGATGGCATCACTGTGCGTAGCCGGGATTTTCATTGAGTCACAGGGCTTCAGATAGTTGAGTGTCGGCAGCAAAGTCGGTGAGTAGCTGCCCTGTTGCCACAGGGCGTTCGATCATGGGCAAGTGGTTGCAACCTTCAAGGGTGACAGCCTGTCCGCCCCGACCATCGGGCAGACCGTTTTGCAGGGTCTCCAGGGCGGAGATATCGATCACCTTATCCTCGCGGCAGCCGATGCCAAGTACCGGCATGGTGAGCTGCGCCAGCCGAGGGTCCAGCGCGAGCCATTGGGACGGTGGACGGATCTGCGCCAGGGAGGACTCGATAAAGCTGCGCTGGCGCCGATTGCTTGCAATCGCATCTTCCACTTCCTGATCAGACATTTCGGGAGGATCGAGATAGACAAGTCGGGCAGTGCGTTCGACGCCGGCACGGTCATCGTAGATAAACGGGTTGTCACCCGCATTCAACGCCCGGATGAAATCGTTTTCGACAAAGCTCAATCCCAGTGGACTGATCAGCACCAGGCGCGCAATGCGCTCCGGCCTCTGGGCGGCGAACACTCCGGCAATGGCCCCACCCATGGAGTGGCCGACCAGATTGATTTCACGCAGGTCGAGCGCAAGCAGAAAATCGTTGAGCCGTGCGGCTTGTGCATCAATGTCGTAATTTTCACCTGCAAGGCGCGTTGAATCGCCCCAGCCGGGAAGGTCGGGAATGATCACATGAAAACGTGCGCCGAGGTCCTCGCCCAGCGTGCGCCAGATCTCCTTGTTTGAAGAAAAGCCATGTACCAGCAAGAGTACCGGACCGTTTTTTGCGCCCTCGTAGTACGACCAGGTCGTGTCACCTGCCAGGATCGACCTGGTCTTCAAGGGGAAGTCTGTCCGGGGAGTTGCCTGGGCGGCGCCCAGGACGGCGAGCGTGGTAGTGGCGACTATTGCGCTGAGCAAGCGGGTGAGTCGCTGGCATCGTGTCTGATGGCGAAGGGCATCCATGTCTTTGAGATCCTGATGACGGGTGAGCAGAGAAGCAAGAGGGAGGATTTGAAAGGGGGATGGGGTACGGCGGCAATGCTGGCTCCTGAAAAATGTGCGACCTCGAATTTCAGATGCAGGCGGGTTCTTGGCCTGCCATTGACCCACCGCAACCTTTGTAGGAGCTGTCGAAGGCTGCGATCTTTTGATCTTGCTTCTGGCGGCTTCAAGACCGCTGAAGATCAAAAGATCGCAGCCTTCGGCAGCTCCTACATGGAACGTATGCAGCTACAGAAATTATTTGGCCAGTGGCCAAAACCGCTCGCCACCGCCCGGGGCATCCGTCCACGCCTGCAGCGAGCGCGTCGGCAAATCGAAGTAATCCCGCGTGCGCGCATAGCCATGCCCGCCCATGCGTCCGATCGCATCCAGCCCCAACTGATCGATGTACAGGGTTTTCGGGTCGATCAGTTCGTCACGCACATGCGCCATCAGCACTTCACCAAAGATGATCTCCCGGGATTGGCCGATGGACAGCGCCATCATCCGCCGGCACTCCAGCGCCACCGGGGCTTCGCCGATGCGCGGGCATTTGACCGTGGTGCCGGGGATGGCGGTGAGGCCAGCGGCGGTCAGTTCGTCGAAGCCGGGGGCGAAGGGCACGGCGCAGACGTTCATGGCCTCCACCAGCGCGTCGCTGACGATGTTCACGGTGAATTCCTGATTGAGCTGGATGTTGCGGGTGGTGTCCTTGGGGCTTTGGTCGCCGTAGTTTTCCACGCCAAGGGCGAGGATTGGCGGATCGGCCGACAGCGCATTGAAAAAGCTGAACGGCGCCGCGTTGATCCGGCCTTCGCCGTCGACGGTGGTGACCAGGGCAATCGGTCGTGGCACGACGCTGCCGATCAGAATCTTGTATTTGTCCCGTGGGCTCAGTGTGCTGAAGTCAAAGCTTTGCATAGGCAGAATTTCCTAAAGGAGAGGCTCGATCGCGCTCAGCGGCGTCTGTGCGCTGTAGTCATCGGCGAACGGGATGGCCGGCTGGAACAGGCTTTTCCAGTCCGGTTGGCCGAAGGCCCGGTCGCTGTGGCTGCGCATCAGTTTTTCGAATTGGCGTTGGGCCTGGCGTTGCAGGGCGGGGTAGTCGACGCCCTCGACCTGGCCGTCCTGCATCACGCAGCGACCATCGATGTAGCTGGCGATGCAGTCGTCGCCGCGACCGGCCAGTACAAGATTTTTCAGCGGGTCGAACAAAGGCCCCAGGTGCATCCCGCGCAGGTTGAACACGCTGATGTCGGCCTTGCACCCCGGTGCCAGTCGACCGAGATCATCACGCCCCAGTGCTTTGGCGCCGCCAAGGGTCGCAGCGTTGTACATATCCAGTGTGCTGGTCAGCTCGTTACCGCCCTCCATCAGTCGGGCGATGTTCAGGCCCTGGCGCATGTTGTCCAGCAGGTCCGCCGGCCAGGTGTCGGTACCGAGGGCGAAGTTGACGCCCTTGGCGCGATAGCGGCCAAACGAGTTCAATGCCTCGCCGTCCCGGGCAAACACCACCGGGCAATGCACCAGGCTCGCGCCGCCATCCACCACACGTTGCAGGTCGTCATCACCCTGGGTGTAGATACCGTGGGGCAGCAGGCTGCGCGGGTTCAGCAGCCCAAGCTGCTGCAACCAGCCCAGCGGCGAGGTGCCGCGCAGTTGCTCGACCATCGCCACTTCACCGAGGCCCTGGCAGCAGTGCAGGCGCATCGGTGCGTTCAGTTCCCGGCTCAGTGCGGCGGTGCG
>Ga0209050_1000321_pt1 | contig 96465 bp, 77 predicted proteins | sample Araplavi_mTSA_r2_FD_184276 | JGI IMG/M metagenome (GOLD analysis project Ga0209050, IMG submission 184276) | Arabidopsis root microbial communities from North Carolina, USA - plate scrape MF_Cvi_mTSA_r2 (SPAdes) (version 2) | ecosystem: Host-associated > Plants > Roots > Endosphere | place: USA...
CGACGGTGAAGCTGAAGTTCTTGAACAGGGTCTTGCCGTCGAAGCCCTTGGACATCTGCTCGATGGTCACGGCCTGGCGGTGCAGTTTCTTGGTCTGTTCGAAGCGGATGAACGGGCTCACGCGGCTCGATGGCTTGACTTCGGCCAGTTGGATCTTGTCGATCTGCTTGGCGCGGGAAGTGGCCTGCTTGGCTTTCGAGGCGTTGGCCGAGAAGCGGCTGACGAACGTTTGCAGTTCGGCGATCTGCGCTTTCTTCTTGGCGTTGTCCGACAGCAGTTGCTCGCGGGACTGGGTCGCCGCGGTCATGTACTCGTCGTAGTTGCCCGGGAACAGGCGCAGCTCGCCATAGTCCAGGTCGGCCATGTGGGTGCAGACGCTGTTGAGGAAGTGACGGTCGTGGGAAATGATGATCATGGTGCTGTTACGCACGGTGAGAATCGATTCCAGCCAGCGAATGGTGTTGATGTCCAGGTGGTTGGTCGGTTCGTCGAGCAACAGCACTTCCGGATCGGAGAACAGCGCCTGGGCCAGCAATACGCGCAGCTTCCAGCCCGGAGCCACTTCGGACATCGGACCAAAATGCTGTTCCAGGGGAATACCCAGGCCCAGCAGCAGTTCACCGGCGCGGGATTCGGCGGTGTAGCCGTCCATTTCGGCGAATTCGGTTTCCAGCTCGGCCACGGCCATGCCGTCTTCTTCGCTCATTTCCGGCAGCGAATAGATGCGGTCGCGCTCGGCCTTGACCTTCCACAGCTCTTCGTGACCCATGATCACGGTGTCGATCACGGTGAATTCTTCGTAGGCAAACTGGTCCTGGCGCAATTTACCCAGGCGCACGTTCGGCTCCAGCATGACCTGGCCGCCGGACGGCTCGAGGTCGCCGCCGAGGATCTTCATGAAGGTCGACTTGCCGCAACCGTTGGCGCCGATCAGGCCATAACGGTTGCCACCGTTGAACTTGACCGAAACGTTTTCGAAGAGCGGCTTGGCGCCGAACTGCATCGTGATGTTAGCTGTAGAAATCAAAGGTTTTTCCTGCGAAGCATTCAGAGTAGCTAGGGTTGCGGCAGTACCGGTTCAGTACCCGTTTCCACTGTCCGGACTGCGGGACATTCATCCCGGTCGGCAGTGGAAGTTCCATCTGGCATTAAGTGGACAGCAGCATGTGGCGCGCCTGGCCCGAGTCGACGTGCGCTGAAAGGGGGATTTCCCGCTTTCAACCTGGGGGCGCGTAAAGTTTGGCGGCGATTGTACTGGTCTGGCTCTTTAAACGATAGGGCGTTGAGGCCGCAGTGACGTTTCGGCGGATTTTGTAGACAGATTTTCACAGTTACAGGTTAACTATTGGTTACAAACTGTGGCTAAAATGCCATCCGTCGGCTGAGCGCCGATCGTCGGAGCAGCTCGATGGCGCTACAGGGCCGCTGTTTCGTTTTCAGCCGCTGCACAAGACCTGGGGACCGGCACGCCGGTACAGGGCGCAGTTTGTTTTCTTCTGACGTGTGACGATTTCCGTGAAACTGATCATTGCCGTTATCTACGTTGTCTCTATTGCGTATGTTCATCTGCGTGGCCAAGTACGCCATAAGCTGGGCCGCCAGTTGAGTGATCACTCGACGTTTCTGGCGCCGATCAATTGCTTTCTTTATCTGTTTTCGAAAATCCCCAACAAACCCTATCTCGATCCGGCCGACTTCCCCGACCTGAGTCCGCTGCAGGCGCACTGGGAAGAAATTCGTGCCGAAGGCCAGAATTTGCTCAGGGCCGGCGAGATCAAGCGTTCGAACCAATTCGATGACGTCGGTTTCAACTCGTTTTTCAAGACCGGCTGGAAGCGCTTCTATCTCAAGTGGTACGGCGACAGCCATCCATCGGCCATGAAGCTCTGCCCGCGCACCACCGAGCTGGTGCAGGGCATTGGTTCGATCAAGGCGGCAATGTTCGCCGAGTTGCCACCGGGATCCAGACTGGTGCGCCACCGCGACCCGTATGCCGGTTCGTACCGTTATCACCTGGGTCTGGAAACCCCCAACGCCGAGGGTTGCTACATCAATGTCGATGGCCAGGACTACCATTGGCGCGATGGCGAAGCGGTGATGTTCGATGAGACCTACATTCATTACGCGGAAAACACCACGCAGCAGAACCGCATCATTTTGTTCTGCGACGTCGAGCGGCCGATGAAATACAGGTGGGCAGCGGCATTCAATCGCTGGTTCAGTCGGCATGTCATGTCGGCGGCGGGTGCGCCCAACGAGGCGGGCGACAGGACCGGCGGCCTCAACCGCCTGTTCGGCAAGATCTACAAGGTTCGCCTGCACGGCAAACAACTGAAAAAGCGCAACCGCAAGCTTTACTACCTCGAGAAGTGGTCGATCTTCGCCGGCTTGCTGGTGGTCATCATTCTGATCTGAGGGGTATGTCCGGGCGGCGTTCAGTGGGTGAAGCCGGGACATCCAGCCAATCACTTCGTGGCTTTCTTCTTCGCCGCCGGTTTGCTGCTCGCCTTCGGCCTGGCCGTTGCCTTCCCGGTACCCTTGCTGCCCAGGCTACGCTTGAGCAGCTCGGTCAGGTCAATGACATCCGCCGTTTTCCGTAGCTCTTCACCCGAGGCTGTCTCGACGTCTTCGATCTTGCCTTCATGGGCCTTCTTGTCCACCAGGGCCATGATCTTGTCCTCGAAACCATCCCGATAGTCTTGCGGCGTCCACTGGGCGCTCATGTCCTCCACCAGGCGCCTGGCCATGTCCAGTTCGCCCTTGGCCAGTTCCGGCCGGGTCACTTCGCTGCACAGCGCCAACTCATCGAGGCTTCGGACTTCCGCCGGCCAGCGCAGCATCACCAGCACCAGCGCAGACTCCAGCGGCATCAGCGCGGCCAGGTGCTGGCGGGTATGCAGTACCACATGGGCGAGGGCGACCTTGCCGGTTTTGCTCAGGGTTTCGCGCAGCAGTGCATAGACTTTGCCGCCGCGCTTGTCGGGCGCCAGATAGTAAGGCGTGTCGATGTTCTGCAAGGGAATCTGCTCGCCGTCGACAAAGGAAAAAATATCGATGGTCTGGGTCGACAGCGGGTGCGCGCTGCGGATCTCCTCCTCACTGAGCACCACGTACCGACCCTTTTCGTATTGCACGCCCTTGACGATATGCTCCTTGGTGACTTCCTTGCCCGTGACCTTGTTGACACGCTTATAGCCCACCGGGTCCATGCTGCGGCTGTCGAGCCAGTCGAAATCGACGCCCTGGGAGGACGTTGCCGAGACCAGCGCCACGGGGATATGCACAAGTCCGAAGCTGATTGCGCCTTTCCAGATTGCCCGTGCCATGGTCGTCTACTCGCGAGTGATGTTCAGGTGACCTGCGGCCTTGAGCAAAAGTTTCCGTGGTCTGCGTGGCCGTTCCTTGAACCGGATCAACGTCGTGTTACATCTTGCCGGGGAGGTTTTTGTTAACAAATACGAACCCCGGGCGTAGCGTGATATCGAAGTCCTTATCCACGTGACGTAGCGAGGCCCTCCCATGAACCGATACCTGTCTGGCGTCGTTGCGCTGGCCTTGAGTGCCATGCTGGTCCCACAGGTCGAGGCCGACACCTCTGCTTCGTTGCGCGTGGCCCAGAACCTGCCGGGCAGCACCAACAACAATCCTTACAGCAGCCCGATCAACCGGGCCAACCCCAACAGCATGCAAGGCACCCGTCCCAGTGCCCCGGCCATTCGCGGGCCCAATACCGTGCCGGTCCCGCGCCCGCCGACACTGGACAACGGCGGCATCGGAAATCGCTATCCCGAGCGGAGCGCTCCCGCCAGCCCGCCGACATTCATTCCCAATCCTGCGCCACGCGACGCCGGCACCGGCAACCGTTGAGTGGCCGGCATGACGGGTGGCCACTATTTTTTCAGACCTCATGGTCATCAGAAGAGGAGTCTGCATGTTGCGCAAAAACCCATTGGCAATCCTCTGTGCCAGCGTATTGATCACCGCCACTGTCCCTGTGCTTGCCGCGCCCACCCAGACCATGAAAAGCGAAGAAGGCACACTCGAGGTGACCACCGTCGTGACGGGGCTGGAGCACCCCTGGGCACTGGCATTCCTGCCGGATGGTAAAAGCATGCTGGTCACCGAGCGTCCCGGCAACCTGCGGCTGGTCAGCGCCGATGGCAAGCTGTCGGCACCGCTCAATGGCGTGCCAACGGTCTGGGCCAAGGCCCAGGGCGGCTTGCTCGACGTTGCGTTGTCACCCGATTTCAAACAGGACCGGATGGTCTATCTGTCCTATGCCGAAGGGGGTGGAGAGGATAACAAGGCCGGTACTGCGGTGGGGCGCGGCCGGCTCTCCGACGATCTGACGGCGCTCAAGGATTTTCAGGTGATCCTGCGCCAGGAACCCAAACTCTCGGAAGGCAACCATTTTGGTTCGCGAATGGTGTTCGATCGCGACGGCTATCTGTTCGTGACGCTGGGAGAAAACAACGACCGCGCGACCGCCCAGGATCTCGACAAGTTGCAAGGCAAGGTGGTGCGAGTCTACCCGGACGGCACGGTGCCCAAGGACAACCCCTTTGTCGGCCAGGCCAACGTGCGCCCGGAAATCTGGTCCTACGGCCAGCGTAACCCGCAAGGCGCGGCGCTCAACCCGTGGAACGGCACACTGTGGGAAAACGAACATGGCCCTCTGGGCGGCGATGAAATCAACATCATCGAGCGTGGCAGGAATTACGGCTGGCCACTGGCGACCCATGGCATCAACTACTCCGGTAAACCGATTCCCGAAGCCAGGGGGGAAACCGTTGAAGGTACCGTTGCCCCGAACCATGTCTGGCAAAAGTCCCCGGGCCTGAGCGGCATGGCGTTCTACGATGCCGATCGGTTCAAGGCCTGGCAAGGCAACGTGTTCATCGGTGCGTTGGTCAGCCAGGAGCTGATCCGTCTCGAGTTCGTTGGCGACAAGGTGGTGCACGAGGAGCGCTTGCTCGGGGCGTTGAGAAAGCGCATTCGCGATGTGCGGCAGGGGCCGGATGGGTATTTATATGTGTTGACCGATGAAGAGGATGGTGCGTTGTATAAAGTCGGATTGAAGTGAGGCCCAAACGCCGCCTTCGCGAGCAAGCCCGCTCCCACAGGGGAATGCATTTCAAGTGTGGGAGCGCGAAGGCGGTGTGAGAACCAGCACAGAAATAGCGACTACTTCTGTCCATACACAATCACAGCCGCCCTCAATTTGTCCCGGCCAAAGCTGCACATCTTCTCGAACTCCCCATGGCTGACCGGCAGGTGCTGGCAGTCCATGGCCTGGCGATGCTGGCTGTGGTCCACATCGGGATCGTGCAGGTAGACAAATTCTTCATCGCAATCGGTCACGATCACCCAGTGCGGCGATTTGGAGCGGGTCAGGCGATAGCTGCTGATCAGCACCAACGGTTGCCCGCCATCCTCCAGCAGTTGCGCAAGATTCAGTGGCCCGTCAATCTCGCACAGGACGTCACTGGCAAGCAGCTGCGCGGTGAACTCTTCGTGCACCAGGCGCATTACGTCTTTTTTATGCTCGTCGCGCACCCCGTCAAGGAACAGTGGCCCGGCCTTGCTCAGTTGCAGGTGCACCCGAAAGTCGCGGCGCCAGGCCGCCAATGCCAGGCCTTGCGGGCTGCAACCACCGTGGCCGGAGGTCATGAACACGGTGGTTGCTTCGCGCCAGATTTGCAGTTCTTCACGCCGCTCCAGCACACGCTCCGGCTGCAACGCGCCCATGGCCATGAGCAGGCAGGCCGGTCCGCAGGTGAAATCGGTGGTCTGCGGGTAGTAGGGCACTTGAATGTTGCGTGATTCGCGGTGCTGGAGGATGCGTTTTTCCAGGCGCAACGCATCGGCGTGGTCCTGATAGTAGTCGTGGATCAGGGCAAAGCGTCGGTACCCGTTACGTTCATACAGGGCAATCGCCGCCGGATTGTCGAGACGCACCTCCAGACGCAAATAGGCGCAATCGTGTTCCAGGGCAATGGCTTCGGTGCGATCGAGCAGTTGCTTGCCCAGGCCATTGCCCCGCGCCTGGGCCGCGATGGCGATCGAATAGAGACGCGCCAGCGACGTACCCCGATGGAAGAGCACCAGGGCGTAACCCAGCAGATGCTCGCCGCGCTGGGCCACGAGCAGTTGCCCGTTGGCGCGACTGATCATCCATTGAAAGCTGCGACTGTTGAGCCGGTCGGTGGTAAAGCATTGCTCTTCAAGTTGCAGCAGTGCGGGTAAGTCCTCTATTACAGCTAAACGAAAAACTGTATTCATAATGACCGCCGTAAAAGTTGCGTAACGAAACGGGACTTTCGAAAAAGTTCGTGCTTAATAGGAAAGGTCTTGTTCTCCAACGGATCAATCACTATGTCAGCGGTACAAGGTCATTGGCGCGAAGTATCCGAGCAAACTTTGCCGACGGCAATAACTTCGGCAACTTATTTAAAGGATTCCAGTAAAACTTCCAGCCAGTTGATTATCATCGTCGAACGCAAGGAAGACTGGGCCTCCTATTTTCCCAGCGAGGACATCGTCACGGCCCAGGAATATCTGGAACAAACCCGCGACAATGAGCAGAGCAGCCGTGTGCAGGTCATCAACCTGTGCCGCAGTTACAAGTACCTGGGGCACGGTTACTACTGCTCGCTGCTGGCTGAAGCCCGTGGGCACAAGGTTATTCCGTCGGTGCGAACCATCAGCGAACTGGCCCGAAAATCCCTTTATGGCCTGGCGCTGGACGACCTGGATAAAACCCTGGAAAAAGCCCTCAGTCATCATGCCTACAGTGACACCGAAGGGTTTACCCTGACGTTGTATTTCGGCAAGACCAATATCGAATCTTTGCAGGATTTGGCCAGGCAATTATTTGAAGTGTTTGCCTGTCCGATCTTGTTAGTTGAGTTTCGCCGAACTAACGGCTGGCATATCGAAGGCATCAAGTCGGGTGCGTTGCACAAGTTGCGGGAGGATCAGGAAGATCAATTTGCCCACTCCCTCGACAGTTTCAGTCGCAAGATCTGGCGTCTGCCGCGCTCACGACGGCTGGCCCGCTACGACCTGGCCATCCTGCACGATCCCGAGGAAGCCCTGCCACCGTCGAATGCCAGGGCGCTGGACAATTTCGTCCGGGTCGGCAGGACTCTGGGCATCGACGTCGAACTGATCGAGCGCAAGGACTATGCACGGATTGCCGAATACGACGGCCTGCTGATCCGCGAGACCACCAGCGTCGACAACCATACTTTTCGCTTCGCCAAGAAAGCCGAGAGCGAAGGGCTTGTGGTGATGGACGACCCGACGTCGATCCTGCGCTGCACCAACAAGGTGTATCTGACCGACCTGCTCAAGAGTCATCAACTGGGCATGCCCGCCACTGAAATCCTCTACAAGGAGCGACCGGAAGACTTTGAACGGGTTGGCGAACGACTGGGCTTCCCGCTGGTGTTGAAGATCCCCGACGGTTGTTTCTCCCGGGGTGTGATCAAGGTCGAGAGCCAGCAGGCGTTGCTCGAAGCCACCGCCGAACTGTTCGAACACTCGGTGCTGCTGCTGGCCCAGGAGTTCTTCTACACCGAGTACGACTGGCGCATTGGCGTGCTCAACCGCAAACCGATCTTTGCCTGCCAGTACTTCATGTCCAAGGGCCACTGGCAAATCTACAACCACAAGGCCAAGGGCCAGGACATCAATGGTGAATGCCGCACCCTGGCGGTTCACGAAGCGCCGCGGGCGGTGGTGGAACTGGCCGTCAAAACCGCCAATCTGATCGGCGACGGCCTCTACGGGGTCGACCTCAAACAGTCCGGCGACAAAGTGGTGGTGATCGAGGTCAACGACAACCCGAACATGGACGCCGGCATCGAAGACGCCTACCTGCAGGACGATCTGTACAAGCTGGTGCTGGAGGAATTCGTTCGGCGCCTGGAGCTTAAACGTCGTGGCCAGGCCTGGTGAAGCCGCGATGATCAAGCGTTTTCAGTTGAGCGGTGGAACGCTGCAGGCCGTCGAGCGACTGGACGCCGAGGTGATGCTGTTCAGTGACCCCGATGCGGCCGAGCGCGACCTGCTGCACAGTCATTTCAAACTCGACGAACACGCCTTGGCCTCGGCGCTGGACCCTGACGAGGTGTCGCGCATCGAATTCCATCCCGACAACCTGTTCCTGATCTGGAAGCGTCCGGACAGTTACTCTGGCGCCGACAACCTGGGGTTCCAGGTGTCGTCCTGTGGCCTGCTGTTTTCTCCGGGGCGCTTGCTGGTGATCGCCACCGATGACGCACCGCTCAACGGGCTCGGCAAGCGCCAGGCGCTCGACACGCCACTGGATGTCCTGCTCGATCTGCTGTTCAACAACATCCACCACTATCTGGGGCACTTGAAGGTGATCAAGCTGATCGCCCGGGAATTGCAGCAGAAATTCAACGCCTCGATGCAGAACCAGCATCTGATCCAGATGTTCAACCTCAGCGAAAGCCTGATCTATTACATCAATGCGATTCACAGCAATGGCGCTGTGCTGAACCGACTACGCAATCATGCGCAAAAGCAGGGCTTCAACGCCGAGGCCATCAGCCTGATCGATGACCTGATCATCGAAAACAACCAGTGTTACAAGCAGGCGGAAATCTATTCAACGGTGTTCTCCGGCCTCATCGACGCCCGGGGCAACCTGATGAACAACAGCATGAACAACTTGCTGCGCAAGTTGACGTTGATCAACGTGGTGTTTTTGCCCTTGAACCTGATTGCGAGCATCGGCGGCATGTCCGAATTCAGCATGATGACGGCTGGAACGCCGTGGTGGGTTTCCTACCCCTTGCTGCTGTCGACGATGATGATCGGGGCGGGGGCGATGGTGGTGGGGCTTAAGCGGTTGGCGAAGTGATGGTGGTGCAGGTCAATCCCTGTGGGAGCGAGCCTGCTCGCGAAAGCAATTTCAGCTTCACCACAGGGGACCGGGTCAGATTTGCCGAGTCGCGGCCGCCAATCTCTTACGATCCTGAACCCCGCGTACCACCAGATACAACAACGGCCCAACCGACACAAACACAGCGGTGATCAATAGATAAGGCACCACCGCAACCGCCGACAGCCCGCGCTTGCGTGCATCCCGGTACATCCAGATACCCGCCAGCGTCGCCAGCAAGTACAGATCGATCACCACCTGCGCAGTATCCGGACGTGACATCAGGCTGATGCCGAAGTCGATCAGCGATTGTTCGGCCTGGAGCATCACCGAAAGGGTATAGCCGGCAAAGGTGATCAGGGCGATAAGGGGCAGGGCAATGGTATTCATGTGTTCCTTCCTTGGGCAATGACTGGAATCGGCAGCCTAGAGGGATCTGCACAAATTTGCCATTGACTTGCCATCAACGCCCGGCTAATTTCGAGCCATGACTTCCACCGTATTGCGCTGCCAGCCAAGCATTATTACCGCCATTCCTCATTTGGCGGGCTAGCTCACGACTGCAGCACCCAACCCGCCCTCGAGGCGGGTTTTTACTTTCTGTCTCCCGGGCCCCGATCAATGTCAGGAGACGACCATGAGTTTTACAACCGACCAGCAAGCCCTGCTTGAACGCTACGTAAAAAAAATCCTTGCCGCGCCGGTGTATGAACTGGCGGTGCGCACGCCGTTGCAAGCGGCCCCGGCCTTGTCCGAGGCACTGGGTAACCAGGTCCTGCTCAAGCGCGAAGACCTGCAACCGACCTTTTCCTTCAAGATCCGCGGCGCCTACAACAAGCTGGTGCAACTGAGTGACACGCAGAAGGCGTGCGGCGTGGTCACGGCTTCTGCCGGCAATCATGCGCAAGGTGTGGCGCTGGCGGCGCGGGAGTTGGGGATCGGCGCCAGCATCGTAATGCCTTGCACGACGCCGCAATTGAAGGTGATCGGGGTTCGTAGCCGGGGCGCCGATGCGATATTGCATGGCGAGAGTTTTCCGTTTGCACTGGCCCATGCGTTGGCGTTGGCCGAGGAAAGCGGCCGCACCTTTGTTTCGCCCTTTGACGATCCGGATGTAATCGCGGGCCAAGGCACGGTGGCCATGGAAATCCTGCGTCAACATCAAGGTCCGCTGGATGCGATCTTCGTGCCAGTGGGTGGTGGTGGGCTAATCGCCGGCATCGCCGCTTACATCAAATACCTGCGGCCGCAGGTGCGTATCGTTGGCGTCGAATCGGAGCATTCAGCGTGCCTGCAAGCCGCGTTGCTGGCCGGTGAGCGAGTCATCCTGCCCAAGGTCGGCACCTTTGCCGATGGGGTGGCGGTGGCGCAGATCGGCGCTCACGGTTTTGAGGTCTGCCGGTTTTGCGTTGATGAGGTGGTGACGGTCAGCAATGACGAGCTTTGCGCCGCCATCAAGAATATCTACGACGATACCCGCTCGATCACCGAACCTTCCGGTGCGCTGGCCGTGGCCGGAATCAAGCGGTACGTGGCACGCAGCGGGGCCCGCGGGCAGACCCTGGTTGCCATCGACTCCGGTGCCAACATCAACTTTGACAGCCTGGGGCATGTGGCCGAGCGCGCCGCGTTGAGCGGCGCGCCGGCATGACCCTGGTGCAGGCCGGCCGGGTTATTCCCGAATGGCCTTCTCGACCTTGTTCGACGCCGACCAGATTCGGTAGCGCACTTCGATGTCCTTGGGCACGTACAGCACGAGCGGCAGCTTGCTGTTGTAACGCAGCAGGAAGCCGTCACCGACCACCGGCACAAAATCCTGTTTGCTCGTGCCGTCCGGGCAGGCCATCAGCGTACTCATCGGGCCAATGACTTTTTCCAGGCGATAGAAGGGGTAGCCCCAACCCTCGAGGTTTTTCTCTTCGAGAATGCCGCCCAGACGCGGGTGATTGCAGTCCACGGTCATGGTTTTACCGGCCAGGATCTCGACCTGGAAGTCGTCTTCCCGGGGCTGTGGCGCGAGGTGAATCACCTGGCGGGTAAAACCGCTCTCGGCTTTCGGATAGGGCGCGGTGTCTTCGAGTTTGGCGGCGTGCGCCGTATTGGCAAGCCCCAGTGCGAACAGCGCTGCGCAAGCGTTAACGGTCAAAGAACTCATGATGCCTCCTTGCTTGAAGTGAAGGGCGGCATTTTCACTGTCATGTGCGGCGAATGCAAACCCGCGGCGTCCAACGTGCAAATTGCAGAGATGTGAGGGGCGTATAATGCAAACTGCACGGCAGCTTTTACAGGTGACAGGCCTAAACCCTTGATTTGCCGATGAGCTGCGCAGCGAAATTCGGGGCATGTTTTATGCTGTAGCTGTCCTTGAAGCTTGCCACGCTTTTATATGAGCGAGCATTGATCGTTATTGGCAGTCTCACAAAAGGAGAGGGTCGCCATGTTTCTTTCTGCCTTGGAACTACGCAATATCATCGAAAGCAGCTTTTTGCCCAAGCGCTGCGAATGCACGTTGTCACCGGATCTGTCGATGACCGTGAAGATCTATGCCGACGGGCAAACCGATCAGCTCGATCTGATGGTCACCGGCATCGATGCCTCCGGACTCAATGGTTGTCGGGAAATAAACGAGTTGATTGCCCAACTGCGTTCCAGGCAGCTTCATGTAGAAGTCGAGCCACACTCGATGCTGGGCAAAGCGCTTTAACTTGCAATTTCGAGTTCCACCGACACGCGCCGGGTCTGGAAGAACGCCAGGCCCAGCGCCAGTTCAAGCCCGACAGCCAGCAACATGCCCGGCCCGACATGGCCGGCGAGCCATTCGGCAAAACCCAGCACGGCCAATCCCCAGCAGCCGACGACGAAGCCGAGGCTCAGCGCATGGCGGGTTGCGCAAGGGGGGGCGTTGCGAACCAGGTAAGAGATCACGCTAAACGCTGCGAACAGCACGGCGGTGCGGCGCGCGACCAATCCGGCCACGAATGAAAACTCGATACCCCAGATCGACAGTAGCCATTGCGGTGCCAACCCCCAGACCAGGCTCAGCAAAAGGCATAAGGCGGCGGTAAACATCGACAACGTGCGAAACGAAAACTGCATGGCCAATCCTTGCGGGCAGTGAGGGAGGCGCTAGAGCATAGCGCCGCCGCCCTCAAAGGAACACCGCCAAGTATCAAATCAGACGTTTCGGTCAGCCTTGGTTCTCGCAGGCGTCGGAAAGTTTACGGTAGGTGATTTCTGCGGGTTTCCCCGTTTCATCGATGTACTTCATGTCGGCCTTCACCACTTTGCAATCCAGGGTGTCCGGCTCGGTCAGTGAAATCACTTTGCTGACATGCAATGGCATGCCGTAGTGGTAGGGCACGGCCTGAGCGGTCGTGGTGTCATTGGCCTGGGCCAGACCGGCAAACGCGGTGCAGGCGAGGGTGGCGGTAACCAGCAAGATGCGAGCGTTCATCAGCGATCTCCAGTGCGTACGGGAAGTCAGTTCGATGTGTGGCCTGTCGAACCTGCCGCACCGGGCGTCAGAGCAGTCTGAGGGCGTGCGGTCCAGTGAAGTGTTGGATCGCACGGTTAAACGAGGGTTAACCCGGCTGAACGCCGCCTGTCGCGAAGGCGCGATCCTGTGTATCAGTTAAGACCATCGCGAGCAGGCTCGCTCGCACATTGCCCAAGCGTCGACACAAATGTCATGAACGCCCCGCAACCCCGTGGGAGCGAGCCTGCTCGCGAAGAGGCCCTCGAATTCAGCGCAAATCCAACTGCTCCCGATAAGGCAAATCCGGACCGGTCTTGCTGCACGTCAACGCCGCCGCCTGCACCGCGAACTTCAGCATGCCGTCAATCTGCTCGCGGCCAAGTTGCTTTACTCCCTCCACCGAATCCAGTTGCAGCTCGGTCAACCAGGCAATCAACGCCGCTTGAAAGGTATCGCCTGCGCCCACGGTGTCGGCGATTTTTACCGCGCAGGCCGGAGCCGACCACGAGCCGTGAGCCCGGCTGAATACGGTCGCGCCTTCGCCGCCCCGGGTCAGGAACACCAGCTGGCAGCGATGCCGCATCCAGCCCTCGATCACTTGCGCCGGGTCCTGCCCTGGGTACAACAGATGCAGGTCCTCGTCGCTGACCTTGATCAGGTCGGCCAATTCCACCAGGGTTGCGATCCGTTTACGCCACCGTTCAATGTCCGGTTCCGGGTTCAGGCGCACGTTCGGGTCGAGGCTGATCAGGCGTTTGCCGCTTTCCCGGTGCACCAATGCCAACAGGGTGTCGGCAATCGGCTGCACCACCAGGGAAAACGATCCGATATGCAGGCCGCGCACTTCAGGCCCGAGTGCCGGCAGGTGCTCCGGTTTCAACTGCCGATCGGCGCAGCCTTCGCCACGGAAGCTGTATTGCGGCGAGCCATTGGCGCCCACAGCGACCATCGCCAGGGTGGTCGGCGCGGCGAAATCCAGCAGGAAGTCCTGACGCACGCCTTCATCCTGCAGCACCTGCAACAGGCGCCGGCCCAGGTAGTCGGTGGACAAACCGGCCAACAACGCCGAATCCACGCCCAACCGGCGCAATCCCACGGCCACGTTGAACGGCGAGCCACCGGCAATGGCTTTGAAATTCACTTTGGACGCCAGACCGCCGGCGTCGTCTTCACTGAAAAAATCGAACAGCGCTTCGCCACACACCAGGTACATAGTTGTTCACTCTTCAAAGGGTTGCGACATGTTGTTGATAGCGTTCATAAGCCTGCTGGCAGGCTTGTACATTGTCGGCGACCGGCAGGGTTTCGCTGGCCGGGTCGAGCTTCACGCAGCGCTCGCACAAGTCCGCCAGGCTGAGCTCGTTCCCTGTCGCCCGGGATACGCTCCAGGCCGCCTGGATCGCCGCACCCAGGGCCGCGGCCTCGCTTTGTTCAGTGCAGATCACGGGGGTATTCATGGTATCGGCGACGATCTGCCGCCACACCGCGCTTTTCGAACCACCACCGATCAGCCGGATGCTGCGGCTTTGTAAGCCATTGTGGCGCAGCAGGTCCAGTCCGTAACGCAAACCGAATGTCGTGCCTTCGACGACCGCGCGGCACAGGTTGGCCCGGGTCAGGTTGCTCATGGTCAGGCCCGACAGGCTGCCGCTGGCATGGGGCAGGGCGGGCACCCGCTCGCCGTTGAAGAACGGCAACATGCTCACGCCTTCGGCACCGATGGGCGCTTGGGCAACCAGTGCGTTGAACTGATCGATGTCGAGCTCCAGCAGGTCGCGAACCTGGCCGGTGGCGTTGGTCAGGTTCATGGTGCAGATCAATGGCAGCCAGCCGCCACTGGAAGAACAGAACGTGGCGACTGCGGCATCCGGGGCGACGTTCGGCCGGTCGGCATAGGCGTACACCGTGCCTGACGAGCCGAGGCTCATGGTGATTGCGCCGGGCTGGATATTGCCGGTGCCGATGGCCCCCATCATGTTGTCGCCGCCGCCACTGGACACTTGTGCTCGCGGATTGATGCCCAAGTGCTCGGCAATCCCCGGCAGAATCGTGCCGACTGCCTGGTGCGCATCGATCAGCTCGGGCAGCGCGGCTTGCAGGCGTCCGCTGGGGTCGATGTCGCACAACAACTGCACATCCCACTGCCGGGTACGCACATTGAAATACCCGGTGCCCGACGCATCACCGTATTCGCTGCAACTGCGGCCGGTGAGCCAATGGTTGAGGTAGTCGTGGGGCAGCAGGATATGGGCGATCCGGGAAAACACCTCGGGATGCTGCTCTTTGGTCCAGAGCAGCTTGGATACGGTATAGCCCGGCGCGATGACCACGCCGAGGCGTTCCAGCGAAGCCTTTTCGCCGCCGAGGTGGGCCAGGAGACGGTCATTCTCCGGCGTGGTTTCGGTGTCGCACCAGAGCTTGGCCGGACGCAGCACCTGGCCCTTGTCGTCGAGCAGCACCAGGCCATGTTGCTGGCCGGACACGCCAATGCCGAGGATCGACTGGCCATCGACCCTGGCCGCGAGCAACGCGCGGCGGGTGGCCGTGGCGAAGGCTTCCAGCCACTGACGGGTGTCCTGTTCGCGGCGGCCATTGGCCGCGCTGATCAAGCTATGGCTGGCCGCGCCCTGGCCGAGCACTTGACCACTGACTGCGTCGAGGATGATGGCCTTGGTGCCCTGGGTACCGCAGTCGATGCCTAGGAAGAGTTGTTGGTTTGGCATAGTGGATCCTTGGATCATTCAACATGGATGTCGCCTGTCAGGCCGCCTTCGCGAGCAAGCCCGCTCCCACAGGGGAATGCATTTCAAGGGTGGGAGCGGGCTTGCTCGCGAAGACGGCAGCAGCTCCACCGCAGGACTTACGCCAACACCCGCTCCAGCGTCCGCGACACCCCCACCTCTCGCAAACTGTTGCAGCACCACTCGAACGCCGCGACAAACTCCGCCGAGCAGGGTATCGCCGTACCAAAGATCTCCTCGACCGCCAGCAAGCGCTGGGTGATCAGCACATCATCGGCCACCAGCGCCTGGCAGAACCCGGCACGAGGATCGGGAATGCTGTACGTGTCGCCATGTTCATCCACGCCCTTCAGATACAGGGCCCACGCCGCCACCACCAGCGCGGCGCGTTTGGTCTCGCGGCCATCGGCGATCAGGCGGTTGATGGTCGGCACGGTGAATTTCGGAAGCTTCGAAGAGCCGTCCGAACACACCCGCTCAAGCTGGTCGGCAATCGCCTGATTGGAGAAACGCGCCACCAGGGTGTTCTTGTACTCGGTCAGGTCGATTCCCGGCACCGGGGCCAGTTGCGGCGTCACGTCCAGGTCCATGTAGGCGCGCATATAGCGTACGAACAACGGATCGTTCATGGTCTCGTGGACGAAACGGTAACCCTTCAGGAATCCCAGGTAGGTCAGCGCCAGATGGCTGCCGTTGAGCAGCTTGATCTTCATGTCTTCGTACGGCGTGACGTCGTCGGTGAACTGCACGCCGACCTTTTCCCAGGCCGGGCGACCGTTGACGAACTTGTCTTCCAGCACCCATTGCACAAAGGGTTCGCAGACCACCGGCCAGGCATCGTCTACCCCATGCTGGTCCGCCAGTTGCAGGCGGTGCGAGGTGCTGGTCATCGGCGTGATGCGGTCGACCATGGCGTTGGGGAAACTGACGTGGGTGTCGATCCAGTCGCGCAGTGGGATGTCGTGCAAGGCGGCGAAGGCCAGCAGGGCCTTGCGGGTGACGGCGCCATTGTGCGGCAGGTTATCGCAGGACATCAGGGTGAAGGCCGCTGTTCCGGCGGCGCGGCGCCTGGCCAGTGCGGCACAGAGCAAGCCGAACACGGTCGTTGGCGTGTCGGGGTGCGCGAGGTCATGCCGGATCTGCGGCAAGTGCGCCATGAACTCACCGGTGCTGTCGTCAATGCAATAACCGCCCTCGGTGATGGTCAGCGAGACGATGCGGATCTCGGGACTGGCCAGTTTGTCGATCAGCGCCCGGGTGTCGTCTTCGGCCAGCAGCATGTCGCGGATGGCCCCGATCACCCGCACTTCGGTGTCGTCGCCATCGCCGAGCTCGAACAGGGTGAACAGGTAGTCCTGATCCTTGAGATCGTCACGGGCGCGACGGTCCTCGGCGCGCAGGCCGACGCCACAAATGGCCCAGTCCAGGCCTTCACCGGTGTTCATCAGCGCATCGGTGTAAAACGCCTGGTGGGCGCGATGGAAACCGCCGACGCCGATGTGCGCAATGCCCTGACGGGTATCGCCCAGCGCGTAGGCGGGCAGGGCCACTCCGGGTGCGAGGCGGTTGAGGTTCTGTTTATTGAGTTTCATCACAGTCTCTCTGGGATCAGGCGGCAGCGCGCAACGGACGGGTCAACGCCACGCCGTCGGCATCGAATAAATGGCAGTGTTGCGCGTCCAGGTGCAGGCTCAGGGTTTCGCCGTAGCGGCTGGCCAGATCGCCGCGAACGCGCAGGGTCAGGGCTTCACCGGAGGAAGTCCGGACGTGGCAGAACGTATCGCTGCCCAGGCGTTCGCTGACATCGGCGGTGACCTGCAAGGTGCAATCGCCGGGTTTGGCCAGTTCCAGGTGTTCCGGGCGAATACCGAGGGTCACTGCGCTGCCGACGCTCAGACGGGATCCGCTCAAGGGCAGGCTGATGCGGGTGCCAGCGTCCAGTTGCACTTCGCAGCCCTGGCTGTCGACGCGGGTGACCTTGCCCTTGAGGAAGCCCATTTTCGGCGTGCCCAGGAAACCGGCGACGAACAGGTTGGCAGGCTGGTGATAGAGGTCCAATGGCGAGCCGACTTGCTCGATCTTGCCGCCGTTGAGCACAACCACTTTGTCGGCCATGGTCATGGCTTCAACCTGGTCGTGGGTGACGTAGATCATCGTCGCTTGCAGGTCTTTGTGCAGGCGCAGCAATTCCAGGCGCATCTGCACCCGCAGGGCCGCGTCGAGGTTGGACAGCGGTTCATCGAACAGGAAGATTTTCGGGTTGCGCACGATGGCCCGGCCAATCGCCACGCGCTGACGCTGGCCGCCGGACAGTTGCTTGGGCTTGCGCTCCAGCATCGGCCCCAGTTCGAGGATGCGCGCCGCTTCGCTGACCTTTTTCTCCACTTCTGCTTTCGCTACGCCCGCCAGGTCAAGGGCGAATGACATGTTCTTGCGTACGCTCATGTGCGGGTACAGGGCGTAGGTCTGGAACACCATCGCCAGGTCACGCTTGGCCGGGCTCACTTCGGTGATGTCGCGGCCATCGAGTTCGATGGTGCCGCCGCTGACTTCTTCGAGCCCGGCGATCAGGCGCAGCAGTGTGGATTTGCCGCAGCCCGACGGGCCGACGAAGACCACAAATTCCTTGTCGTTCACTTCAAGGTCAATGCCCTTGATGATGGAAAAACCTTCGAAGCCTTTTTGCAGATTCTTGATTTTCAGGTTGGCCATGGTGGTGGGCCTCCGTTTGTATATATTCAGGCTTTTTGTAGGAGCGAGCCTGCTCGCGATGAGCGTTCAGGCGACGCGCTCTTCCAGTCAGCCAGCGTTATCGTTCACGTCCATCGCGAGCAGGCTCGCTCCTACAGGTTTCGCATTGAGTCAGGAATCCGGGGGCTTCATTTCACCGCACCGAACGACAGGCCGCGAACCAACTGTTTCTGGCTGATCCAGCCGAAGATCAGGATCGGCGCACAGGCCAGGGTCGAGACCGCCGACAATTTGGCCCAGAACAGCCCTTCGGGGCTTGAGTAGGAGGCAATCAGGGCGGTCAGTGGCGCGGCTTTCGACGAGGTCAGGTTCAGTGACCAGAAGGCCTCGTTCCAGCACAGGATCAGCGACAACAGCACCGTGGACGCCAGGCCACCCTTGGCGATCGGCAGCAATACCCGGAGCATCTCCTGGACCAGCGTTGCGCCATCCAGTCGCGCGGCTTCGAGGATGTCCCTGGGGATGTCCTTGAAGTAGGTGTAAATCATCCAGACCACGATCGGCAGGTTGATCAGCGTGTAGATGACGATCAGCGCGATCCGCGTGTCGAGCAGGCCGAAACTCTTGGCCAGCAGGTAGATCGGCATCAGCACGCCCACCGGCGGCAGCATCTTGGTCGAGAGCATCCACAGCAGCGTGCCTTTGGTGCGCCGGGTTTCGTAGAACGCCATCGAGTAGGCCGCCGGCACCGCGATCAGCAGGCACAGGGCCGTGGCGCTGAAGGAAATCACCACCGAGTTCCAGGCGAAGCTGAAGTAGTCGCTGCGCTCGTTGATGTGCAGGTAGTTCTCCAGCGTCGGCGTGAAGATGAACTGTGGCGGCGTGGCGAAGGCCTCGATTTCGGTCTTGAAGCTGGTCAGCACCATCCAGAAGATCGGGAAGAAGATCAGGATCGCGATGGCCCAGGCCAGCGTCCCGAGCAACAGGCTTTGCAAACGACGGGATTGTTGAAGAGTCATGGCAGGCCTCAGGCTTTGTCGGTCAGGTTTTTGCCGATCATCCGCACCAGAATGATCGCCGCGATGTTGGCAATGACCACCGCGATCAAGCCGCCCGCCGAGGCCATGCCGACGTCGAACTGCACCAGCGCCTGGTTGTAGATCAGGTAGGCGAGGTTGGTCGAGGCGTAGCCGGGGCCGCCGTTGGTGGTGGTGAAGATTTCGGCGAACACCGAGAGCAGGAAGATGGTTTCGATCATCACCACCACCGCAATCGGTCGCGCCAGGTGCGGCAGGGTCAGGTGCCAGAAGATCGCGATGGGGCCGGCACCGTCCAGGCGTGCGGCCTCTTTCTGTTCCTGGTCGAGGGACTGCATGGCGGTCATCAGGATCAGGATGGCGAACGGCAGCCATTGCCACGAGACAATGATGATGATCGACAGCAGCGGGTAGTGCGCCAGCCAGTCCACCGGTTGTGCGCCGAACAGTTTCCAGACGTAGGCGAGGATCCCCGACACCGGGTGGAAAATCAGGTTCTTCCAGATCAGCGCGCCGACCGTGGGCATGATGAAAAACGGCGAGATCAGCATGACCCGCACGATGCCGCGACCGAAAAACTCACTGGCCTCCAGCAGCGCACTGATCAGCACACCGAACACCACGCTGATCAACAGCACGCTGCCCACCAGCAACAGGGTGTTGGTGGCGCCGGGCAGGAAGCCCGAATCGGTGAGGAAGTAGGTGAAGTTCTCCAGCCCGACGAACGCGTTCTCGCCGGGATCGAGCAGGTTGTAGCGAATCGTCGAGAAGTAGAGGGTCATACCCAGCGGCACGATCATCCACAACAGCAGCAGTGCCACCGAAGGGCTGACCAGAAACCAGCCGGGATTGGCCACGCGGCTTTTGCGCAGGGGTAGGGCAATGTCCATGTGAGCTTTGGCAGTTGATGTATTCATGGTGATCAGAACCGGTCGAGTACGGGCAGATGAAGATCAACTGTGGGAACGGGCTTGTGTGGCGAGGGGGCTTGCCCCCGTTGGGTCGCGAAGCGGCCCCAAAGCTTTGCGACTGCTTCGCAGCCGAACGGGGGCAAGCCCCCTCGCCACACAAGCCCGCTCCCACAGGGATGGTGTTGGTTATTTTGGATAACCCGCGCGCTTCATCTCGCGCTCGGTGGTTTGCTGGGCAGCCGCCAACGCCTGGTCGACCGTGGTCTGGCCGATCAGCGCCGCCGAGAAGGATTTGCCGACCTGGGTACCAATGCCCTGGAACTCGGGGATGGTCACCAACTGGATACCGATATAAGGCACCGGTTCCAGCGTCGGCTTGCCCGGGTCCGCGGCCTTGAGCGATTCGAGCGTCACCCTGGCGAACGGCGCGGCACTCATGTACGCCTCGCTGTAGGTCGAGGCCCGGGTGCCCGGCGGCACGTTGGCGATGCCGTCTTTTTCCGCGACCAGTGCGCTGTATTCCCGGGAAGTGGCCCAGGCGCTGAAGGTTTTCGCCGAGTCCTTGGCCTTGGAACTGGTCGGAATGGCCAGCGCCCAGGAATACAACCAGGCCGAGCCCTTGTCAGTGACCTGATGCGGCGCATAGGTGAAACCGACGTGATCGGCGACCTTGCTCTGGGCCTTGTCGGTGACGAACGAGCCGGCGACGCTGGCGTCGACCCAGATCGCGCATTTACCGCTGTTGAACAGCGCCAGGTTTTCGTTGAAACCGTTGCTCGACGCACCCGGCGGGCCGGATTTCTTCATGGTATCGACGTAGAAGTTCAGCGCATTCTTCCACTCGGGCCCGTTGAATTGCGGCTGCCACTGTTCGTCGAACCAGCGCGCGCCATAGGCGTTGGCGACGGTGGTGATCAGCGCCATGTTCTCGCCCCAGCCGGCCTTGCCCCGCAGGCAGATGCCGTACTGTTCCTGGTCCGGTTTGTTGAGTTTGGCGGCGAATTCACCGATCTGCTCCCAGGTCGGACGCTCGGGCATGCTCAGGCCGGCGTCCTTGAACAAATCGGTGCGGTAATAGGTGATCGAGCTTTCGGCGTAGAACGGCAGGGCGTACAGCGAGCCTTTGACCGACAGGCCTTCGCGCACCGACGGGAACACGTCGTCCAGGGCATAGCTGGCCGGCAAATCCTTCATCGGCTCCAGCCAGCCCTTGGCGCCCCAGAGTGCCGCTTCGTACATGCCGATGGTCAGCACGTCGAATTGCCCGCCCTGGGTGGCGATGTCGGTGGTCAGGCGCTGGCGCAGGACGTTTTCCTCGAGCACCACCCAATTGAGCTTGATGTCCGGGTGCTCGGCCTCGAAGGTTTTCGAGAGCTTTTGCATGCGGATCATGTCGCTGTTGTTGACGGTGGCGATGGTCAGGGTCTGGGCGCCAAGGCTGACGCTGCTGAGGGTCATGCAGGTGAGGGCAAGCAGGGCTTTTACCGAAGGTTGCATCGTGCACTCCTTTTCTGCACCCGGCGGGATACAGAAGGACAGTTATTGTTTTTGTGTCTTCCGAAGGCAGGAAGAATGTGCACGGATTACAACCTTCATTGGAGGGCGAGACAAATCATCCATCGCACTTCAACTGATACTTTTTTGCACTGGAGTTTAGGGCGGTAGACACAAGGAAAGGCTTTTCAGCGATGGGGTGACGTTGAATCCGTACAGGTTTCGAGCTTGGCTACGACCCCTTGTGGGAGCGGGCTTGCTCGCGAAAGCGGAGTGTCAGGTGACATTTCTCAACCTGACACAGCGCTTTCGCGAGCAAGCCCGCTCCCACATTTGATCGCATCTAGCCGAGGTTTTGCTCGGTCAACCGCTGGACCACCAACCGCCGGTAATGCGAAGGCGTCATGCCCTTGAGCTGCTGGAAGCGCCGGTTGAAGTTGGAAATGTTGTTGAAACCGGATTCGAAGCACACGTCCGTGACCGGTTTGTCGCCATCGGCCAGCAACTCGCAGGACTTGCTGATGCGCAGGCGATTGACGAATTCGATGAAATTGCGCCCGGTGGCCTGCTTGAACACGCGGCTGAAATACGTGGGCTTCATGCCCAGATGTTCGGCGACTTCTTCCAGCGGCAATTCCCGGGCGTAATGGGCGAAGATGTAATCCACCGCGCGGTTGGTGCGATCGACGTTGTTCTCGTCGGCCAGTTGCGGCGTCGTGGCGCCGGAGAGCAATTGGTAGTCGTCGGTGGCCGCGAGCAACTCCAGCAGAATGAAAAAGTGCCCGAGACGGGTCGCACCGCTGGTATCGGCGATGCGTTGCATCAGATCCATCGCCTTGGCGATAGTGTGCTTGCCGCGAAACTCGATGCCGTATTGCGCGCGCTCCAGCAAGGGTGCCAGTGTCTTGAGCTCGGCAAACACTTGATAGCCGCTGTCGAACAACTCGTCGGTGAAGTTGACCAGCATGTCGCGCTTGGGCACCACTTCGTCCTCGGCCACCTGGCTGATCCAGTTGTGGGGCAGGTTGGGGCCCGTCAGGAACAGGGATTGCGGATAGAAGTTGCCGATGTAATCGCCAATGAACACCTTGCCGGAACTGGCGACGATCAGGTGCAGCTCGTATTCCTTGTGGAAATGCCAGCGCACCAGCGGGCAGGGAAAACCGTGCTGGCGGTAGATGATGGACAAACCATTGTGGTCGTCCATCAACTCATAGGAGGGATCGGTGACTCTGGCGGTGCGGGTCATGTCCAGGGTGGTCTTGTTGTTTTTCAGGCGCCAATCATGCACCCCCGCCCAGGACAGTTCCAGTTCCCCGGCCTTACTTCTTGTTCTGTCCCCTGGAAAGGTTGATTTCCCGGCAATAGCTGACCAGTTGTGTCGCTCCAATAAAGTCGGCACTGATGATGCTGCACTTCTGCGTCCATCCAGTGCCCGGAGCAAACCACTCGTTCAATTCCCGGGTGATTCGTTTTACACCGGCCAGTTCTCCATAACTGGTGGCGGATAACGACCAGAGCGTGTTTTCCTCGGGCGGGTTATTCAGTGTTCTTTCAATATGCTGTCTTAACTCTTCGGGGGAAGTAATGTCGTTGCCACTCCATTTAACCGGGATTTTCGGCCAATACAGGGAGGAGTTGAAGTCCAGATGCCAGTCGGCGGCAAGTACGATTCTTTGCAGGGGATTTATTTTCTTTAGTGCGCCCAGTGTCAAATAACGGTTTTCTCGCGGAATCAATCGCGTGCCCAGTTCACTCATGATGACCTCATCAAAGCCTGTGTAGTCGAAACTCTTTTCATCAAGGCCTTTGAGTTCGCGAATATCCAGCACGACGAACTCATCCGGGTTTTCATTGAGGAAAAAGTCCAGGCTCTTGAACAACTCACTCAACGATCGCCCCCTGAGCAGCTTGAAGCCGTGAAACGTATGGAACTTCCTGACTCCCAGCCAGTGCTCGTCTGAATGGAATCGCAAGTCGAGTGCCCGGACACCCTCGTTGAGCTGCTGGATAAAGGGTCCATCCTGGCAGACGAACCAGTGACTGACGGGTTGAACGTGGATCGGGTAAGAGAAGTCATAATCCACTCCCGCATTATGGGCGCCGGGCCAGACCAGTTCCAGGAGGGTTAACTTGTCAATGGAAGAAGTCGCCGACATCCAGTTTTTGTAGGGGTAAGTATTTGTCATCGTGCAGTCCGTTGCTAATTAAGAATAAAAAACGCCCGACTATCAGGTTTGATGTCGGGCGATTTATTCTTGGACACAAGTCAGGCACTGCACAAGTTGTCAGTGTTTCGGGATATTGTTATTGCTGGCTGTTTTTCGCCTCTATCCATTGCGCCATGTATTGAGTGCTCTTGTGCTGATGATGACGCAGCATGCTGCCAGTAAAGTTGTCTCGCCTGATGTTGGCCAGATCCCGTTGGCAATCGACCAGCCGCTGGATCAAGGCCGGGCCATGAACGGATTTGCGGTAGCGACTGGCAAGCAGGGTTTGCCCCTGCGCCTGGGCATCGAGCCAGCGCGTCTTGTCGTTGTGCAGTTGCACGGCCTGATCGGCGAACTCCCGTGCCGAACGGGTCACTGCACCGGGCCACGCTTGTTCGCCATGCATCGCTTCGGCACCGACAGGCGTTGTCACATTCGGTGTGCCACAGAGCATCGCATCGACAATCTTGCCTTTGATGCCAGCGCCAAAACGCAGAGGCGCCATACAGACCCGTGTCGACGACATGACTTGCAGGGCGTCCTGCGCCCAGTTCATCACATGAAAACCCTGGGCCGGGTTATGCAGGGCGGTCGCCTTGGGTGGTGTATAGGCACCGTAGATATGCAATTGGGCGCCGGGCAACTGCTCGCGAATCAGCGGCCAGATAGCGGTTTTCAACCAGAGCACCGCATCCCAGTTGGGTGCATGGCGAAAATTGCCGATATGAAGAAAGTGTGCCCGGTCTTCGAACGCTACCGGCGCACGGGTCGGTAATTCAACCATCAAGGGGCACCAGTGCAGCAAGTTGCGCGGAATTCTGAACTGCTCGACCAGCAATTCGATTTCCACTTCGGAAACCATCAGCGTCAAATCACAACGATAAAACGACGCGATCTCACGCTTGGCCAGATCGGTATTGGCCATGTGTTCAAACTCTTCACGCGACGCCGGGGCGAACAGGCCGCTGAAGTCATTGTTGTCTTCACTTGCCTTCAAGCGCTCCTTGAGGCGTTGATGCCGACCCTGCCTGAGGCTTTGCAAGTCGCAACTTTCCAGTACGCGCAACGCGTCGGGACAATACTTCTCGACCCGCCACCCGAACTGTTCCTCCATCATGAATTGATCGAACAACACGATGTCCGGCGCCAGTTCACTGATGAAGGTGTCGAAACTGCTGTTATTCAGTTCGATGGGCACTTCACGAATACCCAGCGCCGTCAGGTCTGCGCGCTGTTCGCCGAAACCTGCCGGGCTGCTGAAGGTGATATCCCAGCCTTGCTGCAGGAAAACCTCGAGAATCTGCATGATATGCCCGCTGGCCGCGGAAGAGCGGGGCTCGGGCCAGACGTAACCAATGACCAGGACTTTGGTTGCGCGGGGCTCAATCATGTACGGAATTTCCTTGAAGCGAAGACAGGGCAGGGACGAAAAAGGCGCGCATTAAACCACAGTGGGTCGCCAGGTCACTCGAGAATGCCTTTGACCTTGTCGCGCAACTGATCAATGGAGAAGGGTTTGCCGATCACGTGCATGTCGGCGGGCACATCGATGCTTTCGGCATAACCGCTGGCAAACAGGATGGGCAGGGCAGGACGCAAGACACGTGCTTCCTTGGCCAGTTCGCGACCATCCATGATCGGCAGGCCGACATCCGTCATCATCAGGTCAATGTGTTGGTTCAAGTCCTTGAGCGTCGCCAGTGCCTGTTCGCTGCCGTCGGCTTCCAGCACCTTGAACTCCAGCTCCTCCAGTACGTCGACAATCAGCATGCGCACGATGGCATCGTCTTCGACGACGAGGATGGTGTAGGGGGTGGCGGATGACATAGTGGACTTCCTGAAAAGATTGGCATTGCCGGTCGCTGGAAATCACCGGCCTCTTGCATCAGTAAGTGGCAGATCCAGACAAGTTCCCGAGGTGGCGCAAAAAAGAATGCGGCAGGTCGACAAGGATAACCTGCCGTTTTGCGCGGGCGCATCGGAATGTAGGAGTTTGCGCGAAAACATGTCAGAAAAATGGATCCATGTACCAGTTTTGGGGCAAACTCCTTGCATTCTGACAGTTCGACAAGGCCTGCCCCATGACCTCCGCGTCCTCGGTTGATGAGCAACGATTTCGTAAACTCCTGAGCCGCAATATCAGCCTGCCGTTGGGGCTGGGCCTTATCAGCGCGGTGTTCTTCGTTTCGCTGATCAGCTATCTGCTGTCGACGATCCAGTGGGTGGAACACACCGACCGGGTGATCAATAACGCCAATGAAGCGGTCAAGCTGACCGTGGACCTGGAAACCGGCATGCGCGGTTTTCTGCTCAGTGGCGACGAGCATTTCCTCGATCCCTACGAAACCGCCAAGCCGCGGGTTGCCGTGGCCCTCAACACCTTGCTCGAGCTGACGGCCGACAACCCGGTGCAGACTGACCGCTTGCTGCGGTTGCAGGCATTGCAACAGGAGTGGGCCAGCTATGCGCAATCGATGATCGATTTGCAGCGCAGCAGCGGTGATTATCGCTCGGTAGTGAAGGCCGGGCGGGGCAAACGACTGACCGATGAAATTCGCAAGCAGTTCGAGGAGGTGATCGATACCGAACAACAGTTGCGCGCCACACGCAATGATGAGGTGCGCCGCACCACGGTCTGGAGCATCAGTCTCTATCTGTTGTTCATCGCCGGTGTCAGTGGCTTGCTGGCGTACGTCGGGCGCCGCGATTTGCTCAGCCTGTCGCAAAGCTACAGCGTCAATCTCGCCGCCCAACAAGCCAGTGCCCAGCGCCTGGAGCAACAGGCCTGGCTGCGCAACGGTCAGACCGAGCTCGCCGAGCAGGTGCTGGGACAGTTGAGCCTGAACCTGCTGGGGCGCAACATCCTGCAGTTTTGCGCGCAGTACCTCGGTAGTGCCGTGGCGGCGCTCTATGTTCGGGAAGACCACGGCGGTCTCAGACGCATCGCCAGCTACGGTTTTTCCCGCGAACAGGAAGAGCGGGATCAGCAGATTTACAGCGATGAAGGCATTGTCGGCCAGGTGGCGCAGCAGGCGCGGCTGATTCGCCTGGACGAGGTGCCGGGGGATTATTTCAAGGTCAGCTCCGGCCTCGGAGACGGATTGCCGCGCAGTGTGCTGGTGGTGCCGACCAGCGACGACGACCGGGTCAATGGCGTGATCGAGTTGGGTTTCCTGCGTCCGCTGGATGACCGCGATGTCGCGTTGCTCGAGTTGATTGCCAGCAACATCGGCACGTCCATCGAGGCCGCACGCTATCGCCATCGCCTGCAGGAAGTGCTGGCCGAAACCCAGCAACTCAATGAAGAGTTGCAGGTGCAGCAGGAAGAGCTCAAGACCGCCAACGAAGAGCTCGAAGAACAGTCGCGAGTGCTCAAGGAGTCCCAGGCGCACCTGGAAACCCAGCAGGTGGAGCTGGAGCAGACCAACGAACAACTCGCCGAGCAGGCACAAGTGCTGGCCGAGCAACGCGACGCCATGGACCTGAAGAACTCCGAACTCAATCAGGCGCAGATCCAGCTCGAAGAACGCGCGCTGGAACTGCAGCGTTCGAGCAAGTACAAGTCCGAATTCCTCGCCAACATGTCCCACGAGCTGCGCACGCCACTCAACAGCTCGTTGATCCTGGCCAAGCTGCTGGCGGAAAACCCGGAAGAAAACCTCACGGCCGAGCAAGTGAAGTTCGCCGAGTCGATCTACTCCGCCGGCAATGACTTGCTCAACCTGATCAACGACATTCTGGACATTTCCAAAGTCGAAGCCGGCAAGCTGGAAATCCGTCCGGAGAACACCAGCGTGGCGCGCCTGGTCGATGGCCTGCGCGGCCTGTTCCAGCCATTGGCCACAGACAAGCAGCTGGATTTCCAGGTGGAGTTGCTGGACGGCGCGCCGCCGATGCTGTTCACCGACCGCCAGCGCCTGGAGCAGGTGCTCAAGAACCTGTTGTCCAACGCCGTGAAGTTCACTGAAAGCGGCAGCGTCAGCTTGTCCGTCGCTGCGGCGCCGAATGACGGCATCGCGTTCAGCATCCGCGATTCCGGGATCGGCATCGAGGCGGATCAACACGACAGCATTTTCGAAGCCTTCCGTCAGGCCGATGGCACCACCAATCGGCGTTACGGCGGCACGGGGCTGGGCCTGTCGATCTCCCGTGATCTGGCCGCGTTGCTCGGCGGCTCCATCAGCGTGACCAGCAAACCGGGGCAGGGCAGTGTGTTCACCCTGGTCATGCCGCAGCAATACGTGGAACCGGGCGAGGTGCCTGTCGAACCGATGCGAGCCGTTGCGGTGGCGGCTGCACCGACTGCAGTGCCGCCCACGTTGTCGCCATTGGTGGCCGAAGTCGACATTGCGCGTTTCGACGACGACCGCCACAAGGGGCCGTTCACCAGCCGCTGCATTCTGGTGGTTGAGGACGAGTCGAACTTTGCGCACATTCTCTACGACCTTGCCCATGAACTGGGTTATCAGTGCCTGGTGGCCCATGGCGCCGACGAAGGCTACGACCTGGCCAAGGCGTTCATCCCCGACGCGATCCTGCTGGACATGCGCCTTCCCGATCATTCCGGCCTGACCGTGCTGCAACGCCTGAAAGAGCACGCCGAAACCCGGCACATCCCGGTGCATGTGATTTCGGTCGAAGACCGGGTCGAAGCGGCGATGCACATGGGCGCCATTGGCTATGCGGTCAAACCCACCACCCGCGAGGAACTCAAGGACGTATTTGCGCGCCTGGAAGCCAAGCTGACCCAGAAGGTCAAGCGTGTGCTGCTAGTCGAGGACGACGACTTGCAGCGCGACAGCATTGCCCGCCTGATCGGCGACGATGACATCGAAATCACCGCCGTTGGCCTGGCGCAGGAGGCACTGGACCTGCTGCGCACGTCGGTCTTCGATTGCATGATCATCGACCTCAAGCTGCCTGACATGCTCGGCAACGACCTGCTCAAGCGCATGTCCACCGAAGACATCTGCTCCTTTCCGCCCGTCATCGTCTATACCGGGCGCAACCTGACCCGCGATGAAGAGGCTGAACTGCGCAAGTATTCGCGTTCGATCATCATCAAGGGTGCGCGTTCGCCGGAGCGGCTGCTGGACGAAGTGACACTTTTTCTGCACAAAGTCGAATCACGGTTGTCCCATGACCGGCAGAAGATGCTCAAGGTCGCCCGCAGTCGCGACCGGGTCTTCGAAGGCCGCAAGGTGCTGCTGGTGGATGATGATGTGCGCAACATTTTCGCCCTCACCAGCGCGCTGGAGCAAAAGGGCGCAGTCGTGGTCATTGGTCGCAACGGCCGGGAAGCGATTGAACGACTCAATGAAGTGGAGGACATCGATCTGGTGTTGATGGACGTGATGATGCCGGAGATGGATGGCTTTGAGGCCACCGTTGAAATCCGCAAGGTCCCGCGTTGGCGCAAATTGCCGATCATCGCGGTGACGGCCAAGGCCATGAAGGACGATCAGGAGCGCTGCCTGCAAGCCGGCGCCAACGATTACCTGGCCAAGCCTATCGACCTGGACCGCCTGTTTTCGCTGATTCGCGTGTGGTTGCCGAAGATGGAACGCATCTAGTGGAGCGCCATTTTTCCGTGGAGCGCAGCAGTGAAATCGAATTGCGCTTGTTGATCGAGGCGATTTACCTCAAGTACAGCTACGACTTTCGCGATTACTCCGGCGCGTCGATCAAGCGTCGGGTCAACCATGCGTTGAGTCAGTTCGAGTGCCAGACCATCTCGGCGTTGCAGGAAAAGGTCCTGCACGATCCGGCCGCTTTCATGCAATTGCTGCAATTGCTGACCATCCCGGTCAGCGAGATGTTTCGTGACCCTTCGCACTTCCTGGCCATCCGCAAGGAAGTGGTACCGCTGCTGCGAACCTACCCCTCGATCAAGATCTGGATCGCCGGATGCAGCACCGGGGAAGAGGTGTATTCGATGGCAATCCTGTTGCGCGAAGAGGGCTTGCTCGACCGTACGATCATCTACGCGACCGATATCAATCCGCGCTCTCTGGAAAAAGCCAAGCAAGGGATTTTCTCGATGGAGAACGTCCGCGCCTACACTGCTAATTACCAGCAGGCCGGTGGCCAGTGTTCGTTTGCCGACTACTATACGGCGGCCTATGGGTACGCGATTTTCGACAAGACGCTGCGCGATAACGTGACCTTCGCCGACCACAGCCTGGCGACGGACAGTGTGTTCTCCGAAACTCAATTAATTTCATGTCGTAACGTATTGATTTATTTTAATAAAAAACTCCAGGATCGGGCGTTCGGACTGTTTCATGAGTCCCTCTGCCATCGCGGATTCCTGGTGTTGGGCAGCAAGGAAACCCCGGATTTCTCGGCTTTTGGCGATAAGTTCGAGCCGCTGGTCAAACAAGAACGGATCTATCGAAAAACATGAACAGTGCAACGAACCTGCCCGCTATCGAAGCGATCGTGATCGGTGCCTCCGCCGGTGGCGTGGAGGCGCTGTTGAACATCCTCGGCCCGCTGCGCGAAGGTTTTGCGTTGCCGATCATTGTCGTGCTGCACCTGCCGGACGAACGCCGCAGCCAGCTGGCGGATGTGTTTGCCCGCCGAGTTGCCATGCCGGTGCTGGAGGCGTGCGACAAGACTGCGGTCGAGGCCGGCACGCTGTATTTCGCCGCGCCCGGTTATCACCTGTCGGTGGAGCGGGACCGCAGCTTTTCCCTGAGCCTGGAGCCTCGAGTGCATCATTCGCGACCCGCCATCGATTACCTGTTCGAGTCGGCTGCCGATGCCTACGGCACCGGGCTCGCTGCAGTCTTGCTCACAGGCGCCAACCGCGATGGCGCGCGCGGGCTGGCCCAGGTCAAACAAAACGGTGGCATGACCATCGTGCAAGACCCGCAAGAGGCTCAGGTCGCCACCATGCCCCAGGCTGCGCTGGATATGCACCGGCCAGACCACATACTTTCTGTACGCGGCATCGGCCGTCTGCTTGTCGAGCTGGAACGAATCGCATGCTGAGTAATATCCAGGCCAAACTGCTGATCGTGGACGATCTGCCGGAAAATCTGCTGGCGCTTGAAGCGCTGATCAAGCGTGAGGACCGGATTGTGTACAAGGCGCTGTCCGCCGACGAAGCCTTGTCACTGCTGCTGCAGCACGAATTCGCCATGGCCATCCTCGATGTGCAGATGCCGGGCATGAACGGCTTCGAGCTGGCCGAGTTGATGCGCGGCACCGAAAAAACCAAGAACATTCCGATCGTTTTCGTCAGCGCCGCCGGGCGTGAAATGGAATACGCGTTCAAGGGCTATGAAAGCGGTGCCGTGGACTTCCTGCACAAACCGCTGGACATCCACGCGGTCAAGAGCAAGGTCAATGTGTTCGTCGACCTGTACCGTCAGAGCAAGGCGATGAAGGAACAAGTGCTGGCCCTTGAGCAAAGTCGCCGCGAACAGGAAGCCCTGCTCGAGCAACTGCAGAACACCCAGCTGGAACTGCAGCAGGCGGTGCGCATGCGCGACGACTTCATGTCCATCGTCGCCCACGAAGTGCGCACGCCGCTCAACGGCCTGATCCTTGAAACCCAGCTGCGCAAGATGCACCTGGCCCGGGACAACGCCGCCGCCTTCACCCTGGACAAGATGCACGCCATGGTCGACCGCGACGAGCGACAGATCAAAAGCCTCATTCGCCTGATCGAGGATATGCTCGATGTCTCGCGCATTCGCACCGGCAAGCTGTCGATCCGACCGACTCGGTTCGATCTTTCGACGCTGGTTCGCGATTTGCTGCACAACTTTTCCCGGCAGATCGACGCCGCCGAGACGTCGGTGACCCTTGATGCCGAGCAACCGGTGATCGGAAACTGGGATGAATTTCGTATTGAGCAGGTCATATCCAACCTGTTGACCAATGCCTTGCGCTACGGGGCCAAGAGCCCGGTCACGGTGAAGGTATACAGTGAAGGAGGCCAGGCGCTGGTAGACGTGCGCGACCAGGGGATCGGGATCGACGAAGAAAACCAGAAGCGCATATTCCAGCAGTTCGAGCGCGTATCGGCCAGGCAGGCCGTCGCCGGATTGGGCCTGGGATTGTTTATTTCAGAACAGATCGTGACCGCCCATGGCGGTACAATCACCGTCCAGAGCCGGATTGGCGAAGGCGCCTTGTTTCGCGTTTGTCTGCCGCTGTAGGAAAACAGCCAGATAAACGCAACCTCTGATCGACCCCATGGTCGTATCAGCAGCAATTGAACGAACAAAGGCTTCCCATGAGCGAAGATGCACAAGACGTAGTACTCGTTGTCGAGGACGATCCGTCGATTCTGATGGTGCTGTCCGCTTATCTGTCGGGTGAGGGTTATCGCGTACTTCAGGCCGAAAACGGCGAACAGGCGTTTGAAATCCTGGCGAGCAAACCCCACCTGGACATGATGATCACCGACTTCCGCCTGCCCGGTGGAATCTCCGGTGTACAGATCGCCGAACCCGCCGTGAAGCTGCGACCGGAACTCAAGGTGATCTTCATCAGCGGCTACGCCCAGGAAATCCGTGAGACCGACAGTCCGATCACGCGCAAGGCGCCGATCCTGGACAAGCCATTCGATCTGGATAAATTGCAGGAACTGATGCAGGACATGCTTTCGTAAGCATTCAGGCGCTGATCATCTCCCGCACCTTCGCCGTCAACAGATCGAAGGTGAACGGCTTGGTGATCATCTGCATGCCCGGATCGAGGAACCCGCCGCGCACGGCGGCGTGCTCGGCGTAGCCCGTGATGAACAGCACCCTGAGGTCGGGCCGCAACTGCCGGCCGATTTCCGCCAGTTGCCGGCCGTTCATGCCGGGCAGGCCGACATCGCTGATCAGCAGGTCGATGCGCTGGGTCGAATCGAGTATCGGCACCGCGCTATCGCCATCACAGGCTTCGACGAAGGCATATCCCAGATCGCTCAACACCGTGCTGACCAGCACCCGCACCGCCGGGTCGTCCTCGACGATCAATACTGTCTCGCCATTGTTGGCAAAGGGCGAGTGTTCGACATTGACCGGATGCTCCTGAGGCAGGTCACCCCCGAAGCGTGGCAGAAACAGACTCACCGTGGTGCCTTCGCCCACTACGCTGTGGATGACGACGTGACCGCCTGACTGCTTGCTGAAGCCATAGATCATGGACAAGCCCAGCCCGGTGCCCTGGCCGATGGGCTTGGTGGTGAAGAATGGGTCAAAGGCGCGATTGACGATGCTTTGCGCCATGCCGCAACCGGTGTCGGTGACGCTGAGCACGACGTAATCACCGGCATCGAGATTGCTCTGGGACTGGGCAAAGTCCTCGTCGAGGTGCCGGTTCGAGGTAGAGACCACCAGCCTGCCGCCATTGGGCATGGCATCGCGGGCGTTGATCACCAGGTTGAGCAGGGCGCTTTCCAGTTGATTGGGGTCGGCTTCGGCCACCCACAGTTGTTCATCGAGTTGCATGTCCAGGCGAATGCTTTCGTTGATGCTGCGTTGCAGCAGTTCATCCATGGAGATCACCAGGGCGTTCATCTCCACGGGTTTTGAATCCAGCGACTGGCGGCGGGAAAACGCCAGCAGGCGGTGAGTCAGGGCCGCCGCGCGGTTGGCCGAGGTCACCCCCAGGTCGATCAGGCTGTCCAGATCTTCGGTACGGCCCCGGGCCAGGCGTCGACGCAACAATTCCAGGCTGCCGATGATGCCGGTCAGCATGTTGTTGAAGTCATGGGCGATGCCGCCGGTGAGCTGGCCGACGGCTTCCATTTTCTGCGACTGGCGCAGCGCCTCTTCGTTGTGACGCAGTTGCGCGGTGCGCTCTTCCACCTGCTGCTCAAGGGTTTCGAGGGTGTTTTGCAGGCGCAATTCACTTTGGCTCAGGTCGACCAGCCGATCCCTGGCCTCGTACTGTCGTCGCCGTCCGCGCAAGGCGGTGGTGACCAGACTGATCAGGGTGATCGGGTGAAACGGCCGTTCAAGGAAGGTGACATTGCCCAATTGCGGGCCGAAACGTGATGCCGGATTCTGTTGCGGGCCGCCATGGTGCGTCATCAACACGATCGGCAGGTCCGACCACGCGGGCTGTTGTTCAATCAGCCGGATCAGCGGTTCGAGATCACGACCCAGCAGCGCTTCGCTGGAAATCAGCAGCAGGCCGGCACCGAGCTCCAGCTCGGCGCACAGCCCGGGCAGGTCCTGGCTGATCACCCCGTGAAACCCGGCTTCGTTGAGCATCATCAAGGCAATCTGGCTGTCACGCCCTCGCGGCGCAAGGATGAGGGTGCGCTCGGGTGTCGCCGGCAACGCAGTCACCGGATATCTTCCGCAAGCAAGGGGTTGCTCGCCCCGAGATAGGTGGGCACCCCGCGCAGCACGCCCTGGAAGGCTTCCAGCGGTTCACCGATGGTCATGCCCTGGGCGCTGATACGGTATTCACGGATGGTCGATTCATGGCTGCCGGTGCGTTTCTTGATGATCGAAATGGCCCGGCGTACCTTGCCCAGGGCCTCGAAGTAACGCAGCAGGATCACCGTATCGGCCAGGTAGGTGATGTCGACCGGAGCCTGCATGTCGCCGACCAGGCCATGCTGGGCAACCGTCATGAAGGTCGCGGCGCCTTTTCGATTGAGGTACAGCAACAACTCGTGCATGTGCAGCACCAGGGCGTTCTCTTCCGGCATTGCCGCCTGATAGCCATTGATGCTGTCGATCACCACGGTCTTGATATTGCCTTCGTCGACACAGCGCCGGACCCGGTGGGAGAACTCGCCGGGAGACAGCTCGGCGGCGTCCACCTGTTCGACCAGCAGATTGCCGCTGTCTTGCAGGACCTGCAAATCGATGCCGATGTTCTTCATGCGCTCGTACAGCAACCCCAGCTCTTCATCGAAGATGAACAACGCGGCTTTTTCACCCCGGGCCACCGCCGCGGCGGCGAACACCATGGAGATCAGTGATTTGCCGGTCCCGGCCGGACCGAGAATCAAGGTGCTGGAACCGGTTTCGATACCGCCGCCCAGCAGCGCATCCATTTCCCTGATGCCACTGGTCAATTGCTGGCGCAGGTACTGACCGCGATGTTCGGCGGCCACCAGACGCGGAAATACATGCACACCGTCGCTGGCGATGGTGAAGTCATGAAAGCCGCCCCGGTATTTCTGGCCGCGGTACTTCACCACGCGCACGCGCCGGCGCTCGGCACCGTAATTGGGTGTCAACTCTTCCAGGCGAATCACGCCGTGGGCGACGCTGTGCACGGTCTTGTCCAGTGACTCGGTGGTCAGGTCGTCGAGCAGCAAGACCGTGGCGTCATAACGCACGAAATAATGTTTGATGGCCAGGATCTGCCGGCGATAGCGCAGCGAGCTCTGTGCCAACAGGCGAATTTCGGAAAGGCTGTCCAGGACGACGCGGGTCGGTTTGACCCGCTCGACCACTTCGAAAATCTGCCGGGTGGCCTCGCCCAGTTCAAGGTCGGAGGAATACAGCAGCGTCTGCTGCTGTTCGGCATTGAGCAGGTTTTCCGGAGGCGTCAGCTCGAAGATGTGGACGTTGTCGTCCATCTCCCAACCATGGGACAAGGCACCCTGGCGCAGCTCGCGCTCGGTCTCGGACAGCGTGATGTACAACGAGCGCTCGCCGGCTTGCGCGCCGGCCAACAGGAAGTGCAGCGCCACGGTAGTCTTGCCGGTTCCAGGTTCGCCTTCCAGTAGAAACACATGACCGCGGGACAATCCTCCATCGAGGATATCGTCCAGGCCTTCGATACCGGTGGCCGCCTTGGTACGGTTCAATTCGTTGGTTAGAGACAAATAAGAGTCCTCTCGTGGCCAGGAACAATGAGGCAGCCACTTCGAAGTGCCGCAACGGGCTGCCTTTTCACTTGACCCCTGGCCCGGACGAGCGTTCAACCTTTTTTAACGCAAAAGGATCGCAGCCTGCGGCAGCTCCTACAGGGTAGATGTAGGAGCTGCCGCAGGCTGCGATCTTTTGCTTTTAAAGCCCCTGTTGCAACGACGGATCATCGGGGTTCATCTGTTCGAGCTGGGCCGTGAGGATCTGCACGTTTTGCAGCTGCCCGCTTTCCTTCCAGTAGTTGATCAGCAGCACCCGTGCCTTGCGATCGTTCGGATGGCGCTGAACGATTTCCTGCAACTGAATCTGCGCCGCTTCGAGTTCCTGCTCGCCGCGCAGTGTGGTGGCCAGGTCGTAGCGGTAATCCCGGTTGTCGGGCTCAAGCTCAACGGCCTTGGACAGGCCGAGCAGGGCGAATTCGCTTTGGTCGTGATGCAGTAGCCAGAGCCCCAGGGCATGTTGCAGATAGGCCGAGTTGGGCTGTGCCTGCAGTTGCCTGGCCAGTAGCTGCCGGGCGGCGTCGTTCTGGCCCTGTTTGTCCAGCACTTCGATTTGCAGCACCAGCGCCGGCAGGTTGTCCGGCGCCAGGCGCAGGGTGTTGTCCAACGCCTGTTGCGCTTGCTTGAGTTCGGCGTTGTGCAGGTGCAGCCGGGCCAGTTGATATTGGTTTTCGGCGCTTTGCGGTTCGCTCTTGAGCACCAGCTCCCAGGCATCGATGGCTTGCTCCAGCGGCCCGAAATACAAGCCGAGTTCATCCGGGGACAACCCCAGCAGCGCGTTGATTGCCGCCAGCCGCACGTTCTGTTCGCTGTCGTCGAGCATTGGCCCCAGCAAAAGACTGCGCTGGCCGTTCGGTACCAGGGCGCTGATGCTTCTGATCGCCGCGATTCGCACTTCGGGCGATTCGTTCTGCAAGTCGGCATCCGCCAGTTTAAGGGCCACCGAGCTTGGATAATTGGGCAGCTCGGCATGCAACCAGACACGGCGCTTGGGGGACAGGTCCGGACGCTTCAACTGCTGATAGAGCACCCGCGCGGCACCGGGTTGACCGCCACGGGCCGCTGCCAGCGCTTCGCTGTAACCGTGTTGGATGGCTTCGGGAACCACTGGCGTGGTATCGCGCAGGGATAACCATGCAAGGCCGATGACGAGCAGGGCGAAGAGGCTGATAAACAGATAGCGGCGGGACTGGGGCATGCAGGAATCCGGAAGCTGGCGAACTTTTGCAAAGGCGCCAGCTTCGGTCAGGCCAGGCCTTGAGTCAAACCTTGAAGACGTTCACTGACGATTCAAACCGTGGAAAAGCCCTCCCGCCAGCTTTCAATGGGCCTGCAAACGGCGTCGCCAGCAAAACCTCTCAAGGCACCGCCACAGTGACTACGCTTGCTGGAAGTGTGTCGACGGGTGTTCCCATGCAAGCGTTGTTGCAGTACTTCAAGGCCATGCTCAACCCCGGACCCGGGGTATTGCTGTTTGCCTTGCGAACCATTGCGGCGGGGTTATTGACCCTGTACCTGGCGTTTTTGTTCGATCTGGACCAGCCCAAGTGGTCGATCATGGCCGTGGTCATCATCAGCCAGCCACTGGGGGGCATGGTGCTGGCCCGCAGTTTTGGCCAGGTGATCGGCACCACGCTGGGCGCTGCCGTGGCGGTGTTGATCATGGCGATCTTTCCCCAGGCTCCGCTGCCGTTCATTACCACCCTGGCATTGTGGCTGGCGTTGTGCACCGCCGGTGGCACCTTGTTGCGCTATACCAGTTCCCAGGCATTTGTCCTCAGTGGCTACACCGCCGTGGTGGTGGCCTTGCTGGCGGTGCCGGATCAGGACGGCATGTTTCTGCTGGCGGTGACCCGTGTCACCGAGACCTTGCTGGCGGTGGCCTGTGTGTGTCTGGTCAGCCTGCTGACCGCCAGGCCGGAAACCGTGGCCCGTGACTACTTCGCCAGGATCGACCAGATCATCCGGTTGCTGGCCACTCATGCCAGCGCCGTCCTTCGCACCGAAGAGAGCGAAACCGATTTCCAGCAGCGACAAATGCAGCTGTTGGGCCAGATCAGCGGTCTGGAGGGCGTGCGCCGGCACATGTACTTCGATGCGCCACGGTTGCGCAGTGCCAACGGCCTGGTGCAACTCTTGGGCAATCAATTGGTGTTGTTGACCGCACGGCTGACAGCCCTGCGCCACCAGCGGCTGCTGTTGACCGAGCGCTGGGAGGGCGAGTTGCCCGAGGAAATTCAACGGATACGCGCCGAAGAACTGGAGTTTCTCGATGAGCTGGCGCGGGAGGGGCGTTCGCTTTCCAGTGACAAGCGTCACCACTTCACGTCGTTGCAACAACGCTTCGATGAACTGGCCTACAGAGCCGAACAATTGACCGAACCGCTGCCGGCCACCTTGCGCTCGCTGGCCTGGTCGCTGCGCTGGGAGCAGGCTCGCCTGTTGCAGCAGCTGGAGCAGATTCTGGAATTGAGTGATGCCATCCAGAGCGGGCGACCGGCCAGCAGCGTGTTTCGCGGGCGGGAAAATCCGCTGCATCTGGACTTCACCCTGGCGACCATGAACGCCATCCGGGCTTTTTCCGCGCTGTTGATTTGCGGCCTGATCTGGATCGAGACCGGCTGGGACGGTGCACGAGGCGGGATGGTGCTGGTGGGCATCCTTTGCTCGCTGATGTCGACCTTTCCAAGGCCGCTGCTGGCCGTGCAAAGTTACGCGAGGGGCTTCGGGCTGGCACTGGTGGCCTCGGCGCTCCTGCAGTTCTTGTTCGTGCCGATGATCAGCAATTTCGAGATGCTTGCCTTGCTGTTGGCGCCCTTGCTCTATGCCGTTGCGGTGGGGCTGGCCAGTCCGGCCACGACAGGCACCGGCATTGGTCTGGGGCTCACGACTTTTCTGCTGCTCGGTCCGTTGAACGTGGGCATCGGTCAAAACACCGCCATCCAGTGGTTCGAATTTGCCGGGGCCTATACCTGCGCGACCGTGCTGGCGTTGAGCGTCTATGCGCTGATCTTTCCGTTCAGGCCGGATTTGCGCATGAGGCGGCTCTATAAAGAAAACTGCGAGCAGGTGTACGCCTTGCTGAAAACCGCGCCGACCGATGAACAGCAGTTTGCGTTCGAGAGTCGCATGGTTGATCGCCTGACCATGATGCTGGGGCTGCTGCCGGCAACGCAGGAGCCACAATCCCATGAGCGCTTTCAAGTCAGCCTGGCCTGCATGGCGCTGGGGATTGCCATGAATCAGCTCAGGCAGCAGGGGCAGAACAACGCCTTGCTGAGTCCGGATCTGCAAAGTCGCCTGTTTTCCACCGTCCGGGAAACGGGCAGGCTGGTCGCCGGCCGGCCCGGGGTCGAAGTGACACGGGTGCTCGATAGCCTGCACGCCCTGGGCGACGAACTGGATGCCCTGCATACCGATGTCCATGAGCATTTGTGGTCGGTGTTCCGCATGCGCGTGGCGCTGTTGATCGTGGTGTCGTTCGTCGAGCGTTATCGCGGCTACTTTCAACCCTCCGGCATTGAAGGAGACCCTGTCCTTGCCCATTGATCTGGAAATGGGTGGCGCCTATCTGCCCCCGATCGCCCAGGCGTTGCTGCTGGGTTTGCCGATTTTCCTGCTGCTGGACTGGGTGCTGCGGCGCCTCGGTGTGCTGCAGTTCGTCTGGCATGAGGCCTTGTTCGAAGGCGCGTTGTACGTCTGCGTCTGCGCTACGTTGATACTGGTGATGGGAGCCTGATGCCTTGAAGAACATCCTTCCCCGACTTACGACGCTGGCGGTGGTACTGCTGGCTTTGATCCTGGGCTGGTTCGCCTGGGAGCATTACACCCGCGCCCCCTGGACCCGGGATGCCCGGGTGCGTGCCGATGTGGTGACCCTGTCCGCCGATGTCTCGGGGCGAATCGTCAGCCTGGCCGTGCAGGACAACCAACATGTGAACAAGGGCCAGGCGCTGCTGGAGATCGATCCGGCGCGATACACGCTGGCGGTGGAGCATGCCAAGCGTGCCGTCGAGGTGTCGAAAGCCTCGCTCGGGCAGGCCCAGGCGTCCATTACCGCCAGCGAGGCCTTGCTCAAGCAGCGTCAAAGCGAGGAGCAACGGCGGCGCACGCTCAAGGACCGTTCGGCAATTTCCGGCGAAGAGTGGGAAAAAGCCAACACGGATGTGTCGGTGGCCCAGGCTGATCTGCTGCGCAATCAGGCCAACCTGGTGCTGGCCGAGGCCAACGTGCAACTGGCCATCGCGGCCTTGACCCAATCGGAGCTTGATCTGCAGCGCACCCATGTCGTCTCCCCGGTGACCGGCTATGTCACCAACCTGCTGACCCGGGAGGGCGACTACGCCTCGGCCGGCGGGCCGTTGCTGGCGCTGGTGGACAGCGATTCGTTTTATGTCAGCGGTTACTTTGAAGAAACCAAGTTGCCACGGATCGGCGAGGGCGACCGGGTCAGAATCGAGTTGATGAGTGGCGAAACCTTTGGCGGCAAAGTGCAGAGCATTGCCTTTGCCATTGCCGACCGGGAAAACCTGCCGGGCGGTCGCCTGTTGGCCAACATCAACCCCAGTTACACCTGGATCAAACTGGCACAACGGGTGCCGGTGCGGATCGAGATCGATGCCGACTATGCCGGTAAAGACAAACTGCGTGCCGGGACAACCGCTACCGTGACCGTCCAGGAAACCCACCGCTAAACCTTGTAGGAGCTGCCGAAGGCTGCGATCTTTTGATCTTGATCTACACAAAAAAGATCAAAAGATCGCAGCCTTCGGCAGCTCCTACGGGGATTTGTGTTCTGGGCAAAAAAAGCCCCGCGACCGAATGAGACGCAGGGCAAAGGAATTGGTTGGTTGCGGCCAACCAAAGGAGCGCTTGAAAGCTTGGGGTTAATTGCTGGCGACCGTCTCGGGCTGCCAGCCGCCCCCGAGGGCCTTGTAGATGGCGACGATGCCGCGATACAGGTCGACTTCAGCCTGGGCCTGGGTGTCTTCGGCCGCCAGGCGTTCACGCTGGGCATCGAGCAGCACGAGGAAATCGGCGGTGCCTTCGCGGTAGCGAATCTCGGCGAGATCGGCTGCGGAACGGCTGGACTCGCTCTGGCGAATCAGCGAAATCAGGCGCTGTTGGCGCTTGCCGTAGTCGCTGAAGGCGTTTTCCGATTCTTCCAGGGCCAGCAACACTTGCTGCTCGTAAGTCGCCAGGGCGCCCTCGGCATCGGCGTCGGCGGCGCGCAAACGGGCGCGCACACTGCCCAGGTCAAACGCTGCCCAGGTGATGCTCGGGCCGAGCGCCCAGGCGTTGGCCGCCGAGGAGCCGATTTGTGAACCGCGCCCGGCGGTGAAACCAAGGAAGCCGCTGAGGCTGACTTGCGGGAACAGGTCGGCCTTGGCCACGCCGATCCGAGCCGTGGCCGAAGCCAGTTTGCGTTCGGCACTGCGAATGTCCGGCCGGCGTTGCAGCAGCTCACCCGGATTACCGATCGGCAAGGCCTTGGCAATCGCCGGCAAGTCTTTCGGGCTCAGGTCCACGGTCAGCTTGTCCGGCCGCTCGCCCAGCAGCGTGGCGATACGGTTCTTTTCCCGAACCTGCTCGGCCTGCAATTGCGGCACGCTGGCTTCGACCGACGCCAGGCGGGCATCGGCACGTTCCACATCGAGTTGATCGCCGACGCCGGCATCACGCAGGTTGATGGTGATCTTGCGCGACTCCTGCTGGTTCTCCAGGTTGGCCAGGGCAATCTTTTCCCGCAGTTGCGCACCGCGCAGTTGACCGTAGGCATCCACCAGTTCGGCAATCATGCTCACCTGCAGCTGATACAGATCGGCTTCAAGCGATTGTTGCTCGGCATTCGCCGATTCCAGGTTGCGCTGGATACGCCCAAACAGGTCGATCTCCCAGGCCATGTCCAGGCCCAGGTCGTAGCGTTCGCTGTTGACCCGGTCGGTGGTCTGGCCAGGAATCTGGCCTTTGCCCAAGTCACTGCTGACACGGCTGGTGACGACCGGCAAGTTGTCGTTACTGATGTCATCGCGGATCGCCCGTGCGGCTTTCCAGCGGGCAAACGCGACGCGCAAATCACGGTTGCCCTTGAGCGATTGCGTCACCAACTGGTTGAGCGTCGGGTCTTCGAACTGCTGCCACCAGATGCCTTCGAAACGCGAACGGTCAAAGTTCTTCTGGCCGGCGGCGCCATCGGTGGCGGCGGTGATGTTGGCCGCCTCGGTGTTGGGCGTCTGGTAATCCGGACCCACGGCACAGGCACTCAAGGCCAGCACCAGCAGACTCGGCAGGAAGGCTTTCAAACTCATCAGTGCGACTCCAGCTTCAGGGCGACCTTGGCGGCTTTGCGCGCCTGGCCACGCTCGACAAAGTTACGAATCAATACGTAGAACACTGGCGTCAGCAACAGACCGAAGAAGGTCACCCCGAGCATCCCGGAGAACACCGCCACACCCATGGCGTGACGCATTTCGGCACCGGCACCGCTGGAGAACACCAGCGGCACAACCCCCATGATGAACGCGAAAGAGGTCATCAGGATCGGCCGCAGACGCAGGCGGCAAGCTTCCAGTACCGCGGCCAGCGGGTTGAGGCCCTCCAGTTGCTTGTCCTTGGCGAACTCGACGATCAGGATCGCGTTCTTGCACGCCAGGCCCACCAGTACGATCAGGCCGATCTGGGTGAAGATGTTGTTGTCACCGCCGGAGGCGATCACACCGGTGATGGCCGACAGCAGGGTCATCGGTACGATCAGGATCACCGCCAGTGGCAGGCTCCAGCTTTCGTACTGCGCCGCCAGTACCAGGAACGCCAGCAGGACGCAGAGCGGGAACACGAACAGCGCGGTGTTGCCGGACAGGATCTGCTGGTAGGTCAGGTCGGTCCATTCGTAGGTCATGCCGTTCGGAAGTTCTTCCTTGAGCAGCTTCTCGATGGCTTTTTCGGCCTGGCCGGAGCTGTAGCCGGGGGCCGCCGCACCGTTGATTTCAGCGGTGATGAAGCCGTTGTAGTGCATCACGCGGTCCGGGCCCGAGGTGTCGCTGACCTTGATGAAGGTCGCCAGCGGGATCATCTCTCCTTTGTTGTTACGCACTTTCAATTGGCCGATCTGGTCGGACTCGAGGCGGAACTGCTGTTCGGCCTGAACGTTGACCTGATAGGTGCGGCCAAAGCGGTTGAAGTCGTTGGCATACAGCGAACCCAGGTAGATCTGCAGGGTGTCGAAGATGTCGCTGACGGCCACGCCGTGGGTCTTGGCCTTTTCCCGGTCGATGGCGGCATCGACCTGCGGTACGTTGACCGTGTAGCTGGTGAACAGGCCGGCCAGTTCCGGCACGTTGTGGCTCTTGGCAATGATATTCATGGTTTCCTTGTACAGCTCGTCGTAACCCAGGTTGCCCCGGTCTTCGATCTGCAGGCGGAAACCACCAATGGTACCCAGGCCTTGCACCGGCGGCGGCGGGAAGATCGCCATATAAGCTTCCTGGATGTTCGCGTACTGGCCGTTCAAGGCACCGGCAATCGCACCGGCGGACATGCTCGGGTCTTTACGCTCGTCGAACGGTTTGAGCGTCACGAACACGATGCCTGCGTTCGGGCTGTTGGTGAAACCGTTGATCGACAGGCCAGGGAAGGCCACCGCGCTCTCTACGCCTGGCTGTTTCAGGGCCAGGTCGGACATGCGCTTGATCACGTCTTCGGTACGGTCCAGGCTTGAGGCATCCGGCAATTGTGCGAAGGCCACCAGGTATTGCTTGTCCTGGCCGGGTACGAAACCGGTCGGGGTGCTGGAGAAACCGAAGAAGGTCAGGACCATCAGGCCGGCGTACAGCAGCAGGGCGATGCCGCTTGAGCGGATCACACGGGCGACGGTGCCGACATAACCATGGCTGGCCTTTTCAAAGAAACGGTTGAACGGACGGAACAGCCAGCCGCCAAACATCTTGTCCAGCACCCTGGAGAAGCGGTCTTTCGGTGCGTCATGGCCCTTGAGCAATACCGCGGCCAACGCCGGCGACAGGGTCAGCGAGTTGAAGGCCGAGATCACCGTGGAAATCGCAATGGTCAGGGCGAACTGCTTGTAGAACTGACCCGTCAGCCCGGAGATAAATGCCGCAGGAACGAACACCGCACACAGCACCAGCGCCGTGGCAATGATGGGACCTGTCACTTCACGCATGGCGCGTTTGGTGGCTTCCACCGGGGTCAATCCGAGCTCGATGTTCCGCTCGACGTTCTCCACCACCACGATGGCATCGTCCACCACGATACCGATGGCCAGTACCAGACCGAACAGCGACAGGGCGTTGAGCGAGAAGCCGAACAGGTGCATCACGGCAAAGGTACCGATCAGCGAAACCGGCACAGCCACCAACGGAATGATCGAGGCGCGCCAGGTCTGCAGGAACAGGATCACCACCAGTACCACGAGGATCAGTGCTTCGAAGAGGGTGTGAACCACCGCCTCGATGGAGCCGCGCACGAAGATCGTCGGGTCATAGACGATGCTGAAGTCCATGCCTTCGGGGAAGTTCTTCTTCAGTTCGGCCATTTTCGCCCGGACTTCGTTGGAGATCTCGATGGCATTGGAGCCAGGGCGTTGGAAGATCGGGATCGCCACCGCCGGCTGATTGTTCAGCAGCGAACGCAGGGCGTACTGGCTGGAACCCAGCTCGACGCGAGCGATGTCCTTGAGGCGAGTGATTTCACCGTTGTCGCCAGAGCGAATGATGATGTTCTCGAACTCTTCCTCACTGACCAGACGGCCCTGCGTGTTGACCGACAGCTGGAAGCTTTGGGCATTCGGGGCAGGGGGAGCGCCCAATGCACCGGCGGCCACCTGGCGGTTCTGCTCACGAATGGCGGTGACCACGTCAGTGGCGGTCAGGTTGCGCGAAGCGGTCTTGTTCGGGTCGAGCCAGACACGCAGCGAGTAGTCGCCCATGCCGAACAGTTGCACGTCACCGACACCGCCCAGCCGCGCCAGCTCATCCTTGATGTTGAGGATCGCGTAGTTGGACAGGTAGAGCATGTCGTAGCGTTTGTCCGGCGAGGTCAAGTGCACAACCATGGTGAGGTCGGGCGATGCCTTGTCCACGGTGATACCGATACGCGTCACTTCCTCGGGAAGTTTCGGCTCGGTCCGGGTCACGCGGTTCTGCACTTGCACCTGCGCGTTGTCCAGGTCAGTACCCAGGGCAAAGGTGATGGTCAGGGTGATCTTGCCGTCGGCGGTCGACTGCGAGGACATGTACAGCATGTTCTCGACGCCGGTGATGGCCTGCTCCAGGGGAGCGGCCACGGTTTCACCGATGACCTTGGGGTTGGCACCGGGGAAGTTGGCGCGGACCACCACGGTCGGCGGCACGACTTCCGGGTATTCGCTGATCGGCAACTGGAACAGCGAGATCGCACCGGCGATCAGGATCAGCAGCGACAGCACCGCTGCGAAGATCGGCCGCGAAATGAAGAATTGGGAAAAATTCATCGTAAAAATCCCTTAACCGCGTGGGGTCGTGGCAGCCAGTTTCACAACCGTGCCCGGCGCGACCTTGGCAGGCGCGACTTGGGGCAGGTTGCTGGCTTCCAGCGCTTGGCGTTGTTGTGCGAGTGCCGCGAGGGTCTGTTCGCTGGCCATCGGAATCACTTCAGGGGTGACCGGTGAGCCGGGACGTACCCGTTGCAGGCCCTTGACGATGATGGTGTCGTCCTTGTTCAGGCCACTGCGCACGATGCGCAAACCTTCGATCTTCGGCCCCAGTTCCACCGCGCGGTAGGCAGTCTTGTTGTCGCCGTCCATCACGATCACGAACTTCTTGCCCAGGTCGGTACCCACCGCTTCATCGTTGATCAGCATGGCGCTGTAGGTGCCGCTGCCCACCAGTTTCAGGCGTGCATAAAGGCCCGGGGTGTAGCTGCCATCGCTGTTGTCGAACACGGCGCGGCCACGGATGGTGCCGGTCTTCGGGTTGACCTGGTTGTCGACGAAGTTCATCACGCCCTGGTGCGGGTTACCGTCTTCGTTGGACAGGCCCATGTAAACCGGGGTGGTAGCGCCGCGTTTGCCCTGGCGAGCGAGCTCGGTGTACTTGAGGAACACACGCTCGTCAGCGTCGAAGTAGGCGTAGACCTTGTCGGTGGAGACCACGCTGGTCAGCGGCGTGGTGTCGGCGGTCACCAGGTTGCCGGCGGTGATTTCCGCACGGCTGACACGGCCGCTGATCGGTGCGGTGACGCGGGTGAAACTCAGGTTGAGCTTGGCCAGGTCGAGCTGTGCCTGCAGCGCACCGACGGCGGCGCGGGCTTCCTGGGCGGCGCTGGTGCGCGAATCGGCCAGCTCGGCGGAAATGGCATTGCTGGTGCGCAGGCGCTCACCGCGCTGGGCTTCGTTTTCACTGCGGGTGGCATTGGCGCGCGATTGTGCAACCAGGGCTTCGAGGCGGCGGACCTCAGCCTGGAACGGACGCGGGTCGATCTGGAACAGCAGGTCGCCTTTCTTGACCAGGGCGCCTTCAGTGAACGCCACTTCATCGATCTGGCCGGAGACCCGTGGACGAATCTCGACCGTTTCCGGCGCTTCCAGGCGCCCGGTGAATTCGTCCCACTCGTTGACCGGTTGTTCCAGCACCTTGGCCACGCTGACCTTGGCTGCTGGCATCGTGGCGGCGGTTTCCGGGGCCTTGCCGCAAGCGCTGATCACCACTACGGCCAACAAAGCCAACGGGAAGCGCAAATGTTTGAATGACTGTTCCATGGATGCATCCGCCAATGTGTTGAGATTGGCGAATGATGCGCGGCGGGTTTGTATCTCACGAATCGAATGGGGCGAAGGTAACTATCATTCGGAATGATATAAGACCAAGGCTAGCCCTCTAGATTGCGCCTTTGGTTAAAGCTTGTTCAATCGGATTGACGACAATTCTGTGTTGCCTCGATTGTAAAAATACAAGATCAAAAGATCGCAGCCTTCGGCAACTCCTGCATTGAAATGCAATCCCCTGTAGGAGCTGCCGAAGGCTGCGATCTTTTGATTTTTCGGGTCACGCCAAACTATCCGGATCCCCAAAGAACATCTGAATCCGCGACCGCAACCAACGCTCACCCGGATCATTATCCTGCGACCCGCGCCACGCCATGTGCAATTCAAAGCTGCGCACCGGCAACGGCGGATCTTCCGCGCGCACACCGCCCGCGGCCGTCAGCGCATCGGCCGTGTAGTCCGGCACGGTTGCGACGATGTCCGTACCGGCCAGCAAGGTACTCAAGCCATTGAACTGCGGCACCGCGAGCACCACATGACGTTTGCGCCCGAGCTTTTCCAGCTCTTCATCGATAAAGCCGCTGAGGTCGCCGGCGAACGACACCAGTGCATGGGGGCGCGCGCAGTAATCATCCAGGCTCAATGGCCCCGGCACGGTGTCGGCGCGCAACAGCTTGGGCTGGCTGCGGCGCAGTACCTTGCGCTTGGCGTTGGCCGGCAGGTCGGTGGTGTAGCTGACGCCGATGGAGATCTCACCGGAGGCCAGCAACCCCGGCATCAGGATGTAGTTGACCCGACGCACCACCAGCACGATCCCTGGTGATTCGGCGCGCAGGCGCTTGAGCAGCATGGGCAGCAAGGCGAACTCGACGTCGTCCGAAAGGCCGATGCGGAACACGGCGGTACTTGTGGCAGGATCGAACTCGGCCGCACGGCTGACCGCGGTGGAAATCGAATCCAGTGCCGGCGAGAGCAGGGCGAAGATCTCGATCGCCCGGGCAGACGGCTCCATGCTGCGGCCGGTACGCACAAACAGAGGGTCATCGAACAACCCGCGCAGGCGCGAGAGTGCCGCACTGATGGCCGGCTGGCCGAGGAAGAGTTTTTCCGCAGCACGGGTCACGCTGCGTTCGTGCATCAATGTTTCAAAAACGATCAACAGGTTCAGGTCGACACGACGCAGGTCATTACGATTCATCTGGAGTCCTGGCAGAGTCAGCAAACTTGACGTGGGCGGCCATATGAGAACAATGGCCAGCAGGAATATTACGGGGAAAGGCTGGTACTCTGCACCGGGTAATTCAGATTTCCTGAAAAGGTGGCTTCGGTTTCTTGCGGCATTTCACAATGTCGCCGCCCCTGCGGAATCAATGACAGGCATGTCGACTATTAATACCCACTGATAGTGTTGGGTTGAAAGCCCAGCTAGAGTTCAAGGCATTAGAGGTTCATTTGGCGAGGTTTGCGATGTCCCGCACGATCCGTTTTCACAAGTTTGGTCCAGCCGAGGTGCTCAAATGCGAAGAGCATGCGGCGGCTCTGCCTGCACCGGGCGAAGTGCAGGTGCGCGTCGAGGCCATTGGCATCAGCTGGTACGACACTCTCTGGCGCCAGAATCTGGCGTCGTCCCGCGCCCATCTGCCTTCCGGCCTCGGCCAGGAAATGGCCGGTATCGTCACGGCTGTGGGTGAGGGGGTGGATGACCTGGCGATCGGTGACAAGGTCGCCAGTTTCCCGGCCCAAAGCCCGAACGACTATCCGGTCTACGGAGAACTGATTGTCCTGCCGCGCTCGTCGCTGACCCGTTACCCGGACGTGCTGAGCCCGATCGAGGCCAGCGTGCATTACACGCCGCTGTTGGTCGCCTATTTTGCTTATGCCGACCTGGCACGGGTCAAACCCGGGCAATTCGCCCTGGTGACCGACGCCAGCCATTGCGCCGGACCTTCGTTCGTACAACTGGGCAAGGCCTTGGGTGTTCGAGTGATTGCGGCAACCAAGTCAGCAGAAGAGCGTGAGTATCTGTTGTCGCTGGGCGCCGAAAAAGTCATCGTTACCGAGGAAGAAGATCTGCTGATACGGATCAACAAGATCACCGATAACCGCGGTGTGGACGTGGTCTTCGATGGCTTGGGCGGTCCTCAGATGTCCTTGCTGGGCGATGTGCTGGCGCCTCGCGGCAGCCTGGTGCTGTACGGCCTGCAAGGTGGCAACCAGACGCCATTCCCGGCCTGCGCGGCGTTCCAGAAGAACATTCAGTTCTTCGTGCACTGCATCGGCAACTTCACCGGCAAGCCGGAACTGGGCATCATCCAGGACCAGGTCGCACTGCAACGTGCCTTGCGCGACATCAACCAGTTGACCGCTGACCGCGTGCTGCTGCCGCTCAAGACTCGGGTCTTCCCGTTTGCCGAGGTGGTCGAGGCACACCGCTACATGGACGAATGCCCTTGCCGCGAGCGGGTCGCCCTGCAGGTCGAACCGGCGTAGCCCCAAGCGCCGACGCAAAAGCCCCCCCCCAAGAGTCCGTGCCCACACGGACTCTTTCGTTTGTGCCCCCCCAAAAAAACCGTCGATCCGCAGACCGGTCCAGCAACTGAACTGGTTTTTGCCCGTAATCTGTAGCTTCTAATCAGCCACTAAGCCCTGATAATTGAATGATTACTTTCATCTCAAGGAATGAGTCATGGCTGGGTGTCAGGCTAAAACTTTTCAATGTGCGCTCTCGGTGCATGCCTTCGATTTAGTTAGTTGTTGTGTAGTTGCCAAAAAGACAGCAACAACTTCTTTCCTTATTTCTTGTGTTAAGTGTCTGTGGGACGCTGTCGGACGTTTCCTAGGACTTCGTCTCCAATCGAAAAAACCCTTGCCAGCTGGGCGCTACAGCCTTGTCTTCGGCGCGCCTCAGAAGGGTTGTTACGATCGTTTCAAATGATGTCCATAAAATTCAATTGCTAGCATTTGGCAATAAAGTCGATGACTCCATTCGTGCAGACAGTCCAGCGGAATGTGCTGTTTGCGCGAAATTGAACTTACGAGTACCAGGTAAATAAAGATGACCAGCATCCATGACCAAGCGATGAACTATGTCTATCAACAAGTGCTGCAGCGATTGCTGGGTTTCTTCTCCCGTGCCGAACGCACTGCAATGCAGTTGTTGATTCAGCGTCTGGCAGTGGCGGCGGGGGGCATGGAGCGTATGGGTGATTTCAAGGTGTTGGTGGTCCAGTCCGGGACCCGCGACAATTGCTACAGCCTGGCGCTGTTACGCGCGGCGCAATTGACCATTGCCACTCGGTCCCCGACGACATTCCAGTTGCGCATCGCCTCGTTGCGGTTGAACGGGACAAGCCGGGCGGCCGAGCAAAACATGCACCGGACCAACAGCGCACTGTTTGTCTATGACGATCCGCGGGTCGAGGTGCTGATGGTCGACGATCGGGAAATCCTGCCGTTCGATCACCTGACGCCGATCTCCGACGCCGGCCGCGAGTCCAGCCGCCTGAACCTGCTGCTGATCGGCCATCGCCGGGAGTGGCGCGGCGGTTTCGACCTGTGGGATGACGGGTATCTGGCCACGGGAGAGTTCTATGGGCAAATCGCCCGCTGGGACGGTGGCGTCGACGCTTTGCTCGTCAGTGACACGCCGCGTCAGCAGAAACAGTTCATCGATGGCCTGAAGCGTGCCTCCACCAAGGCAGGGCTCAAGCCCTCGCACGTGGGCGAGGCCGGCCATGCGGGGTTGTTTGCATTGCTCGATGAACTGGGCAGCGACTGTTATCAGGCGTTCTATGCCGATGGCGGCCAGGCCCGATGGCGTCCTGAGGAGCGCTTTGAGACCTGTCGCCGTGCCACCTGCATCGACATTCACGACCTGCTGGTCAGCAACCTGGAAGAGCGCTGGTCATTGCTGACTGAATTTCTCGGCTTCCAGCCTGACGAATTGTCCGCGCAGATCAGCGACAACGAGTTCGTCAGCGCGTCGATCTCGGCGCACGTGCGTGGGTTGCAAGCGAGCTTCGTGCAGGGCCGCGATTACGAGTCGGGCGTTGCGCAATACCTGCAACGCGCCCTGGTGATGATGCGCCGCAAGCGCTTGCCCGAGCGTTTGTGCGAGCAGGCCATCGAGGTGTTCGGCAACCCGGCGACACTGGGCGACCAGCGTGCCCGCGCGGCGGCCGAGGCGCAAAAGACCCTGGGTCTGAGCGAAGCACAGCTGGTATGTCTGCTTTTTTCGCCGTTTATCGAAGAAGGTGCGGGGCTTGAGCGATTTTTGCGTCAGTGCCATCCGGGCATGCTGGTGGCCATGCCCGAACTGCACCGGGCCATGCAGGGGCATCCGGTCGCCGAACAGATCATGCAATGGATGATTGATGTCAGCGGATTGCCCGTCAGCCTGATTGGCCGGCTTTATCGCATGGAGCGGGCGCCAGGCAGCGATGGCGGGGCGTCCGAAGCACAGATCCAGTGCACCGCGTTGCAAGAGGCAGGGGGCGATCCTGACACCGGCGACACCTTGGTGGATGAATGGTCAGCGGGTCACTGAGGGTGGGCGGACTATCAGCCGGTGCGGTCGGCCTTCAGCCATGAAAGGTCCACGAGAAACGGATTTCGCCTATCAGGCCGTTTATCGATATCTGGGCAGCCTGATCAATGAGTCCGAAGGGGATTCACGCATCCGCCTGCCGTCGCTGCGGCAGCTGGCGGAGCGCCTCAACGTGTCGATCTCGACCATTCAGTACGCTTATTCGCTGCTGGAGAAGGAAGGGCGCGTGTTTTCGGTGGCCAAGTCAGGTTATTACGCGTTGCCGGTGTCCTCTTTCAACCCGCAGGACAGCGGCAGCGATCTGCTCGAAGCCGTCTATGTCAATGCCAGGCGTCCGGGGATGCTGGTCCTGAGCGCCGATGAACCGGCGTTGCTGCAACCGCTCGACAGCCCTTTGTTGCTGCTGGAGCGGGAGTTGCTGCGCCAGTATCCCCGGCAGCCGCAGTCACCCTCGCAACCCTGCGGCGAGCTCGAGCTGCGCACTGCCCTGGCCGCACGCTACACCACGTCTCCCATGCGTTACTGGCACGCCGATGATGTCTACATCGGTGCCGACCTGCGCGGCGTCCTGGAAATCCTCATCGCCGTGCTGGGCTTGAAGGACGCCACGGTAGTGGTTGAGTCGCCGTGCGACTGGACGATCCTGCGATTGTTTCAAGGCGCCTGCGTGCGGGTGATCGAGTGGCCTGTGCAAGCCGATGGTTGCCTCGATCCGCAACGGCTGAAAACCTTGCTGGAGACCGAGCCGGTGCGCCTGGTGCTGCTGTCATCGGCCCTGAACATGCCCCGTGGCAGTCTGGCGCCTGAGGAAAACAGGCAGGCCATTGCCCGGCTGTTGGCCGCGCATGACAGTTGGGTGCTGGAAAACGACTGTTATGGCGAACTCGGATTCGACCCGGGCGGCCTGCGCTTTCGCGACTTGCTGGACCCTGAACGGCTGATGGTGTTTTCCACGTTCGAGAAAATCGTTGGACCGGAAGCGCCCTACGGCTACCTGCTTTCCAGGCACTTGAGCACCGAGTTGCAACGGCACTTCCTGTTGCGTTCGTTTCGACTGTCGCCGATTCGCCAGAAAGCCATCGCCCGTTTGTACAGCAGCGGCCGCATCGATCAACACCTGCTGGTGCTGCGCCGGCTACTCAAGGAGCGCAAGAGCCAAATGACCCAGTTGTTGCAGGAGCGACTGGGTGATGCCTTGCATTTCGTCGAGCCGCAAGGCGGTGCAACGATCTGGGTGCGTTCGTTGCGTCGGGTCAATGTCCGTCGTGTGTTCCAGCGCCTGCTGGCACAACAGCTGGTCATCGCGCCGGGGGAACTGTTCAGCCTCCAGGGTCTGCACGGGCAGCATTTGCGCCTGAGTCATACCTTCGGCGGCGATCACAACCTGGCGGCCGCGCTGGGATTGCTGGGAGATGCGCTGCGCCTGGAATCGATCGAGTGAGTGACAAAAAATAACAACCTCCACTGTGTGGGATCGATCCCATCGCGTTGCGGTCAAACTGCCAGTAAACTGCTGCTCACTTCCTGAACCACTCTATTCCAGAGGTTTTGCATGACACTCAGTCCTTTTGCGGGTAAACCGGCACCGGCAGAATTGTTGGTCGACATCCCGCGACTGGTAACGGCCTATTACACCGGCCAGCCTGATGCCGCCATTTCGACCCAGCGCGTTGCCTTCGGTACGTCGGGGCACCGCGGTAGCTCGTTCGACCTGAGTTTCAACGAATGGCATGTGCTGGCGATCAGCCAGGCCATTTGCCTGTATCGCGAAGCTCAGGGCATCGATGGCCCGCTGTTTGTTGGTATCGACACCCACGCGCTGTCCACGCCAGCCGGTGCCAGCGCCCTTGAAGTGCTGGCGGCCAACGGCGTGACCGTGATGATCGCCGCGGGCGACGAGTACACCCCGACGCCGGCCATTTCCCATGCGATTCTCTGCTACAACCGTGGTCGCACCAGCGGCCTGGCGGACGGCATCGTCATCACGCCGTCGCACAACCCGCCACAAAGCGGAGGCTACAAGTACAACCCCACCAACGGTGGTCCGGCCGATACCCACATCACCAAGTGGATCGAAGCCAAGGCCAACGAATTACTGGCCAACAAGCTCGCTGGCGTCAAGCGCATCAGCTACGAGCAGGCACTGAAGGCTAGCACCACCCATCGTCACGATTACCTCAACACCTATGTCGCCGACCTGATCAACGTGATCGACTTCGACGCCATCCGTGATGCCAAGCTGCGCCTGGGCGTCGATCCGCTGGGTGGAGCAGGGGTGCGCTACTGGTCGGCGATTGCCGAGCATTACCGTCTGGACCTGGATGTGGTGAACAAACAGGTCGACCCGACCTTCCGCTTCATGACCGTCGACTGGGACGGCCAGATCCGCATGGACCCATCGTCGAGCCACGCCATGCAAGGCCTGATCGGCCTGAAAGAGCGCTTCGACGTGGCGTTTGCCTGCGACCCTGACCACGACCGCCATGGCATCGTCACGCCGTCCGGCGGTTTGCTGGCACCGAACAACTACCTTGCCGTTGCCATCGACTACCTGTTCCAGAATCGTCCGCAATGGCGCGCCGATGCTGCCGTGGGCAAAACCGTGGTCAGCAGCGGCTTGATCGATCGCGTGGCCAAACGCCTGGGCCGTCGCCTGTACGAAGTGCCGGTCGGCTTCAAGTGGTTTGCCGATGGACTGTTCGATGGCTCCCTGGGTTTCGGCGGCGAAGAAAGCGCCGGTGCCTCGTTCCTGCGCAAGGACGGCGGCGTCTGGAGCACCGACAAGGACGGTTTGATTCCGGCCCTGCTGGCTGCCGAGATGACGGCCCGGACGGGTCGCGATCCGAGCCAGGCGTACCGTGCCTTGACCGATGAACTGGGTGAACCGTTCTCGGTACGGGTCGACGCCAAGGCCAACCCGGAGCAGAAAGCCCTGTTGAGCAAGCTGTCGCCGCAACAGGTCACCTCGACCCAACTGGCCGGCGAACCGATCCAGAGCATCCTCAGCCACGCACCGGGCAACGACCAGGCCATTGGCGGTCTCAAGGTCATGACCGAAAACGGCTGGTTCGCGGCGCGTCCGTCGGGCACGGAAGACATCTACAAGATCTACGCCGAAAGCTTTGTCAGCGACGACCACCTCAAGCAACTGGTGGCCGAGGCGCAAACGCTGGTGGATGGTGCCATTTCCGCGAAATAAGCAACGTAACTCCCACTGGAGTTGTATGTAACCCTGTGGGAGCGAGCTTGCTTGCGATAGCGGTCTGTCAGTCAATATCAATGCTGGATGCCAGGCCGCAATCGCGAGCAAGCTCGCTCCCACAAAGGGTTTGCCGCAGCAACTAAAAAAGGGGCGACCAACACGGTCGCCCCTTTTTTTTGCGATTGCCCTCAGCAGGTCACGCCAGATCCACCAAAACGATCTCACTGTCCTCGATGGCCGTCACCCGCAGCACCTGCTCATCGGCCACTGCGACACCGTCTCGAGCTTCTGCGCGCAAGCCATTGACTTCAATGACTCCTGTGGCCGGGACCAGGTAGGCACGACGACCGCTGTCCAAAAGGTACTCGGCCGTTTCACCGGCCTTCAGATTGGCGGCCACCAGCCGGGCATCGGCGCGGATGCGCAGGCTCTGCTCGTCGCCTTCCTTGCCGCTGGCCAGGGTGACAAAACCTTCGCGGTCGCCTTTCGGGAACGGTTTGGCGCCCCAGGACGGTGCCAGGCCGGTCTCATTCGGGATGATCCAGATCTGGAAAATCCGGGTCGGCGTCGCTTCCAGGTTGTACTCGCTGTGGGCGATCCCGGTACCGGCGCTCATGACCTGGACGTCACCGGCTTCGGTCCGACCCTTGTTGCCCAGGTTGTCCTGGTGGGTAATGGCGCCTTCACGGACATAGGTGATGATTTCCATGTCCCGGTGCGGGTGCTGCGGGAAACCGGTGCCGGGAGCGATCACGTCGTCATTCCAGACCCGCAGGTTGCCCCAGTTCATGCGCTGTGGATCGTAGTATTCGGCGAACGAAAAATGGTGATGCGCATCCAACCAGCCGTGGTGAGCACCGCCAAGGGTTTTGAAAGGTCTGAGTTCAAGCATGATCGTCTCCAGAAAAGGTTCGTCATGGGGCGGAGCGCCTTGGCCACGAAGCGAGACCGGTGGTTGATGACGGCCATCATCCATCAGGCAACAATCGATAAAAAGCGTAAAAAATGCGCCATTCCCATCGAATCAATTGATATGAAATAGGCTCAAAATTTTCTCATCCAACTTTCACTTCATCGCATAAGCCAATGAGTCATAAGCAATTCACTAGAACTCAATGGCAAATGCAGACACCATAGCGCTCAACAGCCTCACACCCTGGAGTCAGTCCGCGTGCCGCAACACACCCCCGATCTTCCGCCTGAACTTCGCCCCCTGGCCGAGATGCCGCTGATCAAGCGCCTGCTCGCCCGGTTCTTCGGTTACAGCCTGACCCGCCTGCACGCCCAACATCGTGCGTCGTGGTTGCATGGCCAGGCCGACGGTTTTCGCAGCGGTCACAGTGCCGGGGTCGATTACGGCTACAGGGAAGGCAAGCTCGAGGGGCTGGAGGAGGGTCGGCAGGTCCTGCTGATCCGCGACTCGCGCTCCACTGAACACCGGCCACCGAATGTCGATGACCTGCTGTTCGACGATTGGCGCCTGCCGTTGAGCGCCGAGTTGAAGAAGCGCATGAAGGCGGAGGTCGCCCGCTTGCTGCCGGCCCATGCCCAGCCCAGCGCCGCACAGTGGAAAATGATTTTCAGCGATACGCCGTCCACCTCGGTGATCGCCGGTGCCGGCGCAGGCAAGTCGACCACACTGGTGCTGCGCATCTTGCTGTTGAGCCATTACCTGGGTTTCGAGCTGAGTTCGATGACGGTGGTGACCTTCACCCGTGAGTCGCGCAAGGACTTCATCAACAAGCTGATCGAACTGTTTGCCCTCTGGGGCCGCGCGATCAGTTTCAAGGAGGCACGGGACCTGGTGCGCACCTTTCACTCGCGGATCCTGCCGATGGTGCGCAGTCTTCCGGGTTTCGAGCGCTTGCAGGCCTTCGAGAATCTCAGCCTGCGGGCTGCACAGGGTGATGAGGAGGTCGACAGCAATCCGTTCGACCTGCGTATCAACGACGCTCAGCGCCAACAGCTCAACGCCTGCTATCACCGTTTGCACAGTAGCGACGAGCGCTTTCGTGAGCTGATCAAGCCATTGTCCCGGCATGCCTTGCAACTCAAGGAGCTGGAGCGGGATCACCCCGATGTGCAAAAGCGCATGGGCGTCACCGAACTGGCGGCCAAGCGTGATGAAGAGTTGTGCGACGCCATTGAAGACCTGTGGTTTCGCGCCGGTGCCTGGCCCATCAAGGGCATCGAACCGAAGCGCCAGTCATTCGATATCAACGGCTCGACATTCCACTGTCACGGCTACATCCCGACGCTGGACGCCTGGGTGGTGCTGGGGTTCGATCCTCGGGAGAACCCGCAGGTCACGCGGCCCAATGCCAAACTGACGGTGCGCGCAGAATGGGCAGTAAAACGCACCTTGTTTCAAGCTTTCTGTCGTAAGCCATTGATTTGGCTGGATAGTTACGAGTCATCAAAGCGTGTGCTGGCCTCACTGGCGGGGGATGCCAGCGCCGGTCCGGGTTTCGATTACAAGGTCAAGGGCGAGCTCGCCTCCGCGCCGTTGCTCGATTGCTTTGTCGCCGCCGCCGGGTTCATCGAAAACCTCGGGCTGGATGTGCCGAGTGCCGTGGGGCAGATGAGTTTCGCCAAGGACGATCCCGACCGGTTCTTCTTCGAGGCCCTGAGCCTTTACTGGCGGGCGCTGGAAGATCATTTGCTCGACCAGAAACCGCCGATCATGACCTATAACCGGATGTTCGCCCTGTTCAGCGAGCATTCGCCGGAGAACCTCAAGCTGTTGAGTGATGAGCTGCTGCGGCCGTTGTCACACCTGATGATCGACGAATTCCAGGACGTTTCGCCGCAAATCGTCTCCTGGATCAGGGCCAGCCTGGCGGAGATCCGCAGTCGCGGGCCGGCCATGCACGTCGGGCGGGGTGCCCAGCGTTCCTCGCTGCTCTGTGTGGGCGATGACTGGCAATCCATCTATGGCTGGCGCGGCAGTTCGCCGAGCTACTTCATGGAGTTCAACAAGGAGTTCCCGTCGCCGAGCACCACCAAGGTCATGCTCAGCGACAACTACCGCAGCCACCAGCACATCATCGATGCCGCCGAGCACATCGTGCGCGCAGCGCCGGCGATTGCCGGGAAGAAAGCCAAGGCCAGCGGTGAACCCAGGGCATTGCTGCCGGTGAACGTCCTCGATCGTGATGACCAGGGCATGGCGCAGCGCCTGATGGAGCATTACCGAAAGGGTGATTCAATCTTGATGCTTTATCGAAAAAGTAGCGATAAGTCATTGATAGAAGAGCATATTCAGTCAGTACTTAATGTTGATTCGAGCTTGCCCCATGCCGCTCGCAGGCTCAAGCAACTGACGTATCACAGCGCCAAGGGCCTGCAGGCCGATGCGGTGTTTTTGCTGGGTGACTGCCAACACCTGACCAGTTCGCCCTACAAGAATCAGGTTTACCGGATGGCGGGCCTGGGCAAGGCCGGTGACAGCGAACCCTACGACAATGCCCAGAAGGACGAGATCCTGCGCCTGGCATACGTGGGTATTACCCGTGCCGTCAGCCATTGCTACTGGTACGTCGATGCGCAAGACACCCAGGCTGCGAACATGCCCAAGGCGTCCGACCGGATCGGCAAGGGGAAGGCGTTCTTTGTCGATCATCGTAAAAGCCAGAACACCGCCTGAATCGAGACACTGTAGGAGCCGGCTTGCCGGCGATGGACTCAAGTGCGCCGCGTTTATCCGGTTCACACGCGTTATCGTTAACGACCATCGCGAGCGGGCTCGCTCCTACAGGTGGGCTTTTTTGGGAGTGGATAGGCCTCAGGCATAACTCCTGAGGGCCTGCGGTGGAACGAAGGCTTCAAGTTCATCCTCCACCGCTTCGATGATTCGTTCTACATCCGCGGCATTCATGACGGTGGCACAAGGAATGCCGGCAATGGCGATCATGGTCTCGCCAGTGGCACGATCGAAAAGACGGGCAATCATGCTGCCCGGCGCGTCCATGCTCGCCTCGAAACCCATGGGATGAAAATGCCAGCGCATCAGCTGGCAGGCGTTTGGAAACGTGACCTTACTGAACCCTCTATTCATGTGTTGCCCGCCTTCAGTATCGAGCGCTTCCTTTAGCTCATGGTAGGAGGGAAGAACCTTCAATGGCTCAACCAGTGACAGTCTTTAAAAGTAGCATCCGAATGTGAAAAGAATGTGGTTTTTTCAGCTCGTTTGGCGATTGCCACCCTTTTTTTGATTCAGGTCACGCTTGCTTGATATTGGCGGCCCGAAACCCGCATCCGTTTAGTCGTTGAAGACAAAGCGGAAGTTGGGCAAGCTCGGTTTTTTCCGTCGAGACTTTCAATGCACGCTGAGGATGATGGCCCGCTGCAAACCCAGGCCACGGGCGAGACGGTCATGCGCTATCACTTGCGCTGGAAGCACCGGGACCTGGACGGGGTCATGGCGCTCTATCACCCTGAAGTCCAGTACAACGACTTTTTCCAGAATCGGGTCATGGGCCTGGCCGAACTGCGCGACTACGTGGGCAGCAGCATGCCCCGGGATCCGGATGAAGCGCTGGAACACTCCGACCGCATTCGACTGGACGGCAACACCGCCTTCATTCAGTACCGCATCACCCTGCGCGGTGGTGAGGGACTGGTGTCGTTCCGTGCCAGCGAGGCCATCACCGTCAAGGACGGGCTGATCTGGCGGGTCAATGAATACGCTTCGCTGGTGCATGAGCAACCCGTCAGTAAAACCACCCCCGGCCAGCGCCCGGCGGTCAGCCGGCTGGGCCTGTCGCCTCGCCAGTTGAGCTTCATGGCCGATGACCTGCAGCAGTATTTCCAGCGCCAGCAGCCGTATCTTGACCCGGAGCTCGACCTGCAACGGGTGGCGAACGAGTGCGGGTACAGCCGTAACCAGATTTCCTATCTGTTGAACCAGGTGTTGGGCCAGAGCTTCTATCGCTACGTCAACCAGGCGCGCCTGCAACACTTGCTCGCGGCGCTGGATGACGCCACGCCACCGCTGCGTATCGATGAGCTGGCGTTCGCCGCCGGATTCAATTCGCTGTCGGCGTTCTACAGTTGTTTCCGCCAGCATACCGGCCAGTCACCCAAGGCCTACGTCAAACAAATTTCTTTGCGTGCACGCGCGCAAGACAGCGCCTGAGCCCACGCACTAGGATCGACGCCATCGAAGTTTTCAGTGGCGGAGTCTTGCATGCCGGCGTGGCGCACTATCAGTTTGTGGATGGACCAGCTCGACGAGCCGTTGTTGGCGCGTCCGGCGCTGGAGCGGGACCTGGATGTGGACGTGGCGATCATCGGCGCGGGCTACACCGGTCTCTGGACCGCGTACTACCTCAAGCAGCAGAAACCGGAGCTGAACATCGCCATTGTCGAAGCGCAGACCGCCGGTTTCGGCGCGTCGGGGCGCAATGGCGGCTGGTTGATGGGCAACTTGCTGGGTGAAGATCGCCTGCTGGCCGGTTTGACGGTCGAAGAGCGCCGCGCTTCCTACGATTTGTTGCATGGCATTCCGGATGAAGTGGAGATTGTCCTCGAACGTGAGGGCATCGACTGCGATTTCCGTAAAGGCGGAGTGCTGTATTGCGCTGCGCGTTATCCGGAGCAGGCGACCAGCCTGCGTCACTACCTGGACGATCTCCACCGCCAGGGCCTCGACGATAGCCACTATCGCTGGCTAAGCCCGGAACAACTGGCGCAGCAGATCCGCGTCGCCAAACCCTATGGCGGCATCTATGCGCCGCACGTGGCGACCATCCACCCGGCCAAGCTGGTACGCGGGCTGGCCCGGATGGTGGAGCGCCTGGGGGTGAGGATCTACGAAAACAGCCCGGTCACCCATTGGCAATCCGGCAGCCTGCGCACGACGAAAGCGTCGGTGCGCTGTCACTGGGTCGTTCCGGCAGTAGAAGGCTACTCCGTCACCTTGCCGCCGCTGGGGCGTTATCAGATGCCGGTGCAGAGCCTGATTGTCGCAACCGAGCCGCTGTCGGCGGCCACTTGGGATGAAATCGGCCTGAGCCGTGGCCAGGCATTCAGCGAGGCCAGTCGACAAGTGACCTACGGCCAGCGCACCGCTGACAATCGTTTGATCTTTGGCGCCCGTGGCGGCTATCAGTTCGCCGGCAAGCTGCGCCACGACTTTGAGCTGACCACCGATGAAAAAGACCTGCGGCGCTACCTGTTCGGAGAGCTGTTCCCGCAGTTGAAGAACGTACAGATCACTCATTCCTGGGGCGGCAACCTGGGCATGTCCCGGCACTTCAAGCCGCACATGCTCTGCGACCGGGCCAAAGGCATCGCCTTGTCTGGCGGCTACGGCGGGGAGGGCGTTGGCGCCAGCAACCTCGGTGGACGCACGCTCGCCGACCTGATCCTGGGGCGCGACACCGATCTGGTGCGCCAGCCGTGGGTCCTTGCGCAGCGGGGCCTCGACGCGCTCAGGGCCTGGGAGCCGGAACCGATCCGCTGGCTTGGCTACAACGCAATCATCCGCAGCTTTGTCCATGAGGACCAGACCCTGGCCAACCCGGCTACCGCGCCCTGGCGGCGCAAGCTGGCGAGCGGGGTGGCCAGGTTCATGGAAGGTTTCATGCACTAGACGGCGCGCTCTTCAGAGACAGCCCATATCGACAGGTAATCCCATGAGCATCACACAATTCAAGCACACCGCAACCCTGAAACTGGAAGAGTCCAACCCGGTCGCCGTGCCTCTGGGCACGCCCGTGGCCGTGGCTTCGACCACCAGCGTCGAACGCGACGACGGCGTCGAGACCGGCGTCTGGGAATGCACCCCGGGGCGCTGGCGGCGGCAGATCGTCGCCCAGGAGTTCTGTCACTTCATCCAGGGGCGCTGCACCTTCACCCCGGACGGCGGTGAAACGCTGCACATCGAAGCCGGCGATGCACTGATGTTGCCGGCCAACAGCCTCGGTATCTGGGACATCCAGGAAACCGTGCGCAAGACCTACGTCCTGATTTTCTGATCCTTGATTGCCTGCCAACAAAAACAACCTACAGGAATCGACTCATGCTCCGAAAGACACTGACCCTGGCTCCGCTGCTGCTTGTTGCATCGATCAGTCAGGCGGCCGAAACCGTCAAAATCTATAACTGGTCGGATTACATCGCGCCGGACACCACGAAAGACTTCCAGAAAGAAACCGGCATCGGCTTCACCTACGACGTCTACGACAGCAACGAAACCCTCGATGGCAAGCTGATGACCGGCAAGTCCGGTTACGACGTGGTGTTTCCGTCCAACCACTTCATGGCGCGGCAGATTGAGGGCGGCGCACTGAAGAAGCTCGACAAGAGCCAGTTGCCGAACTGGAAAAACCTCAACCCGGTGTTGCTCAAGGCCTTGCAGACCAACGATCCGGGCAACGAGCACGGCTTCCCGTACCTGTGGGGCAGCACTGGCATCGGCTACAACGTTGCCAAGGTCAAGGCGGTGCTGGGCGACAACGCCCCGGTGGATTCCTGGGACTTGATTTTCAAGCCCGAGAACATGCAGAAGTTGCAGAAGTGCGGCGTGGCCATTCTCGACAACGGTCCCGAACTGCTGCCGGCCGCGTTGAACTACCTCGGGCTGCCGCCCCACAGCAAGAACCCGGACGACTACAAGAAGGCTGAAGCCTTGCTGTTGAAAGTGCGGCCGTATGTGAGCTATTTCCACTCATCCAAGTACACCAGTGACCTGGCCAACGGCGATATCTGCGTCGCGGTCGGTTTCTCCGGCGACATCCTGCAAGCGGAAAACCGCGCTAGGGAAGCCAACAATGGAATCGACATCGGTTATGCGATTCCCAAGGAAGGCGCGGCCATCTGGTTCGACATGGTCGCGATGCCGGTCGACGCTCCGGACGAAAAGGCCGGTTACGCCTTCATGAACTATCTGCTGCGCCCGGACGTCATGGCCAGCGTCAGCAACTACGTGCACTACGCCAATGGCAACGAGCAGGCTGACAGCCTGATCGACCCGGCGATCAAGAACGACACCAAGGTTTACCCAAGCCCGGAAATGATGGGGAAACTCTTTGCCCTGGAAGCCATGCCCTTGAACATCGACCGGGTTCGCACGCGCGTGTGGAACAAGATTCGCACCGGCAGTTGAAGACCCGGTCAGGCAATCGGGACAGGATGTCCCGTTGCCATCCTTGTCAGCCGACCGGCTCGGCTGCGCAACTCATCTGGCCTGAGCCGGGTATCTGGAAAAAAACCTCATCGCCGATTTGCCAGAAGCTGTAGCTGCCTTTGTAATCCTTGCCCCTGTACTGGGTTCCGGAATTGTTCGGCACCTGGTTCAGCGTCACCGAGGAGTTGGCCCATTTGAGGAACACCACGCCCGGTTCGACCGTAAAGAAGGTCGCGGCCACCAATGCGTTGAACCCTGCGCAACGATAAGCCAAGGGGCCTTCGGTGAGCCGGCTCGGGTCCTTGGTTCTGGCAATGGCCGAACCCTGACGCAGCTGGAACGCACGCTCGGCATAACTGGCGATGACGCACGTCCTGGCTTGCGGCCCGGCACCACACCGGTTACGCGATTCAATCCAGAACCGATGATCTATCTCGACTTTATTCGGGCGCGGCACTGAATGTTCGTCGGTGAGCGCCAGGAGATACAGACGATCGAGTTCCAGGTCCATGCGCGCCAACTGAGCGTCGTGACAGATAAGCTTTTCGGTGGATGCCTGGGGCGTGGTGCAATCGAAACTGGTTTTGTACGTCGGCAAGGGCTTTGGTTTTGGTTTTGCCTTTGTAGCGGCGTCACAAAAGCTCGCCGTCACGCACGCGCTGACGGCGAGCACAGAGGCCAGAAGTGGCATGACCATTTTCATTTCGGCGTCACCTGAGTCTTTGCGTGATGCCCGTATTGCAACGCCTGTGTCGAAGCGTTGCACATTCATTCGGTCGCACGGGGTCTATCGAGTGTAAGGCAGTGCTCGAAACCTGCCACATCGTGCCAGGAGAAACGTCAGTCTTCCGCGCGAATCGTTGCCACTTCGTCGGCCCTGACTTTCACCTTCGCCCCCGAAATGTCCTCGAATTCGAAGAATCCGTCCTTGGTTTTGGTCTTCGGCATGTCCTTGGTCAGGTACTGAGTGCCGTTCTGCAGGGTCACCACCGTTGGCGTCGAGCAACCGGCCAGCGCCAGCAGTGCCGCGACGGCCAGGGGTAAACCCAAAGTCTTGATGTCCATGATCACCTCCCGTTCGTTTTGAAGCAGTGCCATCCATTCGCGCCTGTCACTGCATGCCTATGGCGGTTGGTGCCGCCAGGGGGCAGAAAGTTCTACTGCCCGGGAAATATTCCGTACAGCACCTCCATTTATCCTTTTCCGATTGCACCGGGCAGGGCGGAACTGGTATCTGTACGCATAACCAGTACTCGCTCGCCATGGCCCATTTCCTGTGACCGCAAATCCCCTCGACGATCCGTTCTATTACCTCAACAACTTCATGCAAGTGCTTGATTGGCTTGAGCAGCGCTTGGCCGATGTGCTGAGCGTCGACGAACTGCGTTTCATTAATGAGTTTAAGCGGTTACCCCGTGAATCGCAGGCACTGCTGGTCAGAATGGTCATGCGCAAGGGCGTTCATTTCAGGGCGAGCAAACTGCATTACCAGGAAATCGGCGATATCTCCGGTGCCGCCGGCCCGCTGTTGAAACTCGGTTGGGTCGACGAGCGTATGCCGCTGGCGGTCGAGGAACTGTTCGAACTGCTGCTCAAGGGGGAAATCCTCCAGACCTTCGGCACCGTCATCGATCAACCCAAAGGCAGGAAAGCCGATTGGCTGCCAACGCTGAGCGAACAATTTCCCCAGGCGCAAAGCTTCAACGACTGGTGCCCGTGGCTCGATGAGCGCCTGCTCAGCCTGACCATCATGGAGTTGTGCGATCGCCTGCGCCTGATGTTCTTCGGCAACCTGTACCAGGACTGGTCGGAGTTCGTGCTGGCCGACCTGGGTATCTACACCTACGAAAAAGTCGAATTCAGCGCCGAGTCCCGCGGCTTGCGCAGCCGCGAAGACGTGGATGCCTGTGTCCTCCTGCACGCGTACCAGCAACAGTTCGAAGCCGGTGAAGCGCTGGAGGAGGTGGCCGGGCACATCAAGGGCCTTGCGCTGGACAATCCCTGGTTGCAACGCCGGCGCGGCAAGCTGTTGTTCCAGATGGGCCAGTATTGCGAACGCATCGCGGATTTTGTCATGGCCCTGGATCTCTACCGCGAATGCGCTTATCCGGGGGCGCGGGCGCGGCTCATTCGCGTGCTGGAGCGGAGCGGGGAGTTCGAGTTGGCGCTGGATCTGGCCGAGCAGGCCGAACAGGCACCGGAGAGTGCCGCCGAACACCAGCAGTTGCTCCGCCTGCTGCCCCGCCTGCGACGCAAGCTCGGCGGGCCGCCCATCAAGCGGGCGGCGCCTCGGGAAATGCAGCGTCTGGACCTGCAACTACCAAGAGTCGATCCGGCAATGTCGGTCGAGTTTTACGTTCAGGCGCATCTGGCTGAGGATTCGGCACCGATCCACTACGTCGAAAACAGCCTGATCAACTCGCTGTTCGGCCTGTTGTGCTGGCCGGCGATTTTCGCGCCTTTGCCGGGGGCATTCTTCCACCCGTTCCAGCGCGGACCGGTGGATTTGCTTAGCGAAGACTTCCAGGCCCGCCGGGCCGAACTGTTCCAGGCGTGCCTGGCCGAACTGGAAGACGGGCGCTACCGGCAGACCATTCGCCAACGTTACGCCGCCAAGTGGGGCGTGCAGTCGCCGTTCGTGTTCTGGAGCGTGCTCAGCGAAGAATTGCTGGAGCAAGCCCTCGAATGTCTCCCCGCCGAGCATCTCAAGCACTGGTTCAATCGCCTCTTGCTGGACATCAAGGCCAATCGCGCCGGCATGCCGGACCTGATCCAGTTCTGGCCCCGGCAAAAGACCTACCGCATGATCGAAGTCAAGGGCCCGGGCGATCGCCTGCAGGACAACCAGTTGCGCTGGCTGGAGTTCTGCCATGAACACCAGATGCCCGTCGCCGTGTGCTACGTACAGTGGGCGGAGCAGGACGCTTGAGTTACAGCATTGCGGTGCGGGCGCTGTGCGAGTTCACCGCCAAGACCGGCGACCTCGACCTGCGCTTCACACCGTCGCCCACCGCGCTGGAGGGCATTGTCGGGCACCGCACGGTGGCTTCAAGGCGCAGCGAGGGCTACCAAAGCGAAGTCGCCCTTGAGGGCCAGTATCAGACCTTGACGGTCAAGGGCAGGGCGGATGGCTATGACCCGGGGCAAAACTGCCTGGAAGAGGTCAAGACCTACCGCGGTGACTTGAGCAAGCAACCGGCCAACCACCGTCAGTTGCATTGGGCCCAGGCGAAAATCTACGGCTGGTTGATGTGCTGCCAACTTGATCTGCCCCGGATCAACCTGGCGCTGGTGTATTTCGACATCGTCAGCGAAAAGGAAACCTGCCTGGTCGAGCCCTTCGAGGCCGCGCAGCTGCAACAGTTCTTCGAGCGGCAATGCGCGCGCTTCCTGTTATGGGCGCAACAGGAAGTCGCCCACCGTGACGGGCGCAATCTCGCGGCGCAGCGCCTGGCCTTTCCCCACGCCGACTTTCGCCCGGGGCAGCGCCATCTGGCCGAGTCGGTGTTCAAGGCCGTCAGCACAGGGCGCTGCCTGATGGCGCAGGCGCCCACGGGCATCGGCAAGACCCTGGGCACCCTGTTTCCCATGCTCAAGGCACTGGCACCGCAGCAACTGGACAAAGTGTTCTTCCTGACGGCGAAAACCCCGGGACGCAAGCTCGCCCTGGACGCCGCGCAAGTGTTGCTGGCCAGCGCCGATGCGCCACCGTTGCGGGTGCTGGAGATGATTGCCCGGGACAAGGCCTGCGAACATCCGGACAAAGCCTGCCACGGTGAGTCCTGCCCACTGGCCCGGGGGTTCTACGATCGCCTGCCGGCCGCACGGCAGGCGGCCAGTCAACTGAGCCTGTTGGACCAGAGCGCCTTGCGCGAGGTTGCCCTGGCACACGATGTCTGTCCGTATTACCTGAGCCAGGAAATGGCGCGATGGGCTGACGTGGTGGTTGCCGACTACAACTATTACTTCGATTTCAGCGCCTTGCTGTTCGGTCTGGCCCAGGCCAATCACTGGAGGGTCGCGGTGCTGGTCGATGAAGCCCACAACCTGGTGGAGCGCGGCCGGCAGATGTACAGCGCCAGCCTCGATCAGGCGACCTTCAACGCTGTGCGCAAAACCGCACCCGAGGTACTGAAAAAGCCGATGCAGCGAATCAGCCGCGAGTGGAATGCCTTGCATGACGCGCAAACCGGCGCCTATCAGGCCTATGACAAGGCACCGGAAAAGCTCCTTCAGGCACTGTCATCGTGCAGCGCCAGCATCGGTGACTACCTGAACGATCACCCACAAGGGCTGGACAGCGCACTGCAAGGCTTCTACTTCGACATGCTGCAGTTCTGCCGGGTGGCCGAACTGTTCGATGAGCAGTTCCTGTTCGACATCAGCAAGCGCGACCTCGAACGCAAGCGCAATCTCTCGCAGCTGTGCCTGCGCAACGTGGTACCGGCAGGGTTCATCCGCCCGCGCCTGACTGCCGCGCGCAGCACGGTGCTGTTTTCCGCGACCCTCAGCCCAAGGCACTATTACGCCGATTTACTGGGAACGCCGGCGGACACGGTGTGCATCGACGTCGAGTCGCCGTTTCATGCCGATCAACTGCAAGTGCACATCGTCAACCAGATCTCCACGCGGTTCGTGCATCGCCAGTCCTCTCTCGAACCGATCGTGGAGCTGATCGCCAGCCAGTTCTGCAAGCGCCCCGGTAATTACCTGGCGTTTTTCAGCAGTTTCGATTATTTGCAGCAGGTGGCGCAGCTACTCGCCGAGAAACATCCGCACATCAGCCTGTGGTCGCAGTCCCGAGGCATGGGCGAAGCGCAACGCCAGCAGTTTCTCGACCAATTCCACGCCGACGGCCAGGGGATCGGCTTTGCGGTACTGGGCGGGGCCTTTGGTGAAGGCATCGATTTGCCCGGTGCCCGGTTGATCGGCGCATTTATCGCCACGTTGGGTCTTGCCCAGCTCAATCCGGTGAACGAGCAACTGAAACGGCGCATGGCCGCCATCTTTGGCGCCGGTTACGACTACACCTATCTGTTTCCCGGTGTGCAGAAAGTGGTGCAGGCCGCCGGGCGGGTCATTCGTACGCAACAGGATCAAGGGGTAGTGATGTTGATCGACGACCGTTTTGGCGAGCACAAGGTCAGGCAATTACTGCCGCGCTGGTGGTCGATTGCGTCAACGAATTCTCGCTCTGCTCCGTAGGAATATTTACCTTTAAAAATAAATACATACCTTGATTAAAACAACGGATTGAACAATCAGCGCCAGCACGCTTTATTGGAAAGGCTGGATATCACAACCCAATTCTTTGATAAGGAAATCAAGGTATGTCAGAAGCTCCGAAATACAACTATTCCTCAGACGACGTGATCAAGGCGTTCGACGAGATCCACCCTACGCTCTTCGTCGGCAAAACTGCTGAAGCCATCCCAAAGTTGCTGATCACCGCCGGAGTGGAGGGCTCGGGCAAGACTTTCTTGCTGGAAAAGAGCTTGCTGCCATCCGGGAATTACGGGAACTACATTCGACTGTACCTGCCTGAATATCGAAAAAAACACCCGCATTACACCGACATGATCAAGCTCGGGGTTTTGCACGCCTACGAACATACAGAAGCGTTTGCCAGGGAGCTCGGTGAGAAAATCTTCGCCAACGCGCTTTCTCAAAGATACAACATCATCATGGAGTGCGCGTTCGATGACATCGGTTTTGCCGGATTGGCAAAATTTGTTCCCGGTTATCAACTCGAAGTCCATGTCGTGGGCTGCAATCATGCGTTCGCCCATCTGTCCAGCATCAAAAGAGCATTCTCCAGCCTGGAAAAGCAGGAGATGGAACGGTTTGTCAGCTATTCGAGACTCGAGTCGAGCATCAGTAACGCCCCTGCGGTTCTCGTTGCGTTCGAGTTCATCGCAAAGACAGTGAGTGGCTCACAAATCTACTTGTACGAGCGCGGTCTGGGCACGCTGAGCGAACGGGTGCTGCGTGCTCACAGCACCTATACCCTGGACCCAAATGGGAATCTGAACGAAGTTTCAACGTTGCAGCCATATGCATACAGCGCCTATGACACTATCCTCAGAAGGGCCGTCTATTCGATGGAGGAGCGTGACGAGATGGTGAGGGAATGTCATCTGCAGCTGCTTAAAACCAGCAAATATGACAAACAGGTTCCCGATTTCGTCTACAACGACCTTTACTCCTATATCACCAAGTACGTGTATCGCTAAGCGGGGATTGCAGGCCATGTAGCAAATTGCTGCAGTCATGGCTTTCCAGATTGGCAGTTTGTCTCATACTCCAGAAAAACAATCATGACGCGAGAACTCAATGAGCGAGGATCAAAACAGGCCGAGTACCGTTGAGGACAAGCGCTTTCGCCTATTGATCGATGCGGTGATCGACTATGCGATCTACATGATTGATCCAGACGGCGTCATTACCAGCTGGAATGCCGGCGCCAGGCGTTTCAAGGGGTATGAAGAGGCCGAGATCCTCGGTGAGCATTTCTCGCGTTTCTACACCGATGAGGATCGCCGGGCCGGCTTGCCCCAGCGGACACTGGACACGGCGCTGGGTGAAGGGCGTTTCGAGGGCGAGGGCTGGCAGGTGCGCAAGGACGGCAGCCATTTCTGGTCCCATGTGGTCATCGATCCTATCTTCGACCCGTCGGGCACCTTGCTGGGTTTCGCCAAGATCACCCGCGACCTGACCGAGCGCCGGGTAGCCGAGGAAATCCTCAAGCAAAGCGAGCAGCAGTTCCGCCTTCTGGTGCAGAGCGTTACCGACTATGCGATCTACATGCTTTCGCCGGACGGACGCGTGAGCAACTGGAACCTTGGCGCCCAGCGCATCAAGGGCTACTTGCCGGAAGAAGTCATTGGCCAGCACTTTTCGATCTTTTATACCCCCGAGGATCGCGAAGCCCGCGAGCCACAAAGGACGCTGGACATCGCCAAGCGTGAAGGGCGCTTTGAAAACAAGGGCTGGCGGATGCGCAAGGACGGTACGCGGTTCCTCGCCCACGTCATCGTCGATCCGATCTGGGGCGACACCGGCAACTTGCTTGGTTTTGCCAAGATTACCCGTGATATCACTGACGTCACGCAAGCGCAGCAGGTGCTGGAACAAACCCGGGAGGCCTTGTTCCAGGCGCAGAAAATGCAAGCCATCGGCCAACTCAGTGGTGGCATCGCTCACGATTTCAATAACCTGCTGACGGTGATCCTCGGCAATCTGGAAATCGTGCGCAAACGAGTGACGGACAATCCAAAATTAACCCGCTTGATCGACAACGCTACCCAGGGTGCCCTGCGCGGCGTTTCCCTGACCCAGCGCATGCTGGCGTTTGCCCGACGCCAGGAACTCAAGTCGGAGCCTGTGCGGATACCGGCCTTGGTGGAAGGCATTTCCGGGCTGTTGCGCAGTTCCCTGGGGCCTTCGGTGAAAATCGAAACGCGCTTTCCCGAAGATCTCGAGCCGGTGCTGGCGGACCTCAACCAGCTGGAACTGGCCGTACTGAACCTGGCCACCAACGCCCGTGACGCCATGCCCGACGGCGGAACCATCAGCTTCAGCGCCAGAAACCGTGAAGTGACCGACACAGCCACCTCATCCCTGGCCCCGGGGCGCTACGTTTGCCTGAGCATTGCCGATACCGGCGAGGGCATGGATGAAACCACGCTGGTCTCGGCGATGGACCCGTTTTTCACCACCAAGGGCGTGGGTAAAGGCACGGGCCTGGGGTTGTCGATGGTTCACGGTTTTATTGAACAACTGGGCGGACGGTTCATCCTCAAAAGCCAGAAGGACCATGGCACCACCGCCGAACTCTGGTTGCCGGTCGCCACCGGGGATTCGCCCGTCAAACCGGTCGCCGAAGCGCCGGCCGTGACCGGACCCGGCCTGAGCGTATTGGTGGTAGACGATGACAGCCTGGTATTGACCAGCACCTGTCTGCTGCTCGAGGACCTCGGGCATCGGGTCATCAGTGCGTCTTGCGGTACCAGGGCGCTGGAACTGTTCAACAGTGAACCGCAGATTGATCTGGTCATCACCGACATGGCCATGCCACAGATGAGTGGGGCTCAACTGGCCAATGCCATCAGGAACATGCGACCGGACGTGCCGATCATCCTCGCCACCGGTTATGCCGAACGGCTGGAAGGCTTTGCCGCCCATCTGCCGCGTTTGCCGAAACCTTTTACCCAACTCAACCTGGTGGAGGTCATTGCCTTGGCGATGAAGTGACGCGGCGGTTGCGCTGTTCATAGCGGGCCAGCATGGGCTGGGTGCTGATTCCATGGACCAGAATGCTCAGGGCCACCACCGAGAGCGTCAGGTCGGTACACAAGGTGGCCACCGAAGGTGGCAGATCGTGGTTCAAGGCGTAGAACAGGTAGTAGAAACTGCCGATGCCGCGAATGCCAAACCAGCCGATCAACCAGCGTTGCGGGCCATTGAGCAGCGAACCCCAGGGCATCAGCCACACCGCCAGCGGGCGAATCATCCCGAACAGCACCAGCGCAAGCACCAGAGCCCGGCAGTCCCAGTGCGCAACCAGCACGACCCCGAGCAAGGTGACCAGAAACACTTCCATGGCCCGTTCCACCAGGCTGCCGAACGACAGCATGTCGCCCATCATGATCCCGGCAGCGACTTGCGTATCTTCCAGGTGGTCCACATTGCCGGCCACGGCCGCTTCGGGTTCGACATGCTGGTGACCGACCACCGCCTGGACCAGATGCTCGGCCGGTGCCTGGGTGTCACCGCTTGTCTTGACCTCGGCCTGGCGCAAGCCCAGGCCGGCGGCAAACACCGAGAGAAAGCCGTAGCCCTCAATGGCTTCGGCCACGACATAGGCCAGTGCGATCAGGGCCAGGGCCAGGTAGTCATTGTGCGAGAAGGTGCTGTCGGCGTTCTTGATGCGCATGAACAAGGTCAGGCGGCCAATGCCGCGCCCCATCCAGTAACCGGTCAGCAGTCCGGCGGGCACGGCCCAGAGCAGCCGCTTGAGGAACCAGTCATCCAGACCGCTGGCAACACTGCTGTTTTGCTGCAAGAACAGCAGCCCCAGAATCACAAAGGGGAATGCGATGCCGTCGTTCAATCCAGCCTCGCCCGAGAGTCCGAACCGCACCGGATCGTCGTCCTTGGCGTCATTGACCTGAACCAGCGAGGCCAGGACCGGATCGGTCGGCGCCAGTATCGCCCCGATCAGCAGCGACGGCCCCCATGCCAGCGCGAAGGCGAAATGCAGCAGCAGGCAGACGCCGACAATCGTCAGCATCATGACCGGTCCGGCCAGAACAAACGCCACTCGCCATTGGCGATCACGCAGCGCAGGGCGCAGCTTGAGACCACAGACAAACAATGAAAAAAGCACCGCAACTTCCGTCAGGTGCTCGATCCAGAATGCCGAGTCTTCGATATCCAGCCTGAGCAAACCCAGGCCCGCCGGACCGATGGCGACGCCCAGTAACAGACACACCGCCGACGTAGTGACCGGCATCCAGCGCAGGTAGGACGAAGTCAGTGCCAGCGTCAGCAACACAGCCCCCAACACCGCCACCCAGGTAACGAAGCTCATGGTCCGGATCTCGCAACAACCTTGTAGGAGCGAGCTTGCTCGCGATGGACGTAAACGATAACGCGTTCTGTCTGAATAAACGCGTTGCGCTGGCGTTCATCGCGGGCAAGCCCGCTCCCACAGGGATCCGGGTTGTTGCTGAAGGAGAGATCAGGCCTTGAGATGACGCAAACTGCGCTCCATCCGCGCGATGCAGATTAGGTGTAGGAGCGAGCTTGCTCGCGATGGACGTAAACGATAACGCGTTCTGTCTGAATAAACGCGTTGCGCTGGCGTTCATCGCGGGCAAGCCCGATCCCACAGGGATCCCGGTGGTTGTCGAGGGGCTGGATCAGGCCTTGAGATGGCGCAAGCTGCGCTCCATCCGCGTGATGCCTTCTTCAAGCAGCGAGCGTGGGCAGCCGAAATTCAGGCGCACGAACTGCTTGCAGTCATCGCCGAAGTCCAGACCGGCGCTCAAGCCGACCCTGGCCTGTTCGAGGAAGAACTGCTGTGGGTCGTCCAGCCCCAGTGCCGTGCAGTCGAGCCACGCCAGGTAGGTGCTTTGCGGCAGGTTCATGGTGATGCCCGGCAGGCGGGTACGTACCGCGTCGGCGAGGAAATCGCGGTTGCCTTGCAGGTAGACCTTCAGTTCGGCCAGCCATGGCGCAGCTTCGCTGTAGGCGACGCGGGTGGCTTCCATGCCCAGCGGGTTGACGCTGTCGACCATGCCGCAACGGGCGTGGTTGACCTTCTCGCGCAGGTGGCGGTCCTGGATGATCATGAACGAGGTCTTCAGGCCGGCGATGTTGTAGGCCTTGCTCGCCGACATCAGCGTGATGGTGCGCTGGGCGACTTGCGGGCTCAGCGTGGCCATCGGAATGTGCTGGCGGTCGTCGAAGCACAACTCGGCGTGGATCTCGTCGGAAATGATCCAGGCATCATGTTCAAGGCAAATGTCGGCAATGGCTTGCAGCTCTACGCGCGGGAAGGCTTTGCCCAGCGGGTTATGCGGGTTGCTCAGCAGCAGTGCGCCACCGCCTTGCAGCGACTGGCTCAGGGTATCCAGCGGCGTGCTGTAGGTGCCATCGGCTTGCGCATCGAAATTCAGCTCGACCTTGTTCAGACCCCAATGCCCGGGTGCGTGGCGCAGCGGCGGGTAGTTAGGCACCTGTACAACGACGTTCTGTGGCGCCTGTACCAGGGCCTTCAACGCCATGTTGAAGCCCGACTCGACGCCCGGCAGGAAAATCAGCTCCTGGGGCTCGACACGCCAGGCGTATTTGTTCCAGAGGTCGGCCACGATAGCCTCGCGCAGGTCATCCTGGGCCACGCTGTAACCGACCATCGGGTGTTCCAGTCGTTTTTGCAGGGCCTGGATGATCACCGGCGGCGCGGCGAAATCCATGTCGGCGACCCACATCGGCAACACGTCCGCCGGGTAGCGGCTCCACTTGGTACTGCCGGTATTGTGGCGGTCGAACACCTGATCAAAATCGAAAGTCATGCGCAAATCTCGTAAAGGCCGGTTAATCATGCCGGCCATGATAAGCGCCAATCCCCTGTAGGAGCGAGCCTGCTCGCGATGACTGACACCACCCCCCTTGTGGGAGCGGGCTAGCCCGCGAAGGGGCCGGCAGATCCAGCATGAGTGTTGGCTGACACTACGCCTTCACGGGCAAGCTCGCTCCCACAGGTTTTGTGCCAATAGCCGTGAACGCCGACTAACGCCCGACGGTCGGGTTTCATCGCAGATTCGACAGCATTGACTAAAGTTCAACTGTCGGCAGCCAGACTGCCGCGACCGTGGTTGTTCGAAAAAGCCCGGCCATGTACCGGGTTCCACCTGATCAGGAGTGCACGATGGATCTCAGCCGTCGTCAGTTCTTCAAGGTCGCCGGTATCGGCCTTGCAGGCTCTAGCCTGGGTGCGTTGGGCATGGCCCCGACGCTTGCCTTTGCCGAACAGGTGCGTCATTTCAAGCTCGCCCACACCCATGAAACCCGCAACACCTGCCCGTATTGCTCGGTCGGTTGCGGCTTGATCATGTACAGCCAGGGCGATGCGGCGAAGAATGTCGCGCAAAACATCATCCACATCGAAGGTGACGCCGACCACCCGGTCAACCGCGGCACCCTGTGCCCCAAAGGCGCGGGCCTGCTGGATTTCATTCACAGTCCCGGCCGCCTGCAATACCCGCAGGTGCGCAAACCCGGCAGCACCGAGTGGACGCGCATCTCCTGGGATGAAGCCCTCGATCGTGTCGCCGACCTGATGAAGGCCGACCGCGACGCCAACTTCATCGAGAAGAACGCCCAGGGGCAAACGGTGAATCGCTGGCTGACCACCGGTTTCCTCGCGGCATCGGCGGCGTCCAATGAAGCGGGCTACATCACCCACAAGGTGGTGCGCAGCCTCGGCATGCTGGGGTTCGATAACCAGGCGCGTGTCTGACACGGCCCGACGGTGGCAAGTCTTGCCCCGACGTACGGCCGTGGTGCCATGACCAATACCTGGACCGATATCGCCAACGCGAATCTGGTTCTGGTGATGGGCGGCAACGCAGCAGAAGCGCACCCGTGCGGCTTCAAATGGGTGACCGAAGCCAAGGCGCACAACAAGGCGCGGCTGATCGTGGTCGACCCGCGTTTTACCCGTACCGCCTCGGTGGCCGACTATTACGCGCCGATCCGTACCGGCACCGACATCGCCTTCATGGGCGGGCTGATCAACTACCTGCTGACCGAGGACAAGATCCAGCACGAGTACGTGCGCAACTACACCGACGTGTCGTTCATCGTCAAAGCCGGCTATGGCTTCGAGGACGGGATTTTCAGCGGCTACGACGCGGCCAAGCGCCTCTATACCGACAAGTCCGGTTGGGGCTATGAGCTCGGTGAAGACGGTTTTGCCAAGGTCGACCCGACCCTGCAGGACCCGCGCTGCGTCTATCAATTGATGAAGCAGCACTACAGCCGTTACACCCGGGAACTGGCGAGCCAGATCTGCGGCATGCCGGTCGATGCCATGCAGAAAATCTGGGAGGAAATCGCCACTTGCTCGACGCCGGGCAAAACCATGACCATCCTCTATGCGCTGGGCTGGACCCAGCACTCGATTGGCGCGCAGATGATCCGCAGCGCGGCGATGGTGCAACTGTTGCTGGGCAACGTCGGCATGCCGGGCGGGGGCGTGAACGCCTTGCGCGGACACTCCAACATCCAGGGGCTGACCGACCTGGGGCTGCTGTCCAACTCACTGCCGGGCTACCTCACGCTACCCGGCGATGCCGAGCAGGATTACAACGCCTACATCGTCAAGCGTACGCAGAAGCCGTTGCGGCCTGGGCAACTGTCCTACTGGCAGAACTACAGCAAGTTCCACGTCAGCCTGATGAAATCCTGGTACGGCGCCAACGCCACCGCCGAGAATAACTGGGCTTACGAGTACCTGCCGAAACTGGACATTCCCCAGTACGACATCCTCAAGGTGTTCGACCTGATGGGGCAAGGCAAGGTGAACGGCTACATGTGCCAGGGCTTCAACCCTATCGCCGCGTTGCCAGACAAAAACCGCGTGATGGCGGCACTGGCCAAGCTGAAATGGCTGGTGGTGATGGACCCACTGGCCACGGAGACTTCCGAGTTCTGGCAAAAGGTCGGGCCGTACAACGACGTGAACAGCGCCGACATCCAGACCGAAGTGATCCGCCTGCCCACCACCTGTTTTGCCGAGGAAGACGGTTCGCTGGTCAACAGCAGCCGCTGGCTGCAATGGCACTGGAAAGGCGCCGACGGCCCTGGCGAAGCGCGCACCGACGTGCGGATCATGAGCGAATTGTTCCTGCGTCTGCGCCAGCGCTATCAGGTCGATGGCGGCAAGTATCCCGACCCGCTGCTCAAGTTGACGTGGCCGTACAAGATCCCCGACGAACCTTCGCCGGAGGAACTGGCCAAGGAAATCAACGGCTCGGCGACGACCGACTTCACCGACGCCACCGGTGCGGCGATCAAGGCCAATGCGCAACTGGCCGGTTTCGGCCAGCTCAAGGATGACGGCAGTACGGCGTCCGGTTGCTGGATTTTCTGTGGCAGCTGGACCGAACTGGGCAACCAGATGGCCCGCCGCGACAACAACGACCCGTATGGCATGCACCAGCATCAGGGCTGGGCCTGGGCCTGGCCGGCCAACCGGCGGATTCTCTACAACCGCGCCTCGGCGGACCTGCAAGGCAAGCCGTGGGATCCGAAAAAACGCCTGGTGTGGTGGAACGGCAAAGCCTGGGCCGGCACCGATGTACCGGACTACAAGGCCGACGTGCCGCCGGAAGCCGGGATGAACCCGTTCATCATGAACCCCGAAGGCGTGGCGCGGTTCTTCGCCGTCGACAAGATGAACGAAGGTCCGTTTCCCGAGCACTACGAGCCGTTCGAGACCCCGATCGGCATCAATCCGCTGCACCCGCAAAACAAGAAAGCCACCAGCAACCCGGCAGCGCGGATCTTCGATTCGGTTTGGGACTCCCTCGGCGTGGCCAAGGATTACCCATACGCCGCTACCAGTTACCGGCTGACCGAGCATTTCCACTTCTGGAGCAAGCATTGCAAGCTCAACGCGATTACCCAACCGGAGCAGTTCGTCGAGATCGGCGAAGTGCTGGCCAAGGAAAAAGGCATAGTCGCAGGCGACCGGGTACGGGTCAGCAGCAAGCGTGGCTTCATCGAAGCGGTGGCGGTGGTGACCAAGCGGATTCGTCCGCTGCAGGTCAACAATCAGGTGGTGCACCAGATCGGCATTCCGCTGCACTGGGGCTTCACCGGGCTCACGCGGCACGGTTACCTGACCAACACCCTGGTGCCGTTCCTCGGCGATGGCAACACACAGACCCCGGAATCCAAGTCATTCCTGGTCAACGTGGAGAAAGTCTAAATGGCCAGCCAAGACATCATTGCCCGCTCGGCCACCACCACGCCCGCGCCCTCGGTGCGCGGCATGGAAGAAGTCGCCAAGCTGATCGACACCACCAAATGCATTGGCTGCAAGGCCTGTCAGGTTGCCTGCTCGGAATGGAACGATCTGCGTGATGAGGTCGGCCACAACCACGGTACCTACGAAAACCCGCAGGACCTCAGCGCAGAAACCTGGACGCTGATGCGCTTCACCGAGCACGAGACCGACGCCGGCAACCTGGAGTGGCTGATCCGCAAGGACGGCTGCATGCACTGCGCCGAGCCCGGTTGCCTGGCCGCATGCCCCAGCCCCGGGGCGATCATCAAGCACGCCAACGGCATCGTCGATTTCGATCAGGACCACTGCATCGGCTGTGGTTACTGCATCACCGGGTGTCCGTTCAACATTCCACGGATCTCGCAAAAGGATCACAAGGCCTACAAATGCACCCTGTGCTCGGACCGGGTGGCGGTAGGGCTGGAACCGGCCTGCGTGAAAACCTGCCCGACCGGTGCCATCGTGTTCGGCTCCAAGGACGACATGAAGGAGCACGCCGCCGAACGTATCGTCGACCTCAAGAGCCGCGGCTTTGAAAACGCCGGCCTCTACGACCCCGAAGGCGTCGGCGGCACCCACGTGATGTACGTGCTGCACCATGCCGATACGCCAAGGCTGTACGCTGGCTTGCCCGATCATCCGGCGATCAGCCCGCTGGTGGGGCTGTGGAAAGGCATCAGCAAACCCCTGGCGCTGCTGGCCATGGGCGCGGCGGTGCTGGCCGGGTTCTTCCACTACGTGCGGGTCGGCCCGCAAATCGTCGAAGAGGATGAGCATCCCGAGCCGCCGGACAACGCCGTGCACGAAGTCGATCCGTCGGTGCACACCTTCGATCCCCGTGGGGAGGGCAGGCCATGAGCAACAAGACGATCCTGCGCTACACCAGCAACCAGCGCACCAATCACTGGCTGGTGGCGATTCTGTTCTTCATGGCAGGTTTGTCCGGATTGGCACTGTTCCACCCGGCGCTGTTCTGGCTGAGCAACCTGTTCGGCGGCGGACCATGGACACGCATCCTGCACCCGTTCATGGGCGTGCTGATGTTCCTGTTGTTCCTTGGCCTGGTGTTTCGCTTCTGGCGCGCCAACTACTTCATCGCCAACGATCGCCTGTGGCTCAGGCGCATCGACCGGGTGATGAAAAATGAAGAGGAGGGCGTCCCGCCCATCGGCAAATACAACCCCGGGCAGAAGCTGCTGTTCTGGACTTTACTGCTGTGCATGCTGGTGCTGTTGTTCAGCGGGCTGGTGATCTGGCGTGCCTACTTCAGCGAGTATTTCGGCATCACCGCGATACGCTGGGCGATGTTGCTGCATGCCCTGGCCGGGTTTGTGCTGATCCTGAGCATCATCGTGCACATCTACGCCGGCATCTGGATCAAGGGCTCGGTCAGCGCCATGGTGCACGGCCGGGTCAGCCGCGCCTGGGCCAGGAAGCACCACGAACTCTGGTATCGCGAAGTGACTCAAGATGAGACCCGCGACGAAGCGCCTACGCGACCGATCACTAAAAAGGGCTGACATTTGCCAACCATCCTCGAACCTGGAGAAATCGAAGCGGCGGCCAGTTCGCCGCCGTTTCTGTACCTGCCACCGCCCAACCTGTTCAGCCTGCGCGCCCAGCGCCTGGAAACCCTGGCCGAGGGGCATCCGCTGGCCGATTATCTGCGCCTGATTGCCGGGTTGTGCCGGGTGCAGCAACAGGTGCTGGACGACCCGCCGCTTGGCGAGCCTCTGGACCGGCAACGCATCGAATTGTGCCAGCAGCACGGCTTGCCGCCCTTTGCGGCCGACAGCCTGGCGCGCGAAGACGACTGGCAGCTTTACCTCGATGCCTTGTTGCAGCGCTACGGCGCACCGCCACAATCCGCCGTGGCCGACGCCGTGGACACCTTGCGCCTGGCCGGTGCCGGGCAACGCCGCGCCTGGGCGGTGGCACTGGTCAGCGGCCAGTATTCGCTGGTACCGGCCGCGCTGGTGCCGTTTCTCGGTGCGGCGCTGCAAACGGCCTGGAGCCACTGGCTGTTGAGTACGCCGAACCTGGCACTGACACCTGGCGACAGCCTCAGCCAGTGCCCGGCCTGCGGCTCGCCGGCCATGGCCGGGGTCATCCGCCATCGCGGCAAGCACAATGGCTTGCGTTATCTGGTCTGTTCGCTGTGTGCCTGCGAGTGGCACGTGGTGCGGGTCAAGTGCGTGTATTGCGAGCAGAGCAAGGGCCTGGAATACCTCAGCCTTGAAGATGATCGCCATGCCGCCAACCAGGCGCCGTTGCGCGCCGAAGTCTGCCCCGGTTGCAACAGCTATCTGAAGTTGCTCTATCTGGAAAACGATGCGGATGCAGAAGCGTTGTCGGCCGACCTGTCCAGCCTGATGCTCGACATGCGCCTGGCCCAGGACGGTTATCAGCGCCTGGCGCCGAATCTGCTGCTGGCGCCGGGAGACGAATAAACGCAGCGTCTACACTCTGGCGCGAGGGTCATTCGTTTCCAGGAGTGCCAGATGTCTGCACGCGGTGCCAGCCAATCTCTGCATCTACCTTCCATCGACAGTCTGTTGCGTCACCCCGCGTGCCGGCCGCTGGCCGAGCGCCATGGACGCGACGCCTTGCTGGGTGCCTTGCGGCTGTTGCTGGATGAGTTGCGCGAAGGGGTACGGCAGGGTTTGCTCGAACCTGTAGAGGTCAGCGCCGAGGTGCTGGCAGGCCGGGTCGGCGAGCGATTGGCCATCTTGCATCGCAGCCATGTGCGGCGGGTGTTCAACCTCACCGGCACGGTGTTGCACACCAACCTGGGGCGGGCGTTGTTGCCCGAAGAAGCGATCGAGGCGGTGCAAATGGCCGCGCGTTATCCGCTCAACCTGGAATTCGACCTGCGCAGCGGCAAGCGCGGCGATCGCGACGACCTGATCGAAGGCTTGATCCGCGAGTTGACCGGCGCCGAAGCGGTGACCGTGGTCAACAACAATGCCGCCGCGGTGCTGCTGACCCTCAACAGCCTGGGGGCGCGCAAGGAAGGGATCATTTCCCGGGGCGAACTGATTGAAATCGGCGGCGCCTTCCGCATTCCCGACATCATGGCCCGCGCCGGGGTGAAGCTCGTCGAGGTCGGCACCACCAACCGCACCCATGCCCGCGACTACGAAACCGCCATCGGCCCGCGAAGCGGTTTGATCATGCGGGTGCACGCGAGCAACTACAGCATTCAAGGCTTCACCACGAGCGTGCCGACCGCGGAACTTGCGCAACTGGCACACCGGCACGGCTTGCCGCTGCTCGAAGACCTCGGCAGCGGCAGCCTGCTGGACTTGACCCGCTGGGGGCTGCCCGCCGAGCCGACGGTGCGTCAGGCGCTGCTCGATGGCGCGGACATAGTGACCTTCAGTGGCGACAAACTGCTTGGCGGCCCGCAAGCAGGGCTGATTGTCGGCCGCAAGGACCTGATCGCCCGGATCAAGAAGAACCCCCTCAAGCGTGCGCTGCGGGTCGACAAAATGACCCTGGCGGCCCTGGAAGCGGTGCTGGGTCTATACCGAAACCCGGACCGACTGGCCGAGCGTTTGCCGAGCCTGCGCCTGTTGACCCGGCCACAGGCCGATATCCTCGCCCAGGCTGAGCGCTTGCAGCCGGCGCTGGCCCACGTGCTGGGTGACGGCTGGAGCGTCAGCACCATGCCGTCCCTGGGCATGATCGGCAGCGGCAGCCAACCGGTGGCGCGGCTGGCCAGCGCGGCGCTGTGTATTCGCCCACTTACGTCGAAGCGTTTACGCGGGCGATCCTTGCTGAATCTGGAGGAGGCCTTTCGCGCCTTGCCGATTGCGGTGCTCGGGCGCATTGATGATGACGCCCTGTGGCTGGACCTGCGGCAACTGGACGACGAGCCGGCCTGGCTGACGCAGCTCGATCAATTGCTGCTGGAGGGCCGGGCAGGGTGATTGTCGGCACCGCAGGACACATCGACCATGGCAAGACGGCGCTGCTCCAGGCGCTGACGGGCCAGGCGGGCGACCGCCGCCGGGAGGAGCGTGAGCGCGGCATGACCATCGACCTCGGCTACCTGTATGCCGCGCTGGAGCCGGAGGCGCCACTGACCGGTTTCATCGACGTTCCCGGCCATGAACGTTTCACCCACAACATGCTGGCCGGGGCGCAGGGCATCGACCTGGTGTTGCTGGTGGTGGCCGCCGATGACGGGGTGATGCCGCAGACCCGCGAGCACCTGGCGATCGTCGAGTTGCTCGGCATCCCGCGGGCGCTGGTGGCGATCAGCAAGTGCGATCGGGTCGACAGCGCCCGGGTGCAAGACGTGCGTGAGCAGATCCGTACCTTGCTGGCACCCGGACCCTATGCCAATGCACCGCTGATTGCACTGTCGAGCGTGACCGGTGAGGGCATCGAAACCTTGCGCAAGGCGTTGCTCGATGCCCAGCGTGAAGTGTCGCAGCGCAATACGGAAGGCGGTTTTCGCCTGGCGATCGATCGGGCCTTCAGCGTGGCCGGGGCCGGTATCGTGGTGACCGGTACGGCGCTGTCCGGCCAGGTCGCGGTGGGCGATACCTTGCTGTTGGGGCCACAAGGCAAACCGGTGCGCATTCGCGGCCTGCACGCGCAAAACCAGGCCGCCGAACACGCCTGTGCCGGCCAGCGTGTGGCGTTGAACCTGAGTGCCGAACGGCTGGCGCTGGAGCACATCCATCGCGGTCACTGGTTGCTGGCCGACGACCTGTACGCGCCGACCCGGCGGCTGGACATCGACATGCAGTTGCTTGCCGGCGAATCCCGGGCCTTCGAACACTTTCAACCGGTGCACCTGCACCTCGGCACCCAGGACGTCACCGGCAGAGTCGCCTTGCTCGAAGGCACCAGCCTGGCGCCCGGTGGGCGGATGTTTGCCCAACTGCTGCTCAATGCGCCGGTGCACGCGGTGAAAGGCGATCGGCTGATCCTGCGCGACCAGAGTGCTCAACGTACCTTGGGGGGCGGTCGGGTACTCGATCCGTTTGCACCGACCCGGCAACGTCGCAGCCCCGAACGCTTGGCGCAGTTGGTGGCCCTAGCGAGCAGCACGACGCTGGAGGATGTTTTGCCGGCATTGCTGGCCCATAGCGACACCGGGCTCGATCCGCAGCGCCTGGAGCGGCAGTTCAACCGACCGCGCAGCCGTTGGGTGTTGCCCGCTGACGTGCGCTTGATCGACACCCGCCAGGGCGCGTTGCTGTTCAGTGCCAGCCGTTGGCAGGCCTTGAAGGCCGCCGTGCTGGAACACCTCGCACGCTTTCATCAACTCGAACCGGACCAGATGGGGCCGGACCGCGATCGCTTGCGCCGATTTGCCGGCAGCACTCAAGAACGCGGGACATTCATCAGCCTGCTCGACGAGTTGCTGACCAGCGGCGACATCGCCAGCAGTGGCCCGTGGTTGCACCTGCCCGGGCATCAGGTGCGCTTGAGCGAAGAGGACGAAGCCCTGTGGCTGCAATTGCAACCGCTGTTCGAGCAGGCTGCATTCGACCCGCCGTGGGTGCGCGACCTGGGGCATGAGGAAGCGGCCGTGCGCGGGTTGCTGCGCAAAATGGCGCGCCTGGGCCTGATGCATCAAGTGGTGCGCGACCTGTTTTATACCGACAGCATGATTCGCCGATTGGCGGCTATGCTGTTGCAACTGGCGGACGCCAACCCGGTGATCCAGGTGGCGGCGTTTCGTGATGCGGTGGGCCTGGGGCGCAAGCGCAGTATCCAGATACTGGAGTACTTCGACCGCATCGGCCTGACCCGGCGATTCGGCGATCGTCGCCAGGTTCGCCCGGACAACGCGTTGGCCCAGCGCAATGAGCCCTGATTCAAGGGCAGGAATTCAAGGAAGGCAATCGCGCCCGGTGGCGCGGCCGGGCTTCAAACCCGGTTGGGGACGGCATCCGTTCCCGGGCAGGTTCGACTCCGGCTGCCTTCCGCCAAACAACCCCAGGCTTGCTGACTCTGTAGGAGCGAGCTTGCTCGCGATGGCGGTTGGTCGAAGCAATACATTCGTCCAGTTCTTACACGGGGTGCGAAATGGATCGTCAGAGATTGCGCTGCGCTTCCATCCGATCATGAAGGACCCTGGTGATCGCAATTCCGTACGCCGTGATTCGAAAATAGATCATGTGCCGCTCCACACTGCAGCGCCGATAACCAGGACGGATAGTGTCGCAGGCCGGCGCTTTTTTCGGGTGCTCGGCCAATTGCGCAAATGCTGAGGTAAGGATGTCAATGTAGCGATTGGCCTGATCCAGGCCCCACTGGCGAGCGGTATAACTCCAGATTGCCTCAAGGTCGCCTTCTGCGGCAGGCGTTAGGCGATACTCAGCCATGCGCGGTCAACATTCTCTGTTTGAATGCAACTGGATCGAATGGGCGGGGTTTTCCGCTGGCTTCACCTTCCCGAAGGGCGGCACGAATCGTTTCGAGTTCAGCGCTGCGCTCCTGTTCACGACGGATCAGATCGCGAATATATTCGCTGTCGTTGGTGTAATGGCCCGCTTCTATCTGCGCTTTGATCCAGTGGTCTTGCTGGTCAGTCACGGTGATGGTTTTTCGTACGGTTCCCATGATCGGGCCTCCACGAGATGGTCGATTGCGTGCAACCTATCATACTATTGGTGCGGTATCGAGCAGGTCTAGTGTAGGAGCGAGCTTGCTCGCGATGGTCGTTAACGATAACGCTTGTTTACTGGTTCAACGCGGCGCACTCGAGACCATCGCGAGCAGGCTCGCTCCCACAGGGTTTTTGTGTGCCATGTCAGATCGCCCTCAAAGATGATCCGCATCGATCACAGCCTTGGCGAACGCCTGCGGGTCTTCCTGCGGCAGGTTGTGGCCGATGCCGCCGTTGATCAGCCGGAACTCGTATTTGCCGGTGAAGCGTTTGGCATAGTCTTCGGGGGCCGGGTGCGGTGCGCCGTTGGCATCGCCTTCAAGGGCAATGGTCGGCACGCTGATGGACGGCGCCGTGGCCAGTTTCTGCTCCAGCGCTTCGTAGCGGCTTTCACCCTGGACCAGGCCCAGGCGCCAGCGATAGTTGAACACCGTGATGTCGACATGGTCCGGGTTGTCCAGCGCCTTGGCGCTGCGGTCGAAGGTAGCGTCATCGAACGCCCATTTCGGCGAAGCCAGTTGCCAGATCAGCTTGGCGAAGTCGTGGGTGTTTTTCGCGTAACCGGCGCGACCGCGGTCGGTGGCGAAGTAGAACTGATACCACCACTGCAGTTCCGCCTTGGGGGGCAGCGGGTTCTTGCCGGCCGCCTGGTTGCCGATCAGATAACCGCTGACCGAGACCAGCGCCTTGACCCGCTCCGGCCACAGCGCCGAGACAATGTCGGCCGAACGCGCACCCCAGTCATAACCACCGAGCACCGCTTGCTTGATCTTCAGCGCATCCATGAAGTCGATGACATCACTGGCCAGCGCAGCCGGCTGGCCATTGCGCAGGGTCTTGTCGGAGAGGAAATGCGTATCGCCATAGCCGCGCGCATAGGGCATCAACACCCGATAGCCCTTGGCGGCGAGCAGCGGCGCGACCTCGTCATAGCTGTGAATGTCGTACGGCCAGCCGTGCAGCAGGATCACCACCGGTCCGTTGGCCGGGCCGGTTTCGGCGTACGCGACGTCCAGCAGCCCGGCGTTGACATGCTTGAGCGGGCCGAACGGCGAGGGCGCCGCCTGAGTGGTTTGGGCAGGGGTCGTAACCGGCTGCACGCTGGCGGCCGATTGCGCATGGGCCGCGCCGAGCACACCGAACAGGCTGAATGCGAGGATCGACGGGCCGACCAGGTGGCGGCGAGTCTTGCCGGTGTTGCTGTTGCGCAGTGCCATCTTCATGGGATGTCTCCTTTACCAGCCATGGGTCAGGGGTCGGTCTGAGCCCCTGCAAACCTTGCTTGCATTGAAACGCGGCAACGTATCCGGCCTGTGTCCAATTGCCGGCTGGATGAAAGACTGTGTATCGGGACGTCGCGTTGACACAGTGTGATACACAGCCGCGTCATGCGTGGCCCGTGATCTGCGCACGTGGCTTTCTGCAGAGTGTACGCAGTAAATACGGATCTACAGTCTTTGAACTAGCCAAGCGACGCCACACTGTTGAGCAATGTCTTGACCAATTGAGCCTGGCGGGTGGCGCCGGTCTTGGCGAACACTCCGCGCAAATGGGCACGCACCGTGTTGCGCGAAACTCCGAGGGCCAGGGCTGTTTCATCGAGGGTTTGCCCGTCCATGACGAGCATGGCCACTTCGGTTTCAGTCGGCGTCAGCTGGAACAGGCTGCGCAACAGGTTGCGCGACGCCTGCGGTGAGTCCGCCGGGTCGCGGATGAACACTGCTACGGCGGGCCGGCGTGCGCCGTTGCGCGATTGATAGCTCACGGGGATGGGGCGCAGCAGTAGATTGAGTGGCATCTCGCCGCTTGGCCGGGTCAGGGTCAACACTTCGATGTCATCGAGACCACGCTGGCGTTGTTTCAATACGGCCTGGATGGCTTGCTGGACATTGCGGTTCTGCTGGCTGGTGAAGGCACAGAGCTTGTCGTGTCGGCATTCCAGGCCGTCACGGCTGTCGAACAGTCGCTGGGCGGCGCGGTTGCAACGCATCATTCTGCCGTCTTCGTCGAGGATCGCCGTGCCCACCATCAGTCGGTCGATGGTCGCGGCATAGAGTTGGCGTTCGGAGTCCAGTTGCTCTACGGCCGAGTGCAGGTCCACCGCTTGTTGCAGGTGCGGCAGGAGCAGGCGAATCAGGGCAATCTCCGTCGCATCGAAGTCGCGGCTGGCGTGGTTGCGGCAGGCGAACAAGGCGCAGTGCATACCCGTGGGCGTGCGCATGTTGGCGACCAGGACGTGGCGCAGATCCAGGGGTTGCAGATAGTTGCGGTAGAAGTCGTGGGCCAGCCAGACATCGGTGCCCAGTACCTGATCGGCACTGGCCACCTGCTCGACAGGCCAGTCGATGAAGGGGCAGATGGCGTAGTACTGTTCGCTGTAGAACGGCTCGCCTGGCAACAGGGGACCATGAATCGATGCATTGACGATCAGCCCCGGCCGTTCATGGTCGGGGTTGCGTAGCACCAGGGTGAAGAAACTGGCTTCGAAACGCTGACGCAAGGTTTCCAGCAGGCCGGACCAGGGTGTGGATTCAAGGGGGCCTTGATAGACCAGCGCAAGCAAGCGGCTGAGTTCTGCAGACGGGATTTCGGTATCGGGCTGCAGGTCCGTGCAGACCGGAAGAGAGAGGGTCATGGATGCGCCTCGCTGCTGCTGGTTGTTGTCGTTCGAGTATTGATCGCGCCCATGGCGGGAAAATCGTCCGTTTGGCTTAGGCGGGTTGTCGGGCCATGTGATAGGCAGCGCTACACCAGTTGTTGCCGGCATAGCGCTGAGCTCATGGGCTTTTACAGTGCCAGCAGTGCCTCGACGATACGTTCGGCGGCGGCTTCGGCCGACTCGTTGCGGGTATCGATGTGGATGTCCGGCGCTACAGGCGGCTCATAAGGCGAGTCGATCCCGGTGAAGTTTTTCAACTCGCCGCGCCGGGCTTTCTGGTACAGGCCCTTGGGGTCGCGCTGTTCGGCCAGGGCCAGTGGCGCATCGACGAAAATCTCCAGGAAGTTGCCGTCTCCTGCCAGGCGGCGTGCCATCTCGCGCTCGGCACGGAACGGCGAGATGAACGACACCAGGGTGATCAGACCGGCATCGAGCATCAGCTTCGCCACTTCCGATACCCGGCGGATATTCTCCACCCGGTCGGCTTCGGTGAAGCCCAGGTCGCGGTTCAGGCCATGGCGGACATTGTCGCCATCGAGCAGGTAAGTGTGCCGGCCGAGGGTATGCAGCTTGCGCTCCACCAGGTTGGCGATGGTCGACTTGCCCGCACCGGACAACCCGGTGAACCACAGGATTCGCGGCGACTGCCCCTTGAGCGTCGCGTGGGCCTCGCGGTTCACGTCGACGGCCTGCCAGTGCACGTTCTGTGCGCGGCGCAAGGCGAAGTGCAGCATGCCGGCACCGACCGTCCGGTTGCTCAGGCGGTCGATAATGATGAATCCGCCCGTATCGCGGTTATCGGCATAAGCATCGAAGGCGATCGGCCGGTCCAGGTGCAAGTTGCACACACCAATACCGTTCAGCTCCAGGGTTTTGGCCGCCAGGTGTTCCAGGCTGTTCACATCGACCCGGTGCTTGAGGCTGGCGCAGCTCATGCTGACGGTCCGGCAGCCGATCTTCATCAGGTAAGGACGCCCGGGCAACATCGGCTCTTCGTCCATCCACACCAGCGTCGCCTCGAACTGGTCGGCAACGGCCGCCGGCGCATCGGCCAGGACAATCATGTCGCCGCGGCTGATATCGATTTCGTCCTTGAGCGTCAGCGTGACAGCCTGGCCGCACAGGGCCTGTGGCTGTTCCCCGGCGCTGCCGAAGATCCCGGTGATCTCGCTCTGATGACCCGACGGAAGCACCCGGATGCGATCCCCCACGCTGACGCTGCCCGCGGCGACGTTGCCGCAGTAGCCACGAAAATCGAGGTTCGGCCGATTCACCCATTGCACGGGCAGGCGGAACGCGGCCTCGACCTGTCGAGCCTGTTCAAGGGGGACGTTTTCCAGATGCTGGAGCAGGGTCGGACCCTGGTACCAGGGGGTGTTCGGACTGGCTTCCAACATGTTGTCGCCGCGTAGCGCGGAGAGCGGGATGCACTGGATGTCGTGCAGGCCAATCTGCGAGGCGAACGCACGATAATCGGCTTCGATGCGTTCGAACACTGCTTGGGAATAGTCCACCAGGTCCAGTTTGTTGATGGCCACCACGACCTTGCGGATGCCCAGCAGGGACACCAGGTAACTGTGCCGGCGGGTTTGGGTGAGGATGCCCTGGCGAGCATCGATGAGGATCACCGCGAGGTCGGCGGTCGAGGCGCCAGTGACCATGTTGCGGGTGTATTGCTCGTGGCCGGGGGTGTCGGCGACGATGAACTTGCGCTTGTCGGTGGCAAAGAACCGATAGGCGACATCGATGGTGATGCCTTGCTCGCGCTCGGCGCTCAAACCGTCGACCAACAGGGCGAAGTCCAGTTCGTCGCCCTGGGTGCCGAGTTTTTTCGAGTCGGCTTCGAGTTGGCCAAGCTGGTCCTCGAACAGGACCTTGGACTCGTAAAGCAGGCGGCCGATCAGGGTGCTTTTGCCATCGTCGACGCTGCCACAGGTGATGAAACGCAGCAGTTGCTTGTTCTGTTGCTGTTCCAGATAGGGCGTCAGGTCGCCATTGAAAGTGTCGTTCAGCGCGCTCATCAGAAATACCCCTCTTGCTTCTTTTTCTCCATGGAACCGGCCGAATCGCTGTCGATCAGTCGACCCTGACGTTCCGAAGTACGGCTTACCAGCATTTCGCTGATAATCGCCGGCAGGTTGTCGGCATCGCTGTCGATGGCGCCGGTCAGCGGGTAGCAGCCAAGCGTGCGGAAACGCACCTTGCGCATTTCCGGCGTTTCTCCCGGTCGCAGCGGCAGGCGCTCGTCGTCGACCATGATCAGTGTGCCGTCACGCTGAACCACCGGGCGCTCCTTGGCGAAATACAGCGGCACGATGGGGATCTGTTCGAGGTAGATGTATTGCCAGATATCCAGCTCGGTCCAGTTCGACAGCGGGAATACCCGCAGGCTTTCGCCCTTGCGCTTGCGTGTGTTGTACAAGCGCCAGAGCTCGGGGCGCTGCTGTTTCGGGTCCCAGCGATGCTGCTCGGAGCGCAGCGAGAACACCCGTTCCTTGGCCCGCGACTTCTCTTCATCACGGCGGGCACCGCCGAAAGCGGCGTCGAAACCATAGTGGTCCAGGGCCTGCTTCAGTCCTTGGGTCTTCCACACGTCGGTGTGCAGGGCCGAGCCGTGGGTAAAAGGATCGATGGCCTTTTCCACGCCCTCGGGATTGACGTGCACCAGCAGTTCCAGCCCCAGGCGCGATGCCGTCTGGTCGCGGAACGTGATCATTTCGCGAAACTTCCAGGTGGTGTCCACGTGCAGCAAGGGGAAGGGCGGTTTGCCCGGGGCAAACGCCTTCATCGCCAGGTGCAGCATCACGGCGCTGTCCTTGCCGATGGAATAGAGCATCACCGGGTTTTCACACTCGGCGACCACTTCGCGGATGATCTGGATGCTTTCCGCTTCCAGCCATTGCAGATGAGTCAACATCGGATACCTCCTCGATTTCTGCCGGGTTTGGCTCCGGCGGACCTCCAAGGTAGGTAAAGCGCCGCCGGCGCTTCTTCGTCTGCTCGGACGAAGAACGCGACAGCGGCTGAAGGTCACGCGACGGACGCGTACAACGTCTCGGCACGCACCTTGAGGGCGCGGGCTACGGCATCGAAGCCCTGTTGCACCCAGGGACCATGATTGGCCATGACCTGGTCGGCGGTCGCGCCGAGGAACTGGTCGGTGGTGTGGTAGCGGCAACTGGCCGGACCGGTGCGCTCGATGTGCTGTTCGCGGCGGGCAGCGTCCGGATTGTCGGCAGTGGCATACATCTCCCAGGCGAGCAATCGGTGGGGCTCGAAGTCCGCCAGGTATTCGATCACGTGCAGCAACTCACCCGGTTGCCCCGGATGGGGCAGGAACAGGTTGACCGGCTCCCCAAGTACCAGGCTCGACTCGACCTTGACGGTATAGGGGTTCCACTGCGGATAACGCGCCAGGTCGATCAGTACCGACCAGACCCGTTCAGCTGGCGCGGCGATGTCCACGATGACGGAACGAACCAGGTTTTTCTCTGCGGTCATGGGTGACTCCTCTGAGAGTGACTCCGCGCCACGCATCGCGACGGGAGTAAGCCATGGGCTCAGGCGCGATCCTCCCCGCTCGGGATGCCCGGCTCCTCGTCCATGCGGACTAGGCGGGCGCTTAGTCCGCTCGGACGAAGAACCGGCAAGCGGGTTCTCCCTAAGGTCACTGGCAGCGGCGGGATGTCCGCCGGCAGAGGAGAGCGGCATGGTTACAGACATGGTTACAGACAGGATCGATCAGGAGGTGCTCAGCGGTGAGAGCTGGAACCTCTTTTGCGAGCAATTGCGCCGCAGCGGCGAGCAGATACTGCGCCGCGAAGCGCCGGCCGATGTGCAGACCCGTGCCGAAGGCTTTCGTTATCTCACCCGGTTACTGCGCATTGCCCTGGAAATGCATCTGGAGTTCGCTGACCCGGACTTTCCGGGCTTCATCACCCCGTCCCATGAAACCGCGAAAATCGGCGCCGACAACCCGGATAACCGGTACAGCTATGCGCGCCTGAACGGCGAGCATGAGTACCGGGTCAGCGGTCACCGCGGCAGCGTGGCCTACCTCAGCTTCGGCTCCCAGAAGGGGGGGTATGAGACGGATGGCAAGATGACCCAGACCGGTTTCCTCGATGCCGGGTCACTGGCGCTGGATGCCGAGGGCAACTTCGAAATCATCCTCAGCCAGCGTCAGCCGGCTGAAGGCAACTGGCTGCGGCTGGAGCCGCAGAGCAATGCCCTGATCGTGCGCCAGACGTTTCTTGACCGTAGCAGTGAGCAACCGGCACAACTGCGAATAGAGCGCCTGAATGCCGGGCAGGCACCTGAACCGCTGACGGCGCCACGCTTGCAGCAAAGCCTGCAGCGGGTGGGCAGTTTCGTCGAGAACACCGCCCGATTGTTTGCCGATTGGGCCCAGGGTTACCAGGCCCATCCCAATCAACTGCCAGCCGCCGACCAGGCGCTGTGCCAGTCCGTGGGGGGCGACCCGAACATTTTCTATTACCACTCCTACTGGGCCCTGGCCGAGGACGAGGCCTTGCTGATCGAGGTCGATCAGGTGCCTGACTGCGACTTCTGGAATGTGCAGATCAACAACTACTGGATGGAGTCGCTGGACTACCGCTACCACCGCATCTGCCTGAACAAGCACTCAGCGCGCCTGGACGCCGATGGCCGCTTGCGCATGGTGCTCTGCGGCGTTGATCCGGGCCTTGATAATTGGCTGGAAACCGCCAGCCATCCCCACGGCACCCTGTGCTTGCGCTGGGTCGGGGCGCAGCATCCCGTGCACCCGACCACGCGCGTGGTCAAGCTCGATGCGTTGAAGGAGATTGTGCGATGAGCGCCGATGATTTCGCCCTCGATGCCTTGCTGGCCGAAGCCAGCGCCCGTTCCGGGGGACTCGACGACTTCGGTCCCGGCGATTTTCGCCAGGGCCTGCGAGTATTGGCCGATGCCCTGAACAACGAAGCGTGCCTGTCGCCCGCCGGGCGGGGCCTGTTGCGGGAAAAACTGCTGGGGCAACTGGTCAACCGCCTGGTCATGGAAAATCACTTGCGGCGTCACCCGGAGATCCTTGAGCAACCCATCGATGACCCGTTGGTGATCGTCGGCCTGCCGCGCACCGGCACTACTCTGCTGCAGCGCACGCTGGCGGTGGACCCGCAGTTCAGCAAGGCGTTGTGGTGGGAAACCCGTTACCCCGCACCCTTGCCCGGTGAAACACTGGAGCAGCCACTCAAGCGCATCGCCCGGGCACGCGAAGAAGTCGCGGGAATGATCGAGTTCCTCCCGCAGTTGCTGGCCATCCACCCGCTGGACGCCGAGCAGCCCGATGAAGAGTTCATGTTGATGGAACACTCGTTCCTGTGCGCCATGGATTCCTACGTCAATGTGCCCAGCTATACCGCCTGGCTTGACGCTCAGGACCAGACGCAGGTCTATCGGTACCTCAAGCGAACCCTGCAGTTCCTGCAATGGCAGCAAGCACGTCGCGGCATCGAACCGGGCCGTCGCTGGTTGCTCAAAAGTCCGCAGCACCTGCATACCCTGGAGCTGCTGTTCGAGGTTTTTCCCAAGGCGCAGGTCGTCCTCACCCATCGCGAACCCGCCAGGACCATTCCGTCGCTGGCCAGCTTTATCCATACCCTGTGGTTGCTCTACAGCGACAAGGCCGATGCCGAGGCCGTGGGAGAGCAGTGGAACCGCCGTATGGCACGTGCGCTGCGCCATGCGATGACCGTCCGCGAGCGTATGCCCCCGGAGCGTTTCCTGGATGTGCACTTCGAAGACACCGTGGCCGAGCCGCAGGCAGTCGTCGAAAGGATCTATCAGTTTGCCGGCCTCCAATTGACGCCGCAGACCCGGTCCGCCATGGCGCAATGGCTGCAGGCAAACGGGCGTGAAAAGCGTGCGGTTCATCACTACAGCCCCGGCCAGTTCGGCCTCAGCGAAGCGATTTTGCAACGAGACTATGCCGAGTATCGAACCCGGCATATTCAAGCCTGAAACCCGTGCAGCTCATAACAACAAGAGGACTCTCCCCATGCTGTTGAAAGACAAGGTCGTGATGGTCTCGGGCGTCGGCCCCGGACTGGGTATCAAGTTGGCCATGGAGGCCGCACGCGAAGGTGCGCGCGCCGTTGCCATCGGGGCGCGGGACAAGGCGCGGCTGCTGGAGGCGCAACAACGCATCCTGGCGCTTACCCACACCTGCGAGGTGTTGTGTGTACCCACGGACATTACCGATGTCGAAGCCTGCCAGCGCTTCGCCGCAAACACCCTGGAACAATTCGGGCGTATCGATGCGCTGATCAACAGCGCCTTCTCCCACGGCGGCTTCCAGTCCGTGGAGGAGGGCGACAACGCGCCATTGCGCGAGGCCCTGGAGGTCAATCTGCTGGGCTCGCTGAACATGAGCCGCGCCGTGCTGGCGCCCATGCGCACCCAGGGCGCGGGCGCCATTGTCATGATCAATACCCTGGGGGTCCGCAAGCCTTACCAGGGCGGTGCCGCCTATGCCGCCTCGAAAAGCGCATTGGCCGCGACAGTGCGCTACCTGGCGACCGAGCAGGCGGTGCATGGTCTGCGGGTCAACGGCCTGGCGTGCGGCTGGATGTGGGGCGAGCCGGTTCAGGCCCTGGTCCGCCAGACCGCTACCGCCCGGGGCGTCAGTGAAGAACAGGTGCGTGCCGAACTCAGTGCCGGAATCCCGGGCGGGCGCATGCGCACCGATGACGAGTGCGCACGCGCCGCGCTGTTCCTTGCATCGGACTACGCCAGTGCAATCAATGGCGCGCAACTGGATGCCAACGGCGGCGAAATGATGTGCTGAGGAACATGACAGATGATTGATCACTGCGCCTTTAATGGCGATGCGGATGGCCTCTGTGCGCTGCAGCAATTGCGACTGGCCGGGGAACTGGACCGCGAGGTGCGCTTGATCAGCGGGGTCAAGCGCGATATCGAACTGCTGCGCCGGGTCAGGGCCGCTCATGGCGAGCGGGTCACTGTGCTGGACGTGGCCCACGAGCAGAATCGCGAGGATACCCGGCGTTTGCTCGACGCCGGTGCCCGGGTGCGCTATTTCGATCACCACTATGCGGGTGACCTGCCTCGACACCCGGCATTCGAGTCATTTATCGATACGGCGGCCCATGTGTGTACCAGCATCCTGGTGGACAACTACCTCTCGGGACGAGAGCACCGCTGGGCGGTGGTCGCCGCCTTTGGTGATGGCCTGGCCGGTCCGGCGCGGGCGCTGGCCGAACGACACGGGTTGAATGCGGATGAGGTGGTGGCGCTGGAAGAACTGGGTCAGTTGTTGAACTACAACGCCTACGGCGACAGCCTGGAGGACCTGCATTTCGATCCGTTGGCCCTGGCCAGCGAATTGTTGCCGTACCGCAATCCAATGGACTTCATTCGCGAAAGTGCGAGTTTCATCACCCTGAAAGAGGGGCATGCCGCCGACATGGCGGCTGCCGCTGACCTGGTGCCGTGGCGTGAGGGCAACGGCGCGCGGCTCTATCGCTTGCCGCCGCAGCCATGGGCGCGACGGGTCAGCGGTGTGCTGGCCAATCAATTGGCGGCACAGGCTCCGCACCTGGCCATCGGTCTGCTCAGTGCCAAGGCCAATGGTGAATGGGCGTTCAGCCTTCGCGTACCTGACGGCAGCGAACAGACGGCGGATGCGTTCTGCCGACAGTTCCCGACGGGGGGTGGACGCAAGCGTGCAGCCGGCATCAACCGTTTGGCCGAGTCGGACCTGCCCGCGTTTGCAGAGCGCTTGCTTGCCGGTTATTCGTCCGGATGTTGCTGAGATTGCAGAGACAGTCCGGCATGGATGCCGGATTTCACCTGCAGATTGACGCGCTGTAGCCATTGCGCGGGTTTCCGAGCGGATTTGTTCAAACTATTTTCCCGAAGGCATGGAAATCACCCTGTAACTGAGCTTTTCTAATGACTCTGACGATGCGTGATCGACCTGCAGGTTTCCGTGGAGAACAATCGATGCCTACCTTCCAAACGCCTGTCCGGTTGTTCTGTTTCGGTCTAGCCATAGGTCTGTTCGCCATCCCGCTGCACGCCGCACAAGCTCCCTCTGCCAATCCGCCTGCGGAGCAACTGGAACCCAAGGCGCTGGAGGTTCTAAAGGCAATGAGTGCCAGGCTCGCGGGCAGTCAGGGCATGAGTTTCAAAGCCGTCACGACCTACGAGAGGCCCAGCCGGCTAGGGCCGCCCCTGGCCTATGGCACGGTGGATCTGGTCAATGTGCAACGACCGGATCGCCTTCGTGTGTTGACGTCCGGCGACGGTCCGGCCACCGAGTTTTACTACGACGGCAAAAAAGCCTATGCCTTCGAACGTAAAGGCGACTTGCTGGCCCAGGCGGACGCGCCGCCTACCATTGATGCGACCCTGGAGGCCGCGTACCAGCGTGCCGCGATCTACTTTCCGTTTACCGACGTGATCGTCGCCGATCCCTACAAGGATTTGTCCCGGGACCTGCGTGTGGCGTTCTACGTCGGCCAAAGTACGGTGGTCGGTGATACCACCACCGATGTGATCGCCTACACCAGCGACAGCGTGTTCGTGCAGGCGTGGATCGGCGTGCAGGACAAGCTGCCACGCCGGTTGCGCGCGGTGTTTCTCGATGATCCGACACGATCCCGGCATCAAGTCGATTTTAGTGACTGGAAGCTCCAGTCGGCGATGCCTGCCGATTTTTTCAAGCCTGACCACATCGAAACGGCCCACCGCATTCAGTTTGCCCCACCGCCCGATCTTCGTGCCCCGCAAGGGGTAAAAGAACCCGTGGCGAAACCCTGAACAAGGAGACTGACCCATGAACAGATCTACCTTGAAATTCGCCGGCCTGCTTGTCGCGCTGCTCACCTGCGACCAGGCAGCGGCCTGGTCCCACGCTTCCGGCTTCGGGCGCACGTACGGAGGCGGGGGCTCATGGAGTCATTCGGGTGAATACGGCTCGGCTTCGGGCGGTGGCGGCAGTTGGAGTGGCGAAACCAATCGCGGCGGCTCGGCTTCCGGAGGCGATGGGAGCTGGAGCGGCACAGGCTATCGCGGCGGTACGGCGTCCGGTGGCGAGGGCTCGTGGCACGGCACGGGCGCGGAAGGTGGAACGGCTTCGGGTGGCGAAGGTGTCTGGCATGCGCAAGGTGAAAATGGTACCACCGCTGCCGGCTATCACGCGGATGGCTATGGCACGACGGCTTACCGCCCCCCCGTTTATGGCACAACCGCCTACCATGCGGTGCCTTACGGGACCGCTTACTACCATCCGCCAACCGCTGTGATTGCCAGCAGTGGCTGCTACAACTGTGGCTATAACGAGGGCGTCAATCCGGCAGCTGCCGCTGCGGCGGGCGTGGTCGTCGGTGAAGCAGCAGCGACGGTCGCCGACCAGAACGCCAGCTATAACGCCGGCATGGTGGCCTCCGCCCCACCGACAATGCCCATGGGCGCGACGTACGCCTCACTGCCTCCGGGTTGTGGCTTGATAAGCTTCTCCAATACCACGTATTACCAGTGCGGCAACGCCTGGTTACGACCGTCCTTTGGTGCCAACGGGGTTTATTACACCGTCGTGCCGATGCCTTGACCTTTTGGCTGAAACAGCCAAAAGGTCAAGGGCGGGCGGCTCATGGACGGGGCCCGAACTGTCAGGCGACGTTCATGCTGCGGTGCGTGTTGACCAGGTTCTGCACGACGCCCGGATCCGCCAGGGTGGAGATATCCCCCAACCCTTCGTATTCGGCCGCCGCAATCTTGCGCAGAATCCGCCGCATGATCTTGCCCGAACGGGTCTTCGGCAGCCCCGGTGCCCACTGGATCACATCCGGCGAGGCAATCGGCCCGATCTCCTTGCGCACCCAGTTCTTCAGCTCCAGGCGCAGCTGCTCGTTCGGCTCCTCGCCGTTTTTCAGGGTGACGTAGACATAAATGCCCTGTCCCTTGATGTCGTGCGGCACACCGACCACCGCCGCTTCGGCGACTTTCGGGTGCGCGACCATCGCGCTTTCGATCTCGGCGGTGCCCATGCGGTGCCCGGAGACGTTGAGCACGTCGTCCACGCGCCCGGTGATCCAGTAATAGCCATCGGCATCGCGACGGGCGCCGTCACCGGTGAAGTACATGCCGCGGAAGGTCTTGAAGTAGGTGTCGACGAAGCGGTCGTGGTCGCCATACAGCGTCCGCGCCTGGCCCGGCCACGAATCGAGAATCACCAGGTTGCCCTCGGCCTCGCCTTCGATGATGTTGCCCAGGTTGTCCACCAGGGCCGGTACCACGCCGAAGAACGGACGCGCTGCCGAACCCGGCTTGAGGGCATGGGCGCCCGGCAGCGGGCTCATCATGTTGCCGCCGGTTTCGGTCTGCCACCAGGTGTCGACGATCGGGCAACGGGACTTGCCGACGTTCTTGTAGTACCAGTCCCAGGCCTCCGGGTTGATCGGCTCGCCCACCGAACCCAACAGGCGCAGGCTGCTGCCATCGGCGCCTTCAACCGCGGCGGTGCCCGAGGCCATCATGGCGCGGATTGCGGTCGGCGCGGTGTAGAGGATGTTGACCTTGTGCTTGTCGACGATCTTCGCCACCCGGGTGATGTCCGGGTAGTTCGGCACGCCTTCG
>Ga0209050_1000322_pt1 | contig 96057 bp, 73 predicted proteins | sample Araplavi_mTSA_r2_FD_184276 | JGI IMG/M metagenome (GOLD analysis project Ga0209050, IMG submission 184276) | Arabidopsis root microbial communities from North Carolina, USA - plate scrape MF_Cvi_mTSA_r2 (SPAdes) (version 2) | ecosystem: Host-associated > Plants > Roots > Endosphere | place: USA...
ACATGTTCGGATAGTTCGGCCCGCCGCCGCCTTCCGGCGTGGTCCAGACGATGTTCTGCGACGGATCCTTGATGTCGCAGGTTTTGCAGTGGACGCAGTTCTGGGCGTTGATCTGGAAGCGCGGATCCTGGCCCTGCTCATTGTAGAGCACCTCGTAGACGCCGGCCGGGCAGTAGAGACGCGCCGGCTCGCCGTACTTGGGCAGGTTCACCGCGATCGGGATCGACGGGTCCTTCAGCTTCAGGTGGGCCGGCTGGTCTTCCTCGTGGTTGGTGGCCGACAGGAACACCGAACTCAGCTTGTCGAAGCTGATCACGCCGTCGGGCTTGGGATAGACGATCGGCTCGAAGTCCTTGGCCAGGCCGGTCGAGGCCGCATCGGTCTTCTCGTGCTTCATCGTGCCGAACAGGCCGAAGGCGCCGCCGGTCAGGTGGTTCAGCCACATGTCGGCCATGCCCAGCGCGCCGCCCAGGGCGGTGCCAAACTTGCCCAGCAGCGGCTTGGCGTTGCGGACGATCTTCAGCTCCTTGGCCACCCACGATTTCTCGTACGAGGTCTGGTAGGCGGTCAGCTCGTCGCTGGTCCGGCCGGCCTGGACGGCGTCATAGGCGGCCTCGGCGGCCAGCATGCCCGTCTTCACCGCGTTGTGGCTGCCCTTGATGCGCGGCACGTTGACGAAGCCGGCCGAGCAGCCGATCAGCGCGCCGCCCGGGAAGGTCAGCTTCGGCACCGACTGGTAGCCGCCCTCGGTGATGGCCCGCGCGCCGTAGGCGATGCGCTTGCCGCCTTCCAGATAGGGCTTCACGCCCGGGTGCTGCTTGAAGCGCTGGAACTCGTCGAAGGGCGAGATCCACGGGTTCTTGTAGTTCAGGTGCACGACGTAGCCGATGGCCACGTAGTTGTCCCCGAAGTGATACATGAAGCTGCCGCCGCCGGTGTTGTTGTCCAGCGGCCAGCCGGTGGTGTGCTCGGCCAGGCCCGGCTGGTGCTGCTCGGGCGGGACCTGCCACAGCTCCTTGATGCCGATGCCGTACTTCTGGGGCGACTTGCCTTCGTCCAGATTGAACTTGGCGATCAGTTGCTTGGCCAGCGAGCCGCGCACGCCTTCGGCGATGAAGACGTACTTGCCGTGCAGCTCCATGCCCGGCTGGAAGTCGGGCTTGTGATGGCCGTCCTTGGCGATGCCGACGACGCCGACGACGACGCCCTTCACCGAGCCATCCGCGTTCCAGACCAGGTCCGAGGCCGCGAAGCCCGGATAGATCTCAACGCCCAGCTCCTCGGCCTTGCCGGCCAGCCAGCGGGTCAGATTGCCCAGCGAGGCGATGTAGCAGCCGTGGTTGTGCATGAACGGCGGCATGGCGAACATCGGCAGGGAAAGCTCGCCCTGCGGCCCCAGCAGCTTGAAGCGGTCCTTGGTGACCGGCGTCTCGAGCGGCGCGCCCAGTTCCTTCCAGTCCGGGAACAGCTCGGCCAGACCTCGGGGGTCGATCACCGCGCCCGACAGGATGTGAGCCCCGACTTCCGAGCCCTTTTCCAGCAGCGCCACCGAGATCTCGGTCCCCGCCTTGGCGGCCAGCTGCTTCAGACGGATCGCCGCCGAGAGGCCCGCGGGACCACCGCCGACGATGACGACGTCGTATTCCATCGACTCGCGTTCGAGGTCTTCGCTCATAGGGTCTCCCGGTGGGCTCGGCCGCCCGTCTTATGACTGTTTGAATCACAGCTTATCGGAACGTGACGTAGTGGCGGTCAAGCACCCGGCTTCGCTTTTTTGCTGCATCGCAGCGTGGAGGCCGGCAACTTTCCGCGCTAAGACGGTCTCATGAGCTTCGCCGCCGATCAACGCGCTGTCGAAAGCCTGCTGGCCTTCTGGGCCGACGCGGGCGTCGAGGCCATGTACGCGAACGCGCCGATCGACCGCCTGGCCGAGGGCGCGGCTATGCTGCGGGCCAGGAGCCAGCCGCCGCCTCCGGTGGCCGTCGCTCGTCCGGTCGCCGTGCGCGGTCCCGACGTCGGCTCGGCCGTCGCCATGGCCAAGGCCGCCGCGGCCGCCTGCAACGACCTGGAGAGCCTGGCCGCCGCCATCGCCGCCTTCGACGGCTGCCCGCTGAAGACCCAAGGCGCCAAGCAGGCCGTGTTCTCCCGCGGCGCGCCCGACGCCCCGCTGATGATCATCGGCGAAGGTCCCGGCGCCGACGAGGACGCCCAAGGCGCGCCGTTCGTCGGTCGCGCCGGCAAGCTCCTGGACCGCATGCTGAAGGCCGCCGGCCTCGAAGGCCGCGTCTTCATCACCAACACCGTCTTCTGGCGCCCGCCGGGCAATCGCACGCCCACGCCCCAGGAACAGGCGGCCTGCGCCCCGTTCGTCGAGCGCGCCATCGCCCTGGTCAAACCCAAGATGCTGATGCTGGCCGGCGGGGCCTCGGCCAAGTCGATGCTGAAGCGCGAGGAAGGCATCCTGTCGATGCGCGGCCGCTGGTTCGAATGGACCTCGGACGACGGCGCGACCGAGCTGCCGGCCATGCCGACCCTGCACCCGGCCTTTCTCCTGCGCACGCCCGCGCAGAAGAAGAAGGCGTGGCAGGACCTTCTGACGCTGACCGAGCGACTTGATCGTCCGGAGCGCCCGCACTAAAACTGCGTCCCGACGAGTGGGAATGGGGGACGCGCGCCTGCGGGGGAGCGCGGATCACTTTTGAAGCTTTGGACTCGCCCTCTGGCCGCGCTTTCGGCCCTTTTCCTATGCGCGACCTTGCCGTGCGTGAGCGGCGTCGCGCGCGCGGGCGCCCTCGCCCCTCTGTCTCCGGAAGACGTTCGCGCCTATCGCGCCGCCTTCGCCGCCGCCGACCGCGGTGATTTCGACGCCGCCGAGGCCGCCTATGCCAACGCTCGCGACCACAGCCTGGCGGGCCGCCTGGCCTTCGCCAAGGTCATGCATCCCACCCGTTACTCGGCCAGCTATGACGATCTGACCGGCTGGCTGAAGCGCTACGGCGAAGAGGCCGGCGCCGACCGCGTCTACGCCCTGGCCGTCAAGCGCAAGCCGGCCAGCAAGCGCGCCGCTGCGCCGCCCGTGCCGGAACTCTTCATCGGCGACGAGACCGCGCCGCCGCCCGCCGACAAGGGGCGCGCCGCCCGCGAGGCCTACTATTCCGGCGAGGTCCAGAAGGCCCTGAGCCTGGCCATCGCCGGCGGCGAGACCTGGATCGCCGGCCTGTCCGCCTATCGCCTGGGCGACTACCGCGCCGCCCAGACCTATTTCGAGCAGGTCGCCCACGACCAGAACGAGGACGAGTGGCTGCGCGCCGCCGGCGCCTTCTGGGCCGCCCGCACGGCCAGCCAGGCGGGCCATGGCCGCGACGCCCAGACCCTGCTCAGCGAAGCCGCGCGCTCGCCGCACACCTTCTACGGCATGATCGCCGTCCGCCAGCTGGCCCTGGCCGGGGTCAGCGTCGTCGAGGACAACTACGACCCGATCGGCAGCCTGCTGGCCCGGGCCAGCTATTCCGGTCCCGACACCGCCTCGCTGGATCGCCTGGTCGCTTCGGATCCGCGCGCCCGCCGCGCCACCGCCCTGGCCCAGGTCGGCCGCTGGCGCGACGCGGGCATGGAGCTGCGGGCCGGCCTGTCGCTGGCCGAGACCCCCGAACTGCGCGACGACTGGACCGCCCTGGCCCTGGCGCTGAACGCCAACGCCCCGCTGAACGGCGGCCGCCCCGTGCGCCGAGTCGGTGGCGAGGACTATCCCCTGCCCCCGCTGGATCCCGTGGGCGGCTTCACCATCGACAAGGCCCTGGTCTACGCCCTGGTGCGCCAGGAGAGCCGCTTCGATCCCATGGCCGTCTCGGCCGCCGGCGCCCTGGGTCTGATGCAGGTGCGCCCGTCCTCGGCCGCCGACGTGGTCGGCGACGACAAGCTGCTGGCCGACAACAGCCCGCTGTTCGATCCGGCCTTCAACCTGCGGGCTGGCCAGGACTATTTCACCTGGCTGATGGACCGGGGCGTCAAGAGCCCCGACCTGCTGCGCGCGGTGGCCGCCTATAATGGCGGCCCGGCCACGCTGAACCGCACCGCGGCCCAGTTGGGCGGCGACTGCGACACCCTGCTGCTGATCGAGAGCCTGCCGTTCAAGGAGACCCGCAACTACGTCGAGAAGGTGATGGCCAGCTACTGGACCTATCGCCAGCTGATGGGCGCGGAGAACAAGACCCTGGACGCCGTGGCCAGCGGCGCGCGGACCGTGGACTTCCGTCTGGACCCGCAGATCGCCACCCCGACCTCGATCGACCAGTTGATGACCCAGCTGACGTCTCAGTAGGTATCTGCCAAATAGTCCCGGATCATTCCCGCCCCTGTGGCGGAATGACGGTAATTGGAGGCTAGTAGCTAAGCCGCTTGGCGCTCAACTGCTGCGCCAGCGCCTTCTCGTCACCGCCGCCCGCCGGCCAGTCCAACCGCCGCACCAGCACGCCGTGCAGGCGCGGCGACAGCCTGCTCAGCAGCCCGCCGGGAACGGTCAGGACGGCCGGAGCCCCCGCCCCGCCGGCCAGGTGCTTCTCGATCGGTTCGCGCCAGCCTTCGCGCAGGCCCGGCGCTGAACGCAGGGTCAGGATCCAGTCGCCCCGCGCCACGGCCGCGCCGGCTGACAGTCGCGCGGCGATATCGCCTGCAGCCTTTACCAGCCGCGCTCCGCTGTCCTCGGCCAAGGCCTCGATCCCCGGCTCCCCGTCGCCGACCAGCACCACCTCCTTGACCAGGCCATCCACGGCGGCGGGCACCAGCGCGGCCATCTGGGCGGCCAGGCCCGGCAAGTCTTCGGAGGCGACGAGGACGACGGAGATCATGGCCCTGCTTCGCCAGGGAGGGCGATCCGGTCAAGGCCTTCCCTTCCGTGTCATCCCGGAAAGCGCGCAACGCTTATCCGGGACCCAGGGGCCGGCGCTGCGGTTGCCCTGGGTCCCGGCTCTCCGCTTCGCTGCGGCCGGGATGACACGTTAGGAAAACAGATCCATCTGGCCGCTGCCGCCCAGCCTGGGCGGCGTGAACTGGCTGGCGTCCAGCGGCGTCCAGGGCTGGTCCAGGCCGAACTTCTTGACCGCCAGGTGGAAGCGCTGGCGCAGCACCTCGGCCACCGGCCCGTCGCCGACCATGCGCTCGCCCCAGTTAGAGCTGTAGGTCTCGCCCTTGCGGATCTGGCGGACCAGCGACATCACCTTGCGCGCCCGGTCGGGATGATCGGTCTCCAGCCACTCCTCGAACAGCTGGGCGATCTCGCGCGGCAGGCGCAGGGCGACATAGCCCGCGCCGCGCGCGCCCGCCTTGGCCGAGGCCTCCAGCACCGCCTCGACCTCGTGATCATTCAGGCCCGGAATGGCCGGGGCGAACATCACGGTCACCGGCACGCCCGCCTCGGTCAGCCGCCGCACCGCCTCGATCCGCTTGCCCGGCGTCGCCGCGCGCGGCTCCATGCTGCGGGCCAGGTGGCGGTCCATGGTGGTGATCGAGATCGCCACCCGCGTCAGCTTGCGCGCCGCCAGGCGGCTGTAGATGTCCAGGTCCCGCAGGATCAGCGCCGACTTGGTGATGATGGTGAACGGGTGGCTGTAGCGCTCCAGCACCTCGATCACCTGCCGCGTCACCCGCAGTTGCTTCTCGTCGGGCTGGTAGGGATCGGTGTCGCCGCCGATGTGGATCGTGGCGGGCTTGTAGCTGGCCTTGGCCAGCTCTTTTTCCAGCAGCTCGCCCGCGTGAGGCTTGAAGAAGATCTTGCTCTCGAAATCCAGGCCCGGCGACAGGCCCAGATACGCGTGATTGGGTCGGGCATAGCAGTAGATGCAGCCATGACTGCAGCCGCGATACGGGTTGATCGAGCGGTCGAAGCCGACATCCGGGCTCTGGTTGCGGGCGATGATGGTCCGCGACTTCATTGGCTGCAGCTCGGTCTTCAGCTGCTTGGGCTCCTCGTCCTCGCCCCAGCCGTCATCGAACGCCTCGCGCGCCTGCGACTCGAAACGCCCGGTTCGGTTGGACTTGGCGCCTCGCCCCCTGGGCGCCGGCGCCGACTTCACTGCCTCGGCCATGGCCGGACTATGCGTCGGCCCATGGAACAAAACAAGAACTTCATTTCAGCACGTGGCGCTGCGCCAATCCGCCGCAGCGTCCGGCGGGCCGGCCTCAACCTTTGGCAAGGTCCGGTCGCCGATGCTGGAAGCCCGGCGGCGTAAAGGTTTGCGCGGCCAAGCTGGATGCGTCGAATGTCCGAACACGATCGCCTCGCCGCGCTCGTCTCCTACCGCGTTCTGGACACGGCGCCCGAGCCGGTGTTCGACGACATCACGCGCCTGGCCACCCAGCTGTTCGACGCGCCGATCGCGCTCGTCTCGCTGGTCGATCGCGAACGCCAATGGTTCAAGTCGCGCCAGGGCCTGGACGCCTGTTCGACACCGCGCGACCAGGCCTTCTGCGCGCACGCGATCCAACTGCCGCCGGGCGAGATCATGGTGGTCGATAACGCCCCCCAGGATCCCCGCTTCGCAACCAATCCGCTGGTCACCGGTGATCCCAACATCCGCTTCTACGCCGGGGCCGTGTTGTCCGACGCCGCGGGACACAATCTTGGAACGCTGTGCGTCATCGACTCCGAACCGCGCCCGGGACTGACCAATCGCGAGAAGGTCCAGCTGCAGGTCCTGGCCAAGGCGGTCATGACCGAGCTGGAAAAGAGCCGCTACGAGCGCCGCCTGCAGGAGGAGAGCCGCCTGCTGCAGATGACCGAGACCATCTCGGGCGTCGGTCACTGGCGCGCCGACCTCCAGACCGGAGCGATCCACTGGTCGGACGAGGTCTACAAGATCTACGGCCTGACGCCCGAGACCTTCACCCCGAGCGCCGACAACTGGCTGGACCTCTATCACCCCGAAGACCGGGCCGGGGCGCGTGAGGCCTTCGCCCGCGCGGTCAAGGGTGAGCGGCCGGTCGAGCACCAGCTGCGCCTGATGCGCGCCGACGGCCAGGTCCGCCTGGGCCTGGGCCGCGCCACCTGCGAGTACGACGAGACCGGCAAGGTCGTGGCGATCTTCGGCGTGCTGGAAGACGTCACCGCCCGCAACGCCGCCTTCGAGGCCCTGCGCCGCAGCGAGGACCAGCTGCGCGCCAGCGAGGCCCGCGCCCGCAAGGTGGTGGCCAACGCCTACCAGGCGATCGTCACCATCGACGAGGCCGGTCAGATCACCGACTGGAACCGCTTCGCCGAGCAGACCTTCGGCTGGGCGGCCGATGAGGTGATGGGCAAGCGCCTCAGCGACTTCAACATTCCCGAGGCGCACCGCAGCGCCCACAACAAGGGCATGGCGCGCTTCCTGCGCACGGGCCAGAGCGCGGTGATCGACCAGCGCATCGAGGTCCCTGCCCAGCGCAAGTCGGGCGAGGTGTTCCCGATCGAACTGGCGATCAGCGGCGCCGAGGGCCCCGACGGCTGGGCCTTCACCGCCCTGATGCACGACATCTCTGAGCGCAAGGCGCAGTCCGAGATCTTCGAGACGGCGTTCGACGCCGCCGCCGTCGGCATGGCCCTCGTCACCCTGGACGGCGTCTTCAGCAAGGTGAACGAGGCCTTCTGCGGCATCGTCGGCTACTCCGCCGCAGAGATGGCGACGACCGACTTCCAGACGATCACCCACCCGGACGACCTGGAGAAGGACCTGGCGCTGCTGAACCAGCTGCTGGCGGGCGAGATCCCCAGCTACGGCCTGGACAAGCGCTACTTCCACAAGGATGGCCGCCTGGTGTGGGTGCACCTGTCGGTCTCCCTGGTGCGGGCGCCCGACGGAACGCCCAAGCACTTCATCGCCCAGGTCCAGGACCAGACGGCACGCATCGAGGCCCAGGACGCCCTGGAGCGCCAGACCCTGTCCCTGGCGGCGATGGCCGAACAGCTGGCGGTGGCCAAGGACGTCGCCGAGGACGCCGCCCGCGCCAAGGCCGAGTTCCTGGCCACGATGAGCCACGAACTGCGTACGCCGCTGAACAGCGTGATCGGCTTCGCGCGCCTGCTGACAGAGAGCGCCGACCTCAACCCGGCGGACCGCCGTCACGCCGAACGGGTGCGCTCGGCCGGCGAAGGCCTGAACGTGCTGATCAACGACATCCTCGACTACTCCAAGCTGGACGCCGGCGCGGTGACGCTGGAGACCAAGCCCTTCAGCCTGGACGACCTGGTCGCCGACACCCTGGCCATGCTCGAGCCTCAGGCCGCCGACCACGGCGTGGCCCTGCGCCGGTCGGGACGCTCGGCCGGCTGGGTCGAGGGCGACGCCTTCCGCCTGCGCCAGGTGCTGCTGAACCTGCTGTCCAACGCCGTGAAGTTCACCAAGGACGCCTCGGTGACCGTCGACGTCGCTCTACTGGACGCGCCCAGCGGTCGCCGCCGTCTGCGCCTGTCGGTGGTCGACGAGGGCGTCGGCATCGCGCCGGACGCCCTGGATCGTCTGTTCAACCGTTTCGCCCAGGCCGACAGCACGATCAGCCGCCAGTTCGGCGGCACGGGCCTGGGGCTGGCCATCTCGCGCGAGCTGGTCGAGCTGATGGGCGGCATGATCGGCGTCGAGAGCGTGCAGGGCGAAGGCTCGACCTTCTGGATCGAGATCGACCTGCCCGTCGCCGCGCCGCTCGTCACCGTCGGCGCCTCCAAGACCCTGCGGCGCTTCGAGGGCCGCCGGGTGCTGCTGGTCGACGACACCGAGCTGAACCGCGAGCTGTTCAAGGCGCTGCTGGAGCGGCGCGGCTGTTCGGTCGACCTGGCGATTGATGGCGCGGACGCGATCACGGCCCTGGAGCACGCGGCCTACGACCTGATCCTGATGGACGTGCACATGCCGGTCATGGACGGGCGCGCGGCCACCCGCGAGATCCGACGGCGCGGTCTGAGCGATGCGCCGATCCTGGCCCTGACCGCTGGCGGCTCACCCGACCAGATTGCGGCCTGCAAGGCGGCGGGCATGACCGACCACCTGCTCAAACCGCTGTCGGAACAGCAGCTGGAACACGCCCTGGCCGCGCACCTGCTGGGCGTCGAGCAGCCCGCGCCCTCGCCGGCGGACGAGATGGACGACGAGCGCCAGGCTCGCGACGCCCTGGAGGCCCTTATGGGCGCGGAGGCCAGCCTGAAGATGGCTCGCCTGCTGCGGGGCCAGCTGGGCGCCGCGCTACGTGACGCCGGCTCGCGCACCCTGGCTGAAGAAGCCCATACCACGGCCGGCTCGGCCGGCCTGCTGGGCTTCATGCGCCTGTCCAGCGCCGCGCGGACGCTGGAAGACTGCTGCCGCGCGGGCGAGAACGCCACGGCCGCCTTCGCCGCCGCCCGCACCGCGGCCGACGCCGCCGAGCGTGTGCTGGCCGCCTGGATCGCCCGCCTCGAGCGCGCGGTCCCGCGAGAGGCCGCCGCCTGATGACCCACAGGATCCTGATCGTCGACGATGACGCGATGATCCGGCACTTCGTGGACCTGGTCCTGAGCCAGCAAGGCTACAAGGTCGCCTCCACAGCGGCCCCGGACACGGCGCTGCAGGTGCTGGGGCGCGAGACCTTCAATCTCGTCCTGCTGGACATCAACATGCCCGGCATGACGGGCCTGGATATCCTGCGCCTGATGCGAACGCGCCGGAAGCGACCGAAGGTCCTGATGATGACCGCCCATCGCGATCCGGCCACGATCATGGAAGCGTTGGAGCACGGCGCCGAGGGCTACCTGGCCAAGCCGTTCAAGCCGCAGGACCTGATCAGGCGGGTCGACGCCCTGCTGCGCCCCGCGCCTGCGTCGGAGCCGAAACCGGACGAGACGCATCTCCACGCCGACGACGAGTTGATCCTGGACTGATCGCCCGCGCGTCAGTGCTTGCGCTTCTCAGCGTCGCCAGCCTCGAAGTCGCTTTTGCGGCTGGCGTCGTGCGCATGATGCACGTCGCCCTCGCCTCCGCCGCCCGAGACCTTGCTGTGGCGGCTGTAATGATCCGGATCGTCGCGATCCTTGACCACGGGATCCGGCTTGGCCTTGTCGCGGTTCTCTTGGCTGGCGCCAGGGCCGCCCCAGCGCTCGGTGTTGTCGGTCGGTTGAGCCATGTCGAGGTCCTCCTGCCCGCCCCTCTGGTCAATCCGGCCCGACGCCTGAAGTTCCCGCCGAGATCATTGAAGCTTGACCACACCACCCCTGCGACAGTCGGTCGCTGGGGGTCCTAGCGTCCCGATAACCGTTGCCCCCTCAGGATCGAGGCATGACCGCGCTCGCATGTCTCAAGATCATGGTCGGCGACGAACTGAAGTTCGCCGACAACGACACCATGGCCGCCCTCGTGGCCAAGGTCGCGGGCGCGTATCTCGAGACCAGATGGCCGTTTCCGCGCCGCTACGGCCAGGTCGCGCCCTTCTCGTTCGTGCTGGCCGACCCCCGCGCCACCATGCTGGACGCCCGTGAGTTGCAGGCCATGGCCCACGACCTCCACGTCAAGCTGTTCGGCCACAGCGGCGACGGCGAGGTTTCTCTGCTGATGCTGGAAGGCGACAAGGCCGAGGTCATGCGCTTCGCCGGAATGCCGCCGCACCAGTTGAAGGCCCTGCTGTCGGGAGAAGGCCTGGGCGACGCCATCGGCCGCGTCTGCAAGATCACCCCCCAGGGCGTGGAGTCTTTGGTTCCCGTGGGAGGTCCGGTCGCCGGCGAGCCGCCGATGGAGGCGCTGCAGGACGCCCTGCCGCCGCCCCGTCCGCGCCTCGCCTATCGCGGCGTCTTCCACGCCACGCGCGAGCTGTTCGTCGGCAATATCGCGGTCTGGCGCACCGACGAGGCCCCGACCGCCTTCGAAGTGGACGCGCCCGCTTGGGCCCACGGCCGGGAGGCCGACAACGACATCCCGATCCTGCAGAGCGCGCGGGAGATCCTGGGACGCCAGGACACCGGGGTGCTGTTCTTTCCGATCAGCTTCTCGACCCTGATCAAGCCCAGCGCGCGAGACCTGTTGCTGCCCCACCTGAACGCCCTGCCCCGCGCGGCGCGTCCACGCCTGGCCGCGGCGATCTATGACACGCCGCGCGCGCCGTCGTTCTCGGCCATGCAGGCGATCAAGTCCCATCTGACGCCTTTCTTCGCGCGCCTGGACCTGCGGATCACCGATCCGGCCTTCCGGGTCGAGGACCTGCCGCCCGACTTCGCGAGCAGCGTGACCCTGATCCTGCCCGACGGCGGCGAGAGCGTGCGGCTGTCGGCGATCGGCCGCTTCCTGCGCGACGCGCCGACCTACACGCGCAAGCGGGTCTGGCAGGGGGTCAGCGAGCTGCGCACCCGGCGCGAGTTGAACGCCTGCATCGAACAGCGCACCCCGTTCCTGAGCGGACCGGCGGTTACCGACCTGCTGGAGACGCCGACGGCCATAACGCCTTGCTCATCGCTGCACCTGCCGCTGCACGACTGGTCACAGGTCGACGCGCCGGACACCTGCGTGGCCTGAAACCTGCGTGGCCTGACGGCGCCGGACGCCGCCAGGCCCTTGGTCAAGCTTGCTTTTCGGCGGCCTTCTTCATGTTGGCCAGGCCGGTCTCGAAGTCCTTGCCGACCAGCTTGTCCATGTTGAACACCAGGCCCATCAGCTTGGCGATGTAGGGGTTCTGGCCGGCCATCGACCAGGTGACCCTGGTCCCCGCGCCCCGCGGCTCGAACGTGAAGCGGCCGGTGTTGTCAGCCTTGAAGGGCTTGACGAAATGCAGGCCGAAGACGACCTCGCGGCCCGGAACCACCTTCTGGATCTCCATGCTGCCCGTGCCGACCTTGTCGTTGCCGACCCAGGCATAGGTGGAACCCACGCCGCTGGCCGGACCGCCGTAGGTACGCTTCATCCCCGGATCCATCGTCTCGTACGGCGACCAGCGGCCCCACTGGTGGAAGTCAGAGACCATGGCCTCCAGCGTCTCCGGCGGCGCGTCGATCACGGCCTCGCGCTTGACGACGAATTCATTGGGGCGCGTGGCGGCGAACACCAGCACCCCGACGACGGCCGCCGCGACGGCGATCAGAATGATCTTCAACATGAACCCAAGCCCCTTGTCTGTGTTCTTGACGGCCGCCTCTCGCGGTCTCGAAGCAAGGACGGGCGAGGTCCTCGCGCTCCGACACTCAGGTCGAGGATTTTTCCGCCTCGGCGGACACCCGGTCCAGGTACTGGCGGATATTGGCCGCCTCGGCGGCGGTGTTGGCCAGCGAAATCGCGCGATCGAAGGCCTGGCGCGCCTCGGCCTTCTGGCCGGCCTGTAGCAGGAAGGCCCCGCGCGCGCCGTGGAAGTGGAAGTAGCCGTCCAGCCGCGCCCCCAGCGGCTCGATCATCGCCAGGGCCGCCTTGGGCCCGCGCACCTTGGCCGTCGCCACCGCGCGGTTCAGGGTGACCACCGGCGACGGCTGCATGATCTCCAGCGTGGCGTAGAGCGCGTCGATTCCGGCCCAATCGGTCTCGGCCGCCGTAGCCGCGCGAGCATGCAAGGCGGCGATGGCGGCCTGAACCTGGTATGGCCCCGGGGCCCGCTTCAGCATCGCCTTGTCGATCAGGGCCAAGCCTTCGCCGATCATCTTGCGATTCCAGAGGCTTCTGTCCTGATCCTCCAGCAGGATCGCACCGCCGTCAACGCCGAAGCGTGCGTCCGAGCGGGCGTGCTGCAGCAGGAGCAGCGCGGTCAGGCCCATCATCTCGGGCTCGGCCGGGAACAGGCGCAGCAGCAGGCGCGCCAGGCGGATGGCTTCGTCGCATAGCCCGCCCTTGGCCTCGATCGCCTTGCCGCTGGCCGAATAGCCCTCGTTGAAGACCAGGTAGATCATCGCCGCCACGGCCGCGAAGCGCTCGGCGCGCTCGACCGGGCCCGGGGCCTCGAACGGCGCGTCGCCGGCTCCGATGCGGGCCTTGGCGCGGGTGATCCGCTGCTCCATGGCCGCCTCGCCGACCACGAAGGCGCGGGCGATCTCACGCACGGAGAGGCCGGAGACGATGCGCAGGGCCAGGGCGACCTGCTGGGTCGCCGGCAGGTCCGGGTGGCAGCAGATGAACAGCAGGCGCAGAACGTCGTCGCGATAGTGCGAGCCGTCTAGGCGCTCGGCGGCCTCGGCTTCGGCGTCCTCGAGGTCTGACAGCAGTTCCTCGGGCGGCAAGGCGGTGTTGCGGCCGGTCTTGCGGATGGCGTCGATGGCGGCGTTGCGGCCGACCATGATCAGCCAGGCGGTCGGATCGCGGGGCGGGCCGTTCTTGGGCCAGCTCTTCAGGGCGCGCAGGCAGGCGTCCTGGAACGCCTCCTCGGCCGCGTCCATGTCGCGGAAGTAGCGCAGCAGCGCCGCCATGGCCTGGGGCCGGGCGGCGGTGATCGCCCCGTCGATCCAGTCGAGGTCGGTCACGTCTTGAGCGTCTCCGGCGCGGGGTTGAACAACGCGATCGGCCGGATCTCGTAAGAACCGCCCGGATTGGCCTTGCCCAGGTCCTTGGCGATGTCGAGCGCGCCGTCCAGGCTGTCGCAGTCGACGACGTAGAAGCCCAGCAGTTGCTCCTTGGTCTCGGCGAAGGGGCCGTCCAGCACCAGCGGCGGGTCGCGATCCTTGCGCAGGGTGGTGGCGGCCGTCGTCGGCATCAGCCGAGCGACGGGGCCCAGGCGGCCTTCCTTGGCCAAGCGCTCCTGGACGACGGCCAGCTTGCCCATGACCTCGTCCTCCTGGTCCTTGGACCAGCCGCAGATCACGTCCTCGTAGTTGTAGCAGAGTATGGCGTAGAGCATGGCGATCCTTCGTCTCTGATCCTAGGACGCCGGACTATGCCCGCTTCCGACATGGCGTCGAAAAATTTCTAGAGGCGCGCCAGGCGCCGGCGGACAGGCTCGTCATAGAGCTTCAGCACCGTCCAGGCGAAGGCGATGGCGACAGGGATGGCGACCAAAGCGAAGCCGATCGGATAGCCCTTGCCGCCGACGGCCCGGAACAGCCGCAGCATCAGCTCCCAGCCCAGCCAGTGGAGGGCGTACAGCGGATACGAGATCGCGCCGGAGACGCGGCACAAAGCGCCCAGGAACCCGTCCGGGTCGTCGCGCCCGGCCAGCACCATCAGCGGAAACGCCACACTGACGCAGACGAAATCATAGAGCCAGTTCAACGGCGTCCACGGGAAAGCCAAGATGGCGAACAGCAAGATCGCCAGGACCCAGGCCGGCAGGCTCAGCGTCGTGAACGGCTGGATCCGATAGCAGCCCCAGCCCAGCAGGAAGGCGAAGATCGTGCGCAGGAAGCTGATCACGAAGGTGCCCCGGTCCCAGCCGGTCAGCACCCCGCCCATGCCGTGCGCGACATAGGCCATGACCGGGACCAGCAGCACGATCATCAGCACGTGGCCCATCACGCCCAGGCGGCGGATCGGGAACCAGGCCGCGCCGACGACCAACTCGAAGAACAGCGACCAGGCCGGCGGGTTCAAAGGGAAAAGCGGCGAGAAGCCGTTGTCGTCCACCCAGACCCGGGGGACCATCAGCAAGCCCAGGCCCAGCCAGCCCGGCACCCGCTCGCGGTGTTCGATGATCACCGTGGCGCCGGCCAGCATGGTCAGGGCGATCAGCGGCCAAAGACGGATCAGCCGCTGGCGCATGAAGCCCAGCCAGCCGATCTCGCGCCGGCCATAGGCGTGGGCCAGGACGAAGCCCGACAGGCAGAAGAAGAAGTCGACAGCCAGGTAGCCGTGCGGGATCAGCCCATGCCGTCCGGTCCAGCTGCCGACGTGGTACAGCATGACCCCGATCGCCGCGACGCCACGCAGGCCGTCCAGCGTCTCGTACCGTCGTCCCGCCCCCTCACTTGAACTGTACGCCTGCAAACCGCCGCCCCTCGATCCCGCCCTTGCTTAGCCGACGGGTTTCTCCAGCAGCAAGGCCTTGGTCAGGAAGGCGCGGTCCTCGCCGATCAGCCGCAGACCCGCGCCGGCGAACAGGGCCGGCAGATCGGTCTGCGCATAGCTGCCGTAGTACGGCTCGTGGAAATAGACCGGGAAGGCTTCAAGAAGACGCGCCAGGTCGGGCGTGTCGGAAGGCTGCACGGAGTCGACCAGGACCAGCACGCCGCCTGGCTTGATCACCCGCGCCAGACTGGCCGCCACCAGCGGCCGGATGCGCGGCGGCAGCTCATGAAAGAGATAGACGCAAGTCACCGCGTCCAAAGACGAATTCGCGAACGGCAGAGCTTCGGCATTGGCCACTATGCCGCCCATCCCAGTGCGCGTTCGCGCCTGGGTCAGATAGGCCTCGGAGAGGTCCAGGCCGGCGATCGCCGCGCGTGGGAACGTCGCCTTCAGGTCCTTGAGGAACGCGCCCGAACCGCAGGCCGCGTCGAGGATTTTGGCGTCGCGGTGGTCGCGGCCGCGCCAGTGTCTGGCCAGCAGCGACAGGCCTCGCCGACGCATGGCCCCGGCCGTGCCGGAGAACAACGCCTCGACCTGGGCGTCGTAGCGTCGGGCGCTCTCCTCCGTGAACCAGCCGCCCGACTGGTAGTGGAAGTTCTGACGATAATAGCTTGGATAAGCTTGACTATCGACCTCTCCGCGAACCTCGACGCCGTCGCCCCGGCGGCGGCGCTGGTCTACCTCGAAGGCGTCGGCGATGAAATCGGCGGCCTCCCTCAGCGCGGCGGAGGGTCGGACTGGACCATCGTTGACGGCGGGGTACAGGCCGGCCGCCACGTCGCGGGCGTCCTTCTCGAAAGCTTCCAGATAGGCCCGGCGAAGCGAGCCCTTCACGGTCGGCGCGGACCTGGGAGAGAAGCTACGGGCCTGCTCGCCCTTGGTCGGCTGAGTCAGGGACCGGGCGAGACCGCCCGTGGCCGTCCACCAGGCGGCCTTGACCATCGCCCTGGCCCGCTGGCCTGCCGCGTCGACCGCGAAGGCCGCCCTCGACCGTCTCTCGTCCATGCCTGTCCCTAGCGCGAGAACACTCCGACCAGTTCAATATGCGGCGACCAGACGAACTGGTCCACGGGCAGCACCTTCTCCAGGCGGAAACCGGCGTCGACCAGCGCGCGGGCGTCCTTGGCGAAGGTGGCCGGATTGCACGAGACGCTCACCACCTTGGCGACCTTGGACTTGGCGATCTCGACGGTCTGCTCGGCGGCGCCGGCGCGCGGCGGGTCGATCACCACGACGTCGGTCTTGGCGAGCTCCGTGCTCAGCACCGGGCGTTTGACCAGATCGCGAGCCTCGGCGTTGATCGGCTTCAGCCCCGGCGTCGCGCCGATCGCGGCCTTCAGGGCGGCGATGGCCGGCGGGCTCATCTCGGCGGCGTGGACCGCGCCCACCTCGGCCAGGCGGAAAGTGAAGGTGCCGACCCCGCAATAGAGGTCGGCGATGCGGCTGGCGCCCTGGCTCTCGGCGACGGCGAAGTCGACCATGGCCCGCTCGGCGGCCGGCACGGCCTGCAGGAAGCTGCCCGGCGGCAGGGCGACCACCGCGGGGCCCAGCTTCACCAGCGGCTGGCGCGCGCCGTAGACGATCTCGCCGGCCAGGGTCACGCGGGCGAAATCGCCCTCGCCCGCCGCCATGGCCGCGCGCATGCGGGCGTCGGCCGACAGGCCGCCGCTCTTACGCTCGACGCCGGTGATGTCGATGTCCAGGCCTGTGCCGGTCAGGGTCACGTGCAGGGTCGGGGCCGACTTCGGATGCTCCAGGAACGGCTCGGCCAGCCGCGCCAGGGCCGGCAGCGCCGCGACCAGACGCGGGTCCGTCACCGGGCACGCCTCGATCGGCACGAGGTTCCAGGAGCGGCGCTCCTTGAAGCCCAGTCGCGCGCCTTGACCCCTGCCCCCCTTGCGGGCGTGCAGCGCCACGCGGCGGCGCGAGGCCGGCGGGGCGGCGAAGGTCGGCAGGATCTCGGTCTCCAGGCCTTCCATCGACAGCTGAAGGCGGACCTGCTCCGCCTTCCAGCCGCGATAGGGCTCGGCGGCCCAGTGCTGCAGGGCGCAGCCCCCGCAGTGGCCGAAGTGCTTGCAAGGCGGGGCCACGCGATCGGCGCTGGCGGAGAGAATTTCGACGACCTCGCCGCGCGCGCCGTCCATATTGGCCCGCACGGTTTCCCCCGGCAGGGTCAGAGGTACGAAAGCCGGCTTGCCATCGGCAAAGCGGGCGAGCCCGTCGCCCTGGGCGCCGATGGCGTTGATCGTCAGGTCTTGCATGCGCCGTCCATACCCTAAAAATCGGGTCGTGAGCGCGGCCGTCGGACGATTTTCGTGCGACTGAACGAAGCTGAATATTCCTGTCAGGGATCGTTCATGTTGGCTGCGCCATTACCTAAGTCAACGGATGGGCGTGGCGACGAGAGTCGCCCCTAAAAAGACAAGCTCTCTCATGACCCTCTCCCTCACGACCATGACCGCCTCCAAGAGCAGGATCACCAAGATGAAGACCGTTCTGGGCATGACCGCCGCCCTCGTCTGCGGCGTGCTGGCGCCGACCCTGGCTTCCGCCCAGGCCTACGGCACGACGCCCTATGGCTCCTCGAGCTACGGCTCGAGCTATGACCGCAACGGCTACTACTACGACCCCTGCCAGCGCTCGACGACGCAGCGCGGCACGGGCGGCGGCCTGGCCGGCGCCGCCATCGGCGCGGGCATCGGCAGCGGCGTCGCCGCGCGCGGCGCCAAGACCGAAGGCGCGGTGCTGGGCGGCCTGCTGGGCGCCGTGGTCGGCGCGAACATCGGCAAGAACTCGGCCGCTTGCACCTCGGGCCGCACCGCCCCGCCGCCGCCTCCCCCGCCGCCGGCCGCCTATAACGACGACTACTACGACCGCGACTACCGCTCGAGCTCGTACGACAGCGCCCGCCGCGACGCCGATCGAGACAGCTACTACGAGCGTTCGTATGAACGCCGCGAAGGCTACCGCGTCAGCGACCGCGCCGCCGGTCAGGCGGACGTCAACGGCTGCACCCTGGCCGAGAGCCCGATCTACCTGCCGGACGGCCGCGTCCAGAAGCGCTTCGTGCGCGTCTGCCCCGACGCCAACGGCAAGTACCAAGTCGTCGACTAAGCTTCTAAAGCACCTTGTGGAAGACGATCGGCCGCCCGTGAAGGGCGGCCGATTTCGTTTCAGGCCTTGGTCGCCCAGACCAGCCGCTCGACCTGGCCCTCGCCGCCGGTGATCGGGCTCTCGACGAGCCCCCTCACCGGCCAGCCCGAGGCCTCCAGGAAGCCGACGATCTCGCGCTCGACCCGGGCGATGACCTCGAGATCCTTCACCAGCCCGCCCTTGCCGACGTGTTCGCGGCCGGCCTCGAACTGCGGCTTGATCAGCGCCACCAGATCCGCGCCCCTCTCGGCTAAACCCAAAGCCGCCGGCAGCGCCTTGACCAGCGAGATGAAGCTGACGTCGCTGACCACGAGTTGCGGCGTCTGCGGGATCACCGCGTTGGCCAGCGCCCGGGCGTCAACGCCCGACAGGTCCACGACGCGCGGATCGGCCCTCAGCCTGGCGTGCAGCTGATCACGCCCGACATCGACCGCGAACACCGTGGCCGCGCCGCGCGACAGCATCACCTCGGTGAAGCCGCCGGTGGACGCGCCCACGTCGATCGCCACGCGCCCCTCGACCGCGATCGGCCACAGGTCCAGGGCATGGACCAGTTTCAGCGCCCCGCGCCCCACCCACGGGTGGGCGGCCTCGGCGATGATCTCGGCGTCCTCGTCGACGGCCTCAGCGGGCTTGGCGACTATCTTGCCGGCCACCGACACGCGCCCCGCCTCCACGGCCGCGCGGGCCTTGGCGCGGCTGTCGAAGACACCCCGCTCGACGAGCAGCTGATCGATACGCTTCCTGGCCACGCGGCCTCCTCGAAACCTGGACAGAGGCTCTAGCACGGGCTTGCGGCCAAGGTCTCTTCGGGTTCAACTGAACAGCGATCACCGGCGCGCCAGACGCCGGCGAAGGGGAGACAAGAATGACCACGGCCTGGACTCCGGACGCCACCGAACTCGCCGACCGTATCCGCAGCAAGGCCGTCTCGGCGGCCGAGGTGGTCGAGGAGGCCATCCGCAAGGCCGAGGCGCGCGATCCCCGCCTCGGCGCGATCGTCACGACCGACTATGACCGCGCTCTCGACAAGGCCAAGGCCGGTCGGCTTTCCGGCCCCTTCGCCGGCGTCCCGTTTCTGGTCAAGGACCTGGATCCCTACAAGGGCCTGCCCACCTACTACGGCTCGCGCAGCATGCGCGGCGCTGGCCCCGACGCCGAGCAGACCCCCTATATCGACGCATTCGACGCCGCCGGCCTCGTGACGATCGGCAAGTCGGCGACGCCGGAATACGGTTTCCTGCCCACCACCGAGCCGATGGGCTTTCCGCCCACGCGCAACCCCTGGAACCTGGATCGCTCGTCCGGCGGATCGTCGGGCGGAGCGGCGGCGGCCGTGGCCGCCGGCATCGTCCCGATCGCCCACGCCAGCGATGGCGGCGGCTCCATCCGCATTCCCTCTGCCAACTGCGGCCTGTTCGGCCTGAAACCCTCGCGCGGTCGCATGCTGCCGAACCGGCCCAGCACGTGGAGCATCGATCTTTCGGTATCGCACGTCTTGTCCCGCAGCGTGCGCGACTCGGCGGCGATGCTCGCCGCCACCGAACGCGGTGACGCCGACGCACCGTTCGCGCCAACCGGCCTGGTGTCGGCGCCGCTGAACCGCCCGTTGAAGATCGGCCTGGTGATGAACAGCGGCGGCGGTCGCGCACCCGATCCGGAAGTGCGCGACGCGGTGGAAAGCGCCGCCCGCTTGCTGGAAAGCCTTGGACACCGGGTCGAGCCCACGGCGCTGCCGATGGACGGGGCGCGATTTGGCATTGACTTCACCATCCTGTGGGCCAGCGGCGCCGCCGACCTGTTGGCGGGCATCGGGCAGGCCATGGGCCGCAAGCCGGACGCCGAAGTCGTGGAACCGTTCAGCCTGGCCATGGCCGAGCTGGTGGGACAGCTGCCGTCGGACGCCCTGCCCGCCGCGATCCAGCGCCTGAACGACGACATGGGGGCCTACGACCGCTGGCTGACCCAATACGACGTCATCCTGTCGCCGGTGCTGGGCCAGCCGCCGGTCGAACTGGGCTATGTCGCCGGCTGGGTCGCGTTTCCTGACCTGCAGCAGCGCCTGAACGCCTATGTCGGATACACTCCTGTGCAGAACGTCGCCGGCGCGCCGGCCATGAGCGTGCCGCTGCACTGGACCGCCGACGGCCTGCCGGTCGGCGTCCAGATCGCCGGGCGTGCGGGCGACGAAGCCACGCTGCTGGGCCTGGCCTACCAGCTGGAGGAAGCCCAGCCCTGGGCGCACCGGAAGCCGCCGGTGAGCGCGTAACGAAAAGGGCCCGTATCAGCCGATGCGGGCCCTTCTCTTCGCGATGAAGCGGAGCGCCTAGCCCTCCACGAACACCTTCTTGAGCTCGTTCTTCATGATCTTGCCGTTGGCGTTGCGCGGCAGGGTCTCGGGCCAGAACACCACCTTGACCGGCACCTTGAAGGCCGCCAGGCGGTCGGCGACGAAGGCGCGCAGCTCGGCCTCCGAGGCCTCGGCGCCGGGCTTCAGGGTCACGACGGCCGCCGGCTCCTCGCCCAGGGTCTTGTGCGGGATGCCCACCAGCGCGGCGTCCATCACCGCCGGGTGGTCGTAGAGGCAGTTCTCGACCTCGATGCAGTAGATGTTCTCGCCGCCCCGGATCAGCATGTCCTTGGCGCGGTCGATGATGAAGCAGAAGCCCTCGGCGTCCAGACGCGCCAGATCGCCGGTGCGCACCCAGCCGTCGACGAAGGTCTGGGCGGTGGCTTCCGGCTTGTTCCAGTAGCCGCGTACGACCTGCGGTCCCTTGCACCACAGCTCGCCGACCTCGCCGATCGGCAGCTCGCGGTACGGCGCCTCGACCGTCATGATCTTCAGGTCCGTCACCGGCACCGCGGGACCGCAGCTGTCCGGACGATTCTCATAGTCCTCGGCCGAATTGCTGGTCGCTGTCGCCGAGGTCTCGGTCATGCCCCAGCCATTGCCGGGCGAGGCCTTGGGCCAGATCTCCTTGATCTTGCGCACCAGCTCGGGGGCAGACGGGGCGCCGCCATAGGCCACGGCTTCGATCGACGACAGGTCGTACTTCTCGCGGTTCGGATGCTCGATGATCTGCCAGGCGATGGTCGGCACGCCGCCCATCTGGGTCAGGCGCTCGTCCTGGATGAGCTGCATCGCCTTGTCCGGGTCCCACTTGCGGATCATGGCCAGCTTGGCGCCGCCGAACAGCGACGGGTTCAGCACCGCGAAGCAGCCGGTCGCGTGGAAGAACGGCACCGAGATCAGCGAGCCCTTCTGCGGCAGGCTGGGATCGGGCTGAGGCGGCGCTTCGCCCCGGCGCAGGAAACTGCGGGCCCCGGCGGCGGCGGCGGCGAAGATGTTGCTGTTGACGTTGCGGTGGGTGCCGATGGCGCCCTTGGGCTTACCCGTCGTGCCCGAGGTGTAGAAGATCGTGGCGTCGTCATCCGGGGCGATCGCGACGGTCGGCAGCGGCTTCTCCTCCAGCTTGATCCAGTCGTTGGGGCAGCCGATCGCCGTCTCCAGCCGCTTCACATACGGGTGGGCGATGTCCTCTTTCGAACGGCTGACATAGACTCGCTGCAGGTCGGGGCAGCGGTCGAAATGCTCGGCCATGCGTTCGAAGCGCTCGACGTCGACGATGGCGACCTTGGCCCCCGAGTCGACCAGGCCGTATTCCAGCTCCGGCCCGGTCCACCAGGCGTTCAGCGGCGTGACGATCGCCCCGATCGACAGGGCGCCGTAGAAGGCCACCGGCCATTCGGGCAGGTTGCGCATGACGATCGCGACGCGGTCGCCCTTCTGGACACCGGCGGCCTCCAGTTCGGCGGCCATGTGGGTCACGGCGCGATAGAAGGCCTCGAAGCTGACCCGCTCGTCCTCGTGCACCAGGAAGACCTTTTCGCCGTGGGCGCGGCCTACGACGACGGTGTCACGCAGGGTGGGCGGCGCGTTCTTCCAGGTCCGGGTCTTCACGCCCCGGATCTCGATCTCCTCCATCTCGCCTGGCGTGCCGGGCTGGGTGATCAGCGCATAGGCCTGCTGGACGGACATCGCGGGCCACGGCGCGGGCTTGGAGGCGGCCTGGGTCATTGTACTCTCCCGGTGGTGTCGCGCCTTGTTTGAGCGAGCGCGTTCGACGACCAGAGAGCACAGCGAGAAGCCGGATGCAAACATCCGTTTGACGCTAGGAGAACATCGATAAGTTACAACCCTAGCCGGCGGATTCTTCCAGGCGTTTGAGCCATTCGGCCGCGTTCTTGTTGCTAGGGTCCAGCGCGAGCGACCTGCGATAGGCGGTGATCGCGGCGGCGCTATCGCCGTTGGCGGCATAGGCCTCGCCCAGGCTGTCGAAGGCGTTGCCGCTGGAGGGATAGAGTTCGGCGGTCAGCTTCAGCACCGCCAGGGCCGAGCGCGGCTTGCCGAAGCCTAGCAGGCGATACCCCCAGTCGTTCAGCTCGTGCTCGTCGGCGGTGAATCCCGGATTGGCGACGCGAAAGGCCGTCACCGCGGCGGCGGGGTCTGCCCCCTCCTGCCCGGTCAGCGCCGCCCGCAAGGCCGGAACGCCGGTCAGGACCATGCCGGGGATGAAGCCCTGGGCGATCTCGTCGACCAGGTCCTCGGGCGTCGAACCAGCCAGGTTGGTCAGGATCACGACCCCGACCTTGTCGTCCGGATAGAGATAGACCGCCGAGCGGCTGCCGCCGGTCATGGCCACGACCCGCCGCGCTGGCCGATCAAGCACCAGCCAGCCCATGCCCCACTGGCCGGGCTTGCCGTCGGCATAGGTCACGGGCGTCCACATCGCCACCTTGGCGGCGGGCTTCAGCAATGCCCCATTCTGCAGGGCGATCAACCAGCGGGCCATGTCGTCGGCGGTGCTGATCATGCCCGCGGCCGCGCGGTGCATTGGCGAGAAGATCTCGGTGCGCGCGGTCGGCTCGTCGGGCGTGGCCCGGCGATAGCCGTAGGACACGACTCGTCCGGGCCCAGCGTCACGACTGTCGCCCCAGCCCGTGGCGCCCATGCCGGCCAGGGCGATCTGCTCGCCGGCCAGGGTGGCGTCCGGCGCGCGGCCGCGCAGGCCGTTGATGGCCATCTGCACCAGGGCGTAGTTGGTCTGGTTGTAGTCGAAGCGCTGGCCGGGCGGGAACCGGATCGGCTTGGCCAGGGTGACCGCCCAGGCGGCCTTCCCGTCGCCGTCGCTGTCGTCGAAGTTCGGCAGGCCCGAGGTGTGGCTGAGCAGGCGGCGGACTTCGATGCCGCGCCAGGCCTCTGGAAGACCTGCCACATAGCTTCCTATGGGCTTGGAGAGATCCAGCCGCCCGGCCTCGACCTCGCGCATCGCCGCCACGCCCGTGAAGGCCTTGGTGATCGAATTGATCGGGAAGACGGTTCCCGGCGTCACCGGCGTCTGCCTGGCGAGGTCGGCGACGCCATAGGCGCGGGACATGACGATCTTGCCGTCGTTCACGACCGCGATCTGCAGGCCGGGGATATGCTGCTCGGCCATGGCGCGACGGACGATGGCGTCGGCGCGCTCGACAGGATCGGGCGCGGCGCTGGCGCTCCCGGCCACCAGGCCCAGCATCAGAAGTCCCAGCCCCAGGGCCCCGCCCGCCATCATCACGCTCCCTCGACACGCCGGGGAAGAAGACCAGCGCGTGACGGCGCGGCCCAGTTAATCCTTGGTCATGTGGCGACACCTCTTGCGAACCGCGCCCAGGTGTTCAAATCCAGTCAGCAACGAGATTGAGGGAGTCGTGATGCGCACCTGGATGACGCCGCTGGCGCTGGCCGCCGGCCTGGCCCTGACCGCTTCGCCCGCTGTCCTGGCCGCGCCCAGGCCGCCCGCCCTCGCCCAGGCTCCGGATGCCGCCCTGCAGGCGCGGATCGACGGCGTGCTGGACCGCGCCATCGCCGAGCAGCGGCTGGTCGGCGTGGTGGTGCTGGTCGCCCGCGACGGCAAGCTGGTCTATCACCGCGCCGCCGGCCTAGCCGATCGTGAGGCCAACCGGCCGATGACCGAGGACGCCGTCTTCCGCTTCTCGTCGGTGACCAAGCCTTTCGTCAGCGCCGCCCTGATGCGCCTAGTCGAACAGGGCAGGATCAAGCTGGACGATCCGGTGACGACCTACCTGCCGGACTTCAAGCCCAAGCTGGCCGACGGAACGACGCCGGCGATCACCATCCGCCAGTTGCTGACCCACACGGCCGGCCTGACCTATGGCCTCGCCGAAGGTCCCTCGCACCCCTACCACACGCTGGGCGTCTCGGACGGCATCGACCTGTCGGGGATCAGCCTGGACGAGAACGTCCGCCGCATCGGCCAAGCGCCGCTGGCCTTCGCACCGGGCTCGCGCTGGCGCTATTCGGTGGCCATCGACGTGCTGGGCGACGTGATCGAGAAGGCCGCCGGCAAGCCCCTGCCCCAGGTCGTGGCCGAGACGGTCACCCAGCCCCTGGGCCTGAAGGACGCCGGCTTCGTCGCCAAGGTCCCCGCCCGCCTGGCGACGCCCTACGCCAACGCTCAGCCCGCACCCACGCGCATGACCGACAACCAGGACGTTCCGATCGGCCCGACCTTCGTCCGCTTCGCGCCCAGCCGCGCCCTCCACGCCGAGGCGTTCCCTTCCGGCGGCGCGGGCATGGTCGGCACGGCCGGCGACGTGCTGACGCTTCTGGAGGCCGTCCGCAAGGGCGGCGCGCCGATCCTCAAGGCCGCCACGGTCGCCGAGATGACCAAGGACCAGGTCGGCCCGCAGGCGGCGACACAAGGGCCCGGCTGGGGCTTCGGCTATGGCTGGGCGGTGCTGGACGATCCGGCGATCGCCAAGACCCCGCAAGGCGCCGGGACGCTGGCCTGGGGCGGCGTCTATGGCCACAACTGGTTCGTGGACAAGCAGAACGGCCTGACCGTGGTGCTGATGTCCAACACCGCCTTCGAGGGCATGAACGGCCAGGTGACGCGCGAGCTGCGGGACGCGGTGTACGCCAACTAAGAAAAGGGCGGCGCTCCAGGGGAGACGCCGCCCTTCACCGTTTACTTGCGCGAGCGTTTAGCCCACCGACTCCAGTCGGCTCAGCGCCGCCTCGAGCTTGGCCTTGGCGGCCTCGGCTTCGGCCAGGCGTTCGCGGTTCTCCTCGACGACCTCTTCCTTGGCGCGGGCCAGGAAGTCGGGGTTGCCGAGCTTCTTGCCGACCTTCTCGATCTCGCCGACATGGCCGGCGATTTCCTTGGTCAGGCGCGCCTTCTCGGCGGCCAGGTCGATGAACTCGGCGATGCCGAGCGCGCCGGTGGCCTCGCCCATCACGATCGGAACCGAGCCGGCCGGCGCCGCATCGGCTTCACGGGCGCTGTCCAGGCGGGCCAAGGTCAGCAGCAGGTCGCGGTGACGCGCCAGGCGGGCCTTGGTCTCAGCGCCCGCGCCGACGACGGTCAGCGCCGGCTTGGCCGACGGCGGCACGTTCATCTCGGCGCGGATCGAGCGGATCTCGCCGACGGTCTGCACCAGCCAGCCGATCTCGGCCTCGGCTTCGGCGTCGATCCATTCGGCCGGCAGGTCCGGCCACTGGGCCGAGATCAGCATGCTGTCGCGGGCCGGGCCGAACTCGGCGGTCTTCTCCCACAGCTCCTCGGTGATGAACGGCATCACCGGGTGCAGCAGCTTCAGGATCACGTCCAGCGCCCAGGCGGCGGTGGCGCGGGTCTCGGCCTTGGCCGCCGCGTCGTCACCGTTCAGGATCGGCTTGGCCAGCTCCAGGTACCAGTCGCAGAACACGTTCCAGACGAAGCGGTAGAGAGCGCCGGCGGCCTCGTCGAACGCCGGGCTTTCCAGGGCCTTGGTGACCTCGGCCACGGTCTTGACCGTCTCGCCGCGAATCCACTTGTTGATCGGCTGTCGCACCGTCGCCGGGTCAAAGCCCTCGACGCGCACGCACTCGTTCATCTGGGCGAAGCGCGAGGCGTTCCACAGCTTGGTGCCGAAGTTGCGATAGCCCTCGATGCGCTGCTTGGAGAGCTTGATGTCGCGCGCCTGGCCCGACATCGCCGTCATCGTGAAGCGCACCGCATCGCAGCCCAGTTCGTCGATCAGGATCAGCGGATCCATCACGTTGCCCTTGGACTTGCTCATCTTGGCGCCCTTCTCGTCACGGACGAGGGCGTTGATGAACACCTGCTTGAACGGGACTTCGCCCATGAAGTGGATGCCCATCATCATCATCCGGGCGACCCAGAAGAAGATGATGTCGAAGCCGGTGACCAGGGTGCTGGTCGGGTAGAACTTGGCCAGGTCGGCAGTCTTTTCCGGCCAGCCCAGAGTCGAGAACGGCCACAGCGCCGAGCTGAACCAGGTGTCGAGGACGTCTTCGTCCTGGGTCAGGACGACGTTCTCGCCGAACTGGGCCTTGGCGGCGGCGTAGGCGGCCTCCTCGGTCTCCTCGACGAAGATCGAGCCTTCAGGGCCGAACCAGGCCGGAATGCGGTGGCCCCACCAGAGCTGGCGCGAGACGCACCAGGGCTCGATGTTGCGCAGCCATTCGAAATAGGTCTTCTCCCAATGGCGCGGCTCGAAGACGGTGTCGCCGTTCTCGACGGCCTTGAGGGCCGGCTGGGCCAGGGTCTTGGCGTCGACGTACCATTGGTCCGTCAGGAAGGGCTCGATGACCACGCCCGAACGGTCGCCGTGCGGGACCATGTGCTTGGTCTTCTCGATCTCCTTCAGCCAGCCCTCTTCCTCGGCGCGGGCCACGATGGCCTTGCGCGCGACGAAGCGGTCCATGCCGACGAACTCGGCCGGAACGGCCTCGTTCAGCTTGGCCTCGGGCGTCAGGATGTTGATGGCTTCCAGGCCGGCGCGCTTGCCGACGCCGAAGTCGTTGAAGTCGTGGGCCGGCGTGATCTTGACCGCGCCCGAACCCTTGGTCGGGTCGGCATAGTCGTCGGCGACGATCGGGATGCGACGGCCGACGATCGGCAGGGTCACGAACTTGCCGACCAGGCCCTTGTAGCGTTCGTCGTCGGGGTGAACCGCGACGCCAGTGTCGCCCAGCATGGTCTCCGGACGGGTCGTGGCCACGACGATGTAGTCGCGGGTTTCATATTCGGTCGGCTTGCCGTCGTCGTCGAAGGCGATCGGGTGCTGATAGGTGACGCCGTCGGCCAGCGGATAGGCGAAGTGCCAATAGGCGCCGTCGACCTCCTTCTGCTCGACCTCGAGGTCGGAGATGGCGGTCTGGAACTGCGGGTCCCAGTTGACCAGGCGCTTGTCGCGATACAGCAGGTTCTGCTTGTAGAGCTGGACGAACACCTTGCGGACGGCGGCCGACAGGCCCTCGTCCAGGGTGAAGCGCTCGCGCGACCAGTCGCACGACGCGCCCAGGCGGCGCAGCTGGTTGGTGATGGCCCCGCCGCTCTCGGCCTTCCATTCCCAGACCTTCGAGACGAAGGCCTCGCGGCCCATGTCGCGGCGGCCGATATTGCCCGCGGCGGCCAACTGGCGCTCGACGACCATCTGGGTGGCGATGCCCGCGTGGTCGGTGCCCGGCAGCCACAGGGCGGCCTTGCCGCGCATGCGGTGGAAGCGGGTCAGCACGTCCTGCAGCGTGTTGTTCAGCGCGTGGCCGATGTGCAGCGAGCCCGTCACGTTCGGCGGCGGGATGACGATGACGAACGGCTCGGCGTTCGCGTCCTCGCTGGGCTTGAAGGCCCCCGAGGCCTCCCAGGCGGCGTACAGGCGGGGTTCGACGGATTTGGGATCGAAGGTTTTTTCGAGCATGGCGGTGGGGATATGCCATCTGCGGCCCGGGCGCGAAACCGGCGGGCCTTGGTTTTTGACGGATTCTGAAACGAAAAAGGCGGCCGCCGCAGCGACCGCCTCGATTTCGTGGATCTCGGAGAGCGCCTAGACGCCGCGGCCGCGGGCGATCCGTTGCACTTCTTCCTCGACCTTGGTCTCGACGATGCGCGGCAGGTTCTGGTCCAGCCACTCCTTGAGCAGCGGGCGCAGCAGCTCGCGTACGACGTCTTCCAGGGTGCGGGCGTCCTTGGGCATCAGCAGGGCCGAGCTCAGGCTGCCGAAGGCCGACGCGGCCGCCGAGGCGGCGGTGTCGCCGACCAGCTTTTCCGCCACTTCATCACGGTCGAAGACCGGGGTCGGCGCGGCCGGAGGCGGCGTATAGACGGGTTCCGGCTCGGGTTCCGGCGAGTAGACGTCGATGTCGCCGACGGTCTCCAGCGGTTCCGGCTCGGGCTCGGGCGCGATCGGATCCGTCAGTTCGAGGACGTCGTCCTCGATGGGCTCCGGTTCAGGCTCGGGCTCGGGCGGCGGCGGGGCCGCCTCGGCCGCAGGCTCCGCCGGCGCGTCATCCTCCGAGATGATGCGTCGGATGGAGGCGAGGATCTCCTCCATCGTCGGTTCTTGAGAGCTCTGATCGGACATGATGCGGGGCCGTCGTAAAGAGGTACGAATCCTTGCGCGCTTTGGGACACGCTTAGCCGCGATGGTGCAGACTTACGCGTGTTAAGCAAGCGTAAGTCCGCGCCTGGGCGGAATCGACGCGGCGCAAGGCGCCTACTTAGAGCCGCCTTGCGGTTTGGTCGAGGGCGCACCGACCTTGTCGATGGCTTGAACCACAGGTTCCCACGGCACCCAGCCCACGCTGTGCGTCACGCGGTTGTACGACGCCTTCGGATCGTAGGCGGTCGTGGTCGAGGACAGCTTGGAGACGTCCAGCTGGCCCATGGCCTGCAGGACGACGGCGCTGGCCAGGTATTCGTCGCGACGGGCGCCGACCAGGGCCAGCTCGGCGTTCGAGAGCTCCAGCTGGGCGTTCAGGACGTCCAGGGTGGTGCGCAGGCCGACCTGCTGCTCCTGACGCACGCCCTCGAAGGCGATGCGCGTGGCGCGGACCTGCTCCTCGTTCGACAGCAGCTGGGCGCGCGAGGCCAGCAGGTTGCTCCAGGCGTTCGAAACCTGCTGGATGGCCGTGCGCTTGGCGCCTTCGGTGGCGCTGCGGGCGGCGTTCTCGCGTTCGCTCGCGGCGCGCACCTGCGAGGTCGTCAAGCCGCCGGTGAAGATCGGCACCGAGGCGGTGATCGCGCCCGAGAGGGTGCGGCTGTAGTCGTCGAACTGGCTGCCGACGCCCGAGGTCCGACCAGCGCTGTAGCCCAGGCCGGCCCGGGCCGAGACGGTCGGGCGATAGCCGGCCTTGGCCACGGCCACACGGGCGGCGGCGGCGTCTTCATTGTACTTGGCGGCGGTCACGCCCGGATTGGTCGTCTGGGCGGCTTCGAAGGCCTGATCGACGCCGGCCGGCAGCAGGCCGGCCAGGGTCGGTTCCGGGGCCAGATCAGCCGGCGTCTGGCCGACGACCGCGGCATAGGCCGCGCGGCTGACTTCCAGCTGGGCCTGGGCGCCCGACAGGCCGGCCTTGGCGGCGGCCAGGCGCGCCTGAGATTGGGCGACGTCGGTGCGGGTGATCTCGCCCACGTCGAAGCGGGCGTTCGATTCGTCCAGCTGGCGCTGCAGAACCGCGACATTCTCCTTGGCGATGCGCAGGCGTTCCTGGTCGCGGCGGACGTCGACATAGGCCTGGACGACATTGACCAGCACGCTCTGCTCGACCGAGCGCAGGTTCTCGCGGGCCGACAGCACGTCGGCCTCGGCGGCGCTCAGATTGGCGCTGGCGCGGCCGCCCGTATACAGCGGCTGACTGACCGAGACGGTCGCGCTGCTGCCCGAGATCTTCACATTGGCGCCCGAGCCGGGCGGGTTGGTGTTCGAACCGGTGACGTCCAGCTCGCCGCCGACGGTCGGCCGAAAGCCGGTCTTGGCCTGGACCACGCCCTCGTCGGTGATCCGGGCGCTGGCGCGCTGCTGCTGCAGGGTCGGGTTGGTCTGGTAGGCCAGGGCGATCGCGTCGGCCAGGGTCTCGGCCCTCGCAGTCGAAAGGGGCGCGGCGGAGAACGCGCCGGCCATCAGGCCCGCGCAGCAAGCGGCGGCCAGCAATCCGGCCCGTCGACGGTTCGACATCTAGATTCTATCCCCAATCACGCGAAGCTCGCGCCCTGCACAATATGATCGCGTGTAAGTCGGACCGCCAGACGCCGCCAGTTAAGCTTTTTTCACGCGGACGTTGCGACAGGCCGAGGCCGCCGACGCGTCAGAAGCTGAACCCGGCCTCCGCCTCGAAACCGGCCAGCACCGGCGGCGAGGCGTCGAAGGCCTGACGACGGCCCACGCCGTCCTCGGCGCGCAGATAGACCGCCGCGCGGCCCACCGGACCCGTGCGCTCGATCACGCCCAGGCGACCGCCCAGGGCCAGGGCGTCCAGCCAGGCCTTCGGGGCGACGGCGACAGCGCCTTCGCAGATGATTACGTCGTAGGACCCTGCGGGCACGGCCTTCAGGTCGTCGCCTTCCAGGCGGGTGACCGCCAGGCCCATCTTTTCGAGTACGGCGGCCGCGTACGGCGCGGCGATGGCCAGCGCCTTTTCGCCTTCGCGGGCCTTGAGCGCCTGCAGCAGCTTGCCCACTTCGCGCGGACGCAGCAGCCAGCGGCCCGGCGCGTACTCGATGTCGGCGTCGGCGTAGGCCAGATAGGCCTTCGTCGCCGGCACGACGCTCTCGCGCGCCACGACCCGCAGGGCGTCCTGCAGCGGCAGGTCGGTGACGTCGGCGGTGCGAATTTGGCTCTCGACCATGTTCAGCCGCGCGGCGGCGAAGTCGGTGCTCATGGAATCCCTCGAAGGACTGGACTTTCGAGCAGGCTTATAGGTCCGCCCTCAGCCGAAACGCAATGCGATCGGAGACCGCGATCGCCCACTCCTCGTCCTGGAACGGCCTTAAAAGCGTCATCGACTTCCCGTGGCATGCTCGAAAAGAGCACACAACAATCATTAGAAGTAATGACGCCGCTGTCACGTAACGTTGATTGATAACGATCGGCGTATGGTGAATAAGCGGTTATCGACGGCGCGTCCGGCGATGGGGAGGAAGCCCGAACAGTAGGCTTCTTGGGGAGTTATCATGTTAAGCGCGCCAGTTGTGATCGCGGCAGCGATCTGCGCACTCGTCGTCATCTATTTCCTGCCGCGTCTCGATGAGATCGGGCGAAAGGCGTATAGCCGCTGGCGTCGTCGGCGGCGGGATGAGCGCCAGGAACGGGAACGCCAGGCGCGCCTGGAGCGTCAAGCTGGCCAGCAATAGGGCCGGCCGGCAATAAGGCCGTAAAAAGGCGTTCGGCGGAACCAATAGCGACCGACGGAACTGATCTGGGGCGGACCCGCGCCGCGTTCCAGTTCACCCGTCAAGGTCCGTCCATGAAGATCGCACAGGTCACTCCCCTCTACGAGGCTGTCCCGCCGCGCCTGTACGGCGGCACCGAGCGCGTCGTCGCCCACCTCACAGACGCCCTGGTCGATCTGGGGCACGAGGTCACGCTGTTCGCCAGCGCCGACGCCCAGACCAAGGCTCGCCTGATCGCGACGCGCGACCAGGCCATCCGCCTGGACCCCGCCCCCCTGAAGTCCGACCTCGCCGCCCACCTGGCCCAGATCGCCGAAGTCCGCGCCCTGGCCGACGAGTTCGACGTCGTCCACTTCCATACCGACATGGTGCAGTTCCCGTTCTTCGCCGACCGGGCCGAGCGCACGCTCACCACCTTGCATGGCCGCCTGGACCTGAAGGACCTGCCCGACGTCTACAAACGCTGGCCCCAGTTCCCGCTGGTCTCGATCAGCGACGACCAGCGCCGCCCCCTGCCCTTCGCCAATTGGGCCGGCACCGTCCACCACGGTATGAACAAGGACATCTACCAGTTCTCGCTGAAGAGCGACGGCTACCTGGCGTTCCTGGGCCGCATCTCGCCGGAGAAGCGACCGGACCGCGCCATCACCCTGGCCAAGCGCCTGGGCAAGAAGCTGAAGATCGCCGCCAAGGTCGACAGCGCCGACCGCGCCTATTTCGAGGACAAGATCGAGCCCATGATGCTGGGCGACCCGTTGATCGAGTTCGTCGGAGAGATCGGCGACCATGAAAAGTCCGCCTTCCTGGGCGGCGCCGACGCTCTGCTGTTCCCCATCGACTGGCCCGAGCCCTTCGGCCTGGTGATGATCGAGGCCATGGCCTGCGGCACGCCCGTCCTCGCCTATCGCTGCGGCTCTGTGCCGGAAGTCATCGACGACGGCCTGACCGGCTTCATCGTCGATAACGACGACCAAGCGGCGGCCGCTCTTCTTCGTGTCGAAAGCTTGGATCGAAACCGCGTCCGCGCGCGTTTCGAGGAACGGTTCTCGTCCGAGGCGATGGCCCGACGCTACGTCGCGCTTTACGAAAAGCTGTGCGACGGAGCCGCCGTGTACCCGTCCCTCGTCGACCTGGCCGCAAGCGCTTGATCACGACTTGAAGGAGGGGCCATGGAGAATCTCGCACCGGCGCTGGACGCACCGGTCGACTACGGCGTGACGGCGGAAGTCCGTGCGCCGCAGAATCTCTACGCCCTGAAGGACAAGGACACCTTCATCGTCGCCGACCAGTTCGGCGACATCGCGGGTCAGGGCGACGGCCTCTTCCACAATGATACGCGCATCCTGTCGTTCTATCGCCTGACCCTGGGCGGTCGCGCCCCGTCGCTGCTGTCGGCGGCGGTGGCGCACGACAACGTCTTCTTCACCTGCAACAGCACCAACCAGGCCCTGCCCTATCCGGGCGGGCCAATGGGGCCGCCCGGCGTCCTGCACATCGAGCGAAAGCGCTTCTTGTGGGGCGAACGGATGTTCGAGCGCATCCGCTGCGTCAACTACAGCCGCGACACCGTGCTGCTGCCGATGACCATCGAATTCGACGCCGACTTCCGCGACATGTTCGAGGTCCGCGGCACGCATCGCGCCAAACGGGGCGTCAAAGGCCCGCCCCACGTCGACGGCCGCCGCGTGGCCTACAGCTATATCGGCCTGGATGGCGTCGAGCGCTCGTCGTTCATCGCCTTTTCCGACGCGCCGTTCCGCCTGGGACCGCACAAGGCCGAGTTCATGTTCTCGCTTCATGCCGAGGGCGAGACGGAGCTCTATATCGAGATCGGCGTCACCGACGGTCATACGCCCAGCCGCGAGCGGTTCCGCGACGCGGCCGCGCGCGCCCGCTGGGACATGCGCTCGCGCCGCCGGCATGGCGCGCGGCTGAACAGCTCGGGACGCCTGTTCAACGAATGGCTGGGCAAGTCCCGTTCGGACCTGGCGCTGTTGACCACGAAGATGGAAACCGGCCCCTACCCCTATGCCGGCATCCCTTGGTTCTCGACCGCCTTCGGACGCGACGCGATCATCACCGCCTGGCAGATCCTGTGGTTCGAGCCGTCGCTGGCCAAGGGCGTGCTGCGCTATCTCGCGGCGCACCAGGCCCAGGAGCGCTCGACCTTCCGCGACAGCGCCCCGGGCAAGATCATGCACGAGACCCGCAAGGGCGAGATGCCCGCCTTGGGCGAGGTGCCGTTCGCCCGCTACTACGGCGGGGTCGACACCACGCCGCTGTTCGTGGCCCTGGCCGGCGCCTACCAGGAGCGGACCGGCGACGACAAGCTGATCGACGAGCTGTGGCCAGCGCTCGAGCGGGCGATGCACTGGATCGAGCACGACGGCGACAGCGACGGCGACGGCCTGATCGACTACGCCCGCGGCCAGGACAGCGGCCTGTCGAACCAGGGCTGGAAGGACAGCGAGGACAGCGTCTTCCACACCGACGGCCGCTATCCGTCCGGGCCGATCGCCCTGGTCGAGGTCCAGGGCTACGCCTTCGCGGCCTATCGCGGCATGGCCCGCCTGGCCGAGCGTCGCGGCGAGCACGGCCAGGCGCTGATCTGGAAGCAGAAGGCCGCCACCCTGCGCGAGAAGGTCGAAGCCCTGTTCTGGATGGACGACCGTAACTTCTATGGCATCGCCGTGGACGGCCAGGGCCAGCTGTGCCGGCCGCTGTCGTCCAATCCCGGCCACCTGCTGTTCTGCGGTCTGCCGACACCCGAGCGGGCCCGCAAGGTCGCCGACCAGCTGCTGTCGGCCCCGTTCAACTCCGGCTGGGGTCTGCGCACCCTGGCCACCGGTGAAGCGCGCTTCAACCCGATCAGCTACCACAACGGCTCGGTCTGGCCGCACGACTCGGCGCTCTGCGTCATGGGCCTCTCCCGCTACGGCGAGCGCGATGGCGTGGTGAAGCTGACCGCCGACATGTTCGAGACCGCCAGCCGGATGGGCATGCGCCTGCCAGAACTCTTCTGCGGCTTCCCCCGCTCGCCGGGCGAGCCGCCGGTGGCCTATCCGGTCGCCTGCCTGCCCCAGGCGTGGGCCGCCGGCTCGGTGTTCATGCTGCTGCAGGCCTGCCTGGGCATCACGGTCGACGCCAATCGCGGCGAGATCGAACTGGTGGACCCGCGCCTACCGATCGGCATCGATCGCCTGCGCGTCGAGCGCCTGCGGGTCGGCAGCGAAAGCGTCGACCTGACCTTCGAACGCCAGGGCGACCGCATCTCGGTCCACGCCGACGGTGGCGTGCCGCTGACGATCCGGTCGAAACCGTCCTGGGACTAAATTGAAAGGAAATCGCCTGCTGGGGCGATGGCTCCGCGGGTAGGATTCGAACCTACGACCAGCCGGTTAACAGCCGGCTGCTCTACCACTGAGCTACCGCGGAACAGGTCGCTCTCAAGAGAGGGCGCGTGATAGCCGCCGCATCGAGTCGGCGCAAGCAACATATCGCGGACATTTCGACGCGACGACGCGGGTCGGCCAGCGCGACAAGAAGCTTGGATTTTCAGGGAAGTAGAGAGTGGCTCCGCGGGTAGGATTCGAACCTACGACCAGCCGGTTAACAGCCGGCTGCTCTACCACTGAGCTACCGCGGAACAGGTCGCTCTCAGAAGAGGCCGCGTGATAGCCGCCCGGGTGCGCCGATGCAAGCGCCTAATTTCAAAAAAACAGCCCGGCTTGCGGCCGGGCTGGGAAAGTCAGTGATGGTGGGTGCCTCCAAAAGAAGACACCCTGAAAATCGGCGATTTATGGTTACCCAAATCTTAATTCTTAACGCGCGAGCCATTTGGTCGCAGGCGCCCGCGTCGCTTCTCAGGGGCGCGCGGGAATCTCCAGGCCCCGCTGGACCGCCGGACGGGCAAGCCCCGCTGCCAGCCACCGCGGCACGTGCTTCAGCGACGCCCAGTCGACCAGTTCGCCCGCGCCGTAGAAGCCGTTGAGATTGCGCACCCAACCAAGCGTGGCGATGTCGGCGATGGTGTAGTCGTCGCCCATGATCCAGGGACGGTCGGCCAGGCGGCCTTCCAGCACGCCCAGCAGGCGCTTGGACTCGGCGGCGTAGCGCTGCAGCGGGCGCTTGTCCTCATATTCGCGACCCGCGAACTTATGGAAGAAGCCGACTTGGCCGAACATCGGGCCGATGGCGGCCATCTGGAAGAACACCCATTGCAGGGTTTCGTAGCGGGCGGCCGGATCGGCGGGCAGGAACTTGCCGGTCTTCTCGGCGAGGTAGACCAGAATCGCGCCGCTCTCGAACAGACCCAAGGGCTTACCGCCTGGGCCGTCGGGATCGATGATCGCCGGGATCTTGCCGTTGGGGTTCAGCGACAGGAACTCCGGACCCCAGGTCTCGTCCTTGCCGATGTCGATGGCGTGCGGCTCGTAGGCCAGGCCGGTCTCTTCCAGCATGATCGAAACCTTCACCCCGTTGGGCGTCGGCAGCGAATAGAGCTGGATCCTGTCGGGATGCTGGGCCGGCCAGCGCTTGGTGATCGGAAAGGCGGACAGATCCGACATGCGGCGAAACCTTCTGATGGCGCTCGTAACGGCGCCGGTTGCACTTGGGGCGACGACCGCGGGTTTTCCAGGCCCACCCAAAACGAGGAAGCGACAAAACGCGGGATTGATCCGCGCGCGAACATCGCTATCGGAAGAACCTACCATGGCTCGGGGGGGTCAAAAGCCGCATGACGACCGCTGACGATCACTGGCCCGAGACGCTGAAGCGTGTCGTCGCGTCGTTGGAGTTCGAGCTGACGAACGACAAGATCGGCGTCGACACCACCCGGCCCAGCTTCCTGGTGCGGGCTTTTTCCACCGCCAATCTCGCCACCCTGCCCGCCCTGGTGGCCACCGCGGTTCACGCCGGCCTCGAGGTCGACCGCAAGATCGCCGAGGCCGGCCCGGCCTTCGACGCCCAGGCCCGCAACGTCCGCCAAGCCCTGGTCGAGGCCCTGAACCGCGAAGGCCTGGGCGGCGCGCGCTCGCCGTTCGTCACGGGCTACAAGACCGCCTATCGCATCGAGCTGGCCCGCGTGCTGTGGGGAGCCATCTCCGACGCTCCCGCCCGCCGGCTGCAGGAACTGGCTCGCGCCTGGGTCGTCTGACGGCCCTACCAGGCCCCCGTGTTCGGCATCGAGGCCCAGGGTTCGGCCGCCGGCAGGCTGCCGTCCTGCAACAGCTCCACCGAGATGCCGTCCGGCGAGCGCACGAACGCCATGTGGCCATCGCGCGGCGGGCGGTTGATCGTCACGCCCATGTCCATCAGGCGCTGACAGGTCTCGTAGATATCGTCGACACGATAGGCCAGGTGACCGAAGTTGCGGCCACCCAGATATTCCTCGTCATCCCAGTTGTAGGTCAGCTCGACCAGCGGGGCCTTGCGCGCCTTGGCGGCTTCCAGGTCTTCCGGCGCGGCCAGGAAGACCAGCGTGAAGCGGCCCTTCTCGTTCTCCATGCGATAGGCTTCCTGGAGCCCCAGGCCGTCGCAATAGAACCGCAGCGAGGCGTCCAGATCGCGGACGCGGACCATGGTGTGCAGATAGCGCAAGGCGGGGCTCCCTCGGAAACGGTCGGCTCGATATAGACCCCGCCGGACGACGGGCGAAACCCACTAAACGGCCGGCTCGCGCTCGCGGGTCTGGCGACGCCACAGCGCCGCGTACTCACCACCGGCCTCCAGCAGGGCCTCGTGGCGGCCACGCTCGACCACCTTGCCCCGGCGCAGCACAACGATCTCGTCGGCGTCGGCGATGGTCGACAGGCGGTGAGCCACGACCAGGGTCGTGCGCCCTGCCCTGGCCTTGCGCAAGGTCGCCTGGATCGCCGCCTCGGTGCGGCTGTCCAGCGCGCTGGTCGCCTCGTCCAGGATCAGCACCCGCGGCTCGGCCAGCAGGGCCCGGGCGATGCCCACCCGCTGGCGCTCGCCGCCAGAGAGCTTCAGGCCCCGTTCGCCGACCTTGGTGGCCATGCCGTCCGGCAGGTTGCGGATGAAGTCGCCCAGCTCGGCCGCCTCGGCCGCCGCCCAGACCTCGGCCTCGGAGGCCTCGGGACGCGCGAAGGCGATGTTGGCCGCCAGGGTGTCGTTGAACAGGGCCACGTCCTGCGGCACCAGGGCCACGGCGCGGCGCAACGAGGCCTGCCTGAGGTCGCGCAGGTCGTGGCCGTCCAGGGTCACGCGGCCGGCCTGCGGGTCGATCATCCGCAGGGCCAGGCGAACCAGGGTGGTCTTGCCCGCGCCCGAGGGACCGACGATGGCCACGGTGGTTCCCGGCGCGACGGCCAGCGAGACGTCCGCCAGCCCCTCGGACCGCGCGCCGTGGCGGAACGAGACCTTCTCGAACGTCACCGCCCCGCCACGCTGGTCGGCGCACGGCGGCAAGTCGCGGGCATCGGGCGCGTCGGCCACGTCGGCGGTCTGGCGGCGCAGCTCCAGCATCGACTCCATGTCGATCAGCGACTGGCGGATCTCGCGATAGGCGAAGCCGAGGATGTTCAGCGGGGCATAGAGATTGATCAGGATCAGCACGGCAGCGGTGACGTCGCCTGGGCCGATCTTGCCCGCGGCGGCCTCGGCGCCGGCCAGCACGGCCATGCCGCCCAGGCCCAGGCTCATCACGGCCGACTGGACCAGGTTCAGCAGGTTCAGCGATTGCGTGGCCTTGATGTTGGCCTCGCCATAGGCGTCCAGCGCCCGGCCGTAGCCGGCCACGGCGCGGTCCTCGCCGCCGAACGACTTGACCGTTTCGTAGTTCAGCAGGGCGTCGACCGCACGGCCGGCGGCCTCGGCGTCGGCCTCGTTCAAGGCGCGGCGGTGACCGATCCGCCAGTCCGAGATGGCGAAGGTCAGGTAGCCGTAGATGGCCACGGTCGCGAGCGCCACGGCCGCGAACCGCCAGTCATAGGCCTTGGCCAGCACGACGGCGGCCATGATCAGCTCGACGCCGGTGGGAGCCAGGTTGAAGACCAGACTGCGCAGCAGGAAGTCCATCGACCGCGAACCGCGATCGATCGTGCGCGACAGCGTCCCTGTGCGCTTGGACTGGTGAAAGTCGATCGACAGCGACAAGGCGTGGGAGAAGGTCTCGACCGCCGCCCGGTTCTGGGCCGCCTGGGCGACCGGCGTGAAGATGGTGTCGCGCGCCTGCGGGGCGGCGGACGAGATGAAGCGGATCAGCGCCCAGCCCGCAGCCAGGCCCGCGAAGGCCCACGTGACGCCCACGGCCGCGTTCTGGCTAGCCGACAGCTGGTTGACCGCCTTGCCCAGCATCAGCGGGGCCAGCACGCCCAGCGCCTTGCCCGAGAGGGTCAGGATCAGGGCGACCGTCACCCGCCAGCGCAGGCCCGGCGCCTTGGAACGCAGGACCAGCTGGAAGAGATCGCCCATGGCGCGCCAGAACCGGACCGGCTGGTCGGTTCCGGCGACCGCGCCGGCGACGGGCGCGCGCCCGGCCGGGGGCGGACCACCCATGCCCCTCATCGCCCCTCCCCGCCGAGCAGCAGAGTGGTCTGGACACCGCCGCCAGGCGTCATCCAGTCGACGCGCCAGCCGTCGGACGTGCGGCCGGCGCGAACGGGACCATAGGTCAGGGCCGCAGCCGGCGAGGTGGTGATCGAGACTGCGTTCTCGCCGCCCTCGCCCGCCACCTGGATGTCGTGGACACCTGTCGACAGCAGGCCGGTCAGCGAGATGAAGAACCGCCCGTTGTCGTCGGCGCGACCGCCGCCCCGGGTGATGCGGTCGACGCGGACATTGAGGCCGGCGCCCGGCGCGGCGACGCCCGAGACCACCGCCCCGCCCTCGCGGTCGACATCGACGGTCAGGATGCGCGGCGAGGCGGAATCGGCCGCCAGGCGGCGCGCGCCCGCCCCGGCCCGCAGCAGGGCGACCTCGCTGGTCTCGGTGACCATCACATAGCCCTCGGCCTGGACCGTCCGGCCGTCATGGATGGTCGAGAGGCCAAACAGGCGCACGCCAGGCGCATTCGGCACGGTGGCCTTCCACTGGCCGAACGCATCGACCCGCCCCATCACGACCTCGCCCGTCGGCGAGCCCAGGCGCAGGTCGGAGTCCGGCGCGCCCTTGCCCGACAGGGCGATGCCGTTCGCCGTCCGTTGCGCGGTCTCCAGGGTGGGCGGAGCAATATAGCCAGCCTCGGCGCTGTCGGGCTTGTCGGCCTTATCCGGGTTCACGGGCGCGCCGGGGCCGCACGCGGCCAGCAATCCGGCGGCGAGGCCAGTGGCGAGCCAAGTGGCGAGGATCTGCGACTTGAAAGCCGGGGGGCGAATCCTGATCATAAGATCCCAAGATAGGAATGGATCGAAGGCGCGCGAGACCGTGCGCCTTCGTCTTGTGTGGAGTGGACGACGATGCCCGACGAGTCTAGCCGCCTGGCGTCTGTCTGCGTCTATTGCGGATCCTCCAACGATGCCGACCCCAGCTACATCACCGACGCCCACGCGATCGGCGAGAGCTTCGCCCGCGCGGGCCTGAAGCTGATCTATGGCGGCGGCGGCGTCGGGCTGATGGGCGCGACCGCACGCGGCGCCCACACGGCCGGCGGCAAGGTGCTGGGGATCATCCCGACCTTCCTGCGCGGTCGCGAGCAGCCGTTCGACGACGTCGAAACCGTCATCGTCGACAACATGCACGAGCGAAAGATGATGATGTTCGAGCGCTCGGACGCCTTCGTCGTGCTTCCCGGCGGCATCGGCACCCTGGAAGAGATCGTCGAATTGCTATCTTGGCGTCGTTTAGATCTTCACCAGAAGCCGATCGTGTTCCATAACCCCGGCGGCTTCTGGGACCCCTTCTTCGCGCTGATTCACCACACGATCGCGCAGGGCCTGACCCCGCCCAGCCTGGCCGACGCCTGGCGCGCGGTCGAGAAGGCGGAGGACGTCACCCCCGCCCTGCTGGCCTGGGACGCAGAAATCTATCAATCCGGCGCTCCGGCGACGCTTGAACAGTTGACTTAGTTTTCAAAAGAGACGCACTATCCAAACGAGCCCGTCGGCATGCAAGGCCGCATGGACTCATGCGTCGGATCTCCCATCCGGCGCGGGGATAGGAGACTAAGGAAATGCGTAACATCGCTTACGCGGGCCTGCTGGCCTGCGCCCTTTCGGCTGGCTCGTTCGCCGGCCCCGCCTTCGCCGCCGACACCGAAGGCGCTTGGCTGAAGCTGAAGACCCCCGTCTCGACGGACCACTTCATCCAGGACGGTTCGGTCTGGCGCTGCAAGGCCGACGTCTGCACCGCCACCAAGGTCCGGGCCCTGCCCGTGGCCCGCGCCTGCCGCAAGCTGGCCGGCCAGCTCGGCGAACTCTCGGCCTTCAACTATCGCGGCGAACCGCTGGAGGATGCCGCGATCGCCGAGTGCAACACGGCCGCCAAGCCGAAGAGCTGAGCTTTTCTCGACTAGGCAAACGAAAGGCCTCCGCCGGGGAACCGACGGAGGCCTCTTTCTTTGAGGGTGTGGGACCCTTTACGCGTCGACTTACTTGCGCCCAGACGTCGTGGACGACGACTTCGGCGGCTTCGAACTCGGCCGACCTCCGACCAGCATCCCGCCCAACAGGGCGAACGAGAACATGGCGTGGTTCATCTTCGATACGTTCATGGCGGCGTCTCCCAGACATAGCCGTTAGGACCAGGAGACGCGCGCGGCTTACAGGGGTTCTCACCCTCCTAGTCGTCAGCGCGTCATGGCAAAGCATGCGCGCTATTTGCCGAGGATCAAGATAAAATAATCCGTATAAGGATCATATCAGCCTACTGACGAACCCGTCGCAACGACCGAAACGACACCTGAAAATACATCCGCACACGGCTCGCTTATCTCTAATGCAGCGTCACCGAGCCGCTGTCGGCCGCCGCGGCCTGCTTGGCCGCTTCCAGGTCGCCCAGCACCTCGGCGGCAGCGCGCAGGATGTTCGGGCAGACCTTCTCCTCGGCGCAGCCGATCGTCTCGGCGGCCAGGTCCGGCATGTCGGCGCACAGGCGGATCTGGCCCGCGATCCGTTGCAGCACAACGCTTCCCTGCAAGTCGGGATCATTGGCGACGACGCCCACCACCAGGGCGAGCGCGGCCTCGAAGCGGGCCGCGGCCAGCTTGGCCTCGCGGGCCTGGTCGATCAGCAGTCGGGCGTTGGCCTCCACCAGGGCGACCGCTTCCTGGGTCATGTGGATCTCTTCGCCGGTCATCCGCCTGCCTCCTGAGCGCGTGTTCGAAGCGTTGAACGGCGCGCCGGGCCCGGATGGGGCGGACTTTCCACGATGGGGCGAAGAAAAAGCCGCCCGCGTCGGCATGACGCAGGCGGCTTCGGTCATTTCAGGCCGTTGGTCCGTGTGCTGCTTAGGCCGCGGCGTCGAACGACAACGACTCATAGCGCTTCAGGTGGTGATCGACCGAGCCGAACAGGCCCTCGATCAGGCTCGCGCGCTTGAAGTAGTGGCCGATGGCCAGCTCGTCGGTCATGCCCATGCCGCCATGGATCTGGATGGCGTTCTGGCCCACGAACTTGCAGGCGCGACCGATGCGGACCTTCATGGCCGAGACGGCCTTGGCGCGCTCAGCGGCGCTCTCGTCGACCTTGATGGTGGCCATATAGGTCATCGACACCGACTGCTCGACCTCGATGAACATGTCGACCATGCGGTGCTGCAGCACCTGGAAGTTGGCGATGGCCGTGCCAAACTGCTTGCGCTGCTTGGCGTAGTCCAGCGTGCCCTCGTGCAGCTTGCGCAGCACGCCCACGGCCTCGGCGCCGACGGCGGCGGTGGCCTCGTCGATCACCTGGTTGACCAGCGCCAGGCCGTCTTCCGAAATCAAGGCGTCGGCCGGGACCGAGACATTCTCGAAATAGACTTCCGAGGCGCGATTGCCGTCGACGGTCGGGTAGTCGCGGGTGACGACGCCCGGCAGGCCTTTGTCGATCAGGAACACGCCGACGCCGCCGGCGTCGCGCTGGGCGCCGCCGGTGCGGGCCGTGACGATCAGGTGGCTGGCGAACGGCGCGCCGACCACCACGGCCTTGTGGCCGTTCAGGATCCAGCCCAAACCGTCCTTCTTGGCCGTCGTCTTCAGGTCCTGCCAGGTGTAGCGGGCCTGCGGCTCGGCATAGGCGAAGGCGACCGTGGTCGTCCCGCCGACGATGCCCTCGATGACCGAGGCCGCGCCGGCATAGCCCGAGTGCTTCATGAAGCCGCCGCCGATGACGACGGTGCCCAGGTAGGGCTCGATGACGAGCGCCTTACCGAACTCCTCCATGATGATCATGTTGTCGATGGCGCCGCCGCCCAGGCCGCCCAGCTCTTCGCTGAACGAGGCGCCCAGGATGCCCAGCTCCTCGGCGAAGGCCTTCCAGTAGTCGGCGCGCCAGCCGGCGTCCGAGCTGACGATCTTGCGGCGGGTCTCGAAGTCGTACTTGTCCTGCAGGAAGCTCGCGACCGTGTCGCGGACCATCGACTGCTCTTCGGTGAAGTTGAAATCCATCCCTGGGTTTCCGTTCTTCTGTCGCCCGGCCTTTCAGGCGGGGTCGTTGAAATCATGAGAGAGCGAAGGCCCAGGCCGCGCGGCGGCCCGGGCTATAGTCGCGAGCGCTAGAGCCCCAGCACCATCTTGGCGATGATGTTGCGCTGGATCTCGTTGGAGCCGCCGTAGATCGACGTCTTGCGGACGTTGAAATAGGTCGGCGCGGCGCGGTGGGCGAAGTCGGGGCCGATCGGATGGGCGTTGTCGCCGTCCTTCGGGAAGCCGCGGAAGTACGGCGCGCCGTAGTGGCCGGCCGCCTCCAGCACCAGTTCGGTGATGCGCTGCTGGATCTCGGTGCCCTTGATCTTCAGGACGCTCGACTCCGGACCGGGGCCCTTGCCGGCCGCCTCGCCCGCCAGGGTGCGCAGTTCGGTATATTCCAGCGCCGTCAGGTCGATCTCCAGCTCGGCGACCTTGCGCTTGAACATCGGGTCCTTGATCAGGGCCTCGCCGTCGTCGTTGAGTTCGGTCGAAGCGATCTGGCGGATGCGCTCGATGCCGCGCTTGCTGCGCGCCACGCCGGCGATGCCGCTACGCTCGTGAGCCAGCAGGAACTTGGCGCAGGTCCAGCCCTTGTTCTCGTCGAAGATGCGGTTCTCGACCGGCACCTTGACGTTCTCGAGCCAGACCTCGTTGACCTCGTGCTCGCCGCCCAGGGTGATGATCGGGCGGACCGTGACGCCCGGCGACTTCATGTCGATCAGCAGGAACGAGATGCCTTCCTGGATCTTGGCGGTCGGGTCCGTGCGGACCAGACAGAAGATCCAGTCGCCATGCTGAGCCAGCGTGGTCCAGGTCTTCTGGCCGTTGACCAGGTAGTATTCCTTGCCGTCGTCGCCGGTGAAGCGCTCGGCCTTGGTCTTCAAGCTGGCCAGGTCCGAACCGGCGCCCGGTTCCGAATAGCCCTGCGACCACCAGATGTCGCCCGACAGGGTCGGCGGCAGGAAGCGTTCCTTCTGTTCGGGCGTGCCGAACGTGTAGATCACCGGGCCGACCATGTTGATGCCGAACGGCAGGATCGGCACGCAGTCGGCGCGGGCGGTCTCTTCTGACCAGATGTAGCGCTGCACCGAGGTCCAGCCCGGACCGCCGTACTTCTCGGGCCAGGCCGGGGCCACCCAGCCCTTCTTGGCGAGGGTGCGATGCCAGGAGAGGAAGTCCTCCTTGGCCATCTCCTCGCCCTCCTCCTGCTTCTCCCGCAGGCCCGCCGGATAGTTCTCGGCGATGAAGGCGCGAACCTCGTCGCGGAAGGCGAGGTCCTCGGGCGAGAAGTCGAGATTCATGGCGAGCTCCCGTTCAGCCGGCCCTTCTGCGGAGGGCCGTTATTGCGTTTCAGGCGCCACGATAGATGTCGAACGAGCGTTTGGAAAGATGACGTTAGCGTCAACGGAAGCGAATATGATTCACGTTCACCTACGCAAGCCCAGACGCGAGAAAGGAAGGCTCTAGCGGACTTCGCAGGCCAGCTTGACGAGAGCCAGGGCCGAGGCGCCGCCGACCCCTTCCTCGTCGATCGTATCGAGCGCCAGAAGCGGGCGCTTGTCGAGGATTTCGAGCAGGCGGGCATGCCCCTTGGCCGGACTGACGTGGCCGGCCAGGCAGTGGTCGATAGCGCCCGGCTCGACGGCGCGAACGATGGCGGCGGCGGCGCAGGCGGCGTAGCCGTCCAGCAGCACCGGCACCTTCTGGACGCGCGCGGCCAGGATCGCGCCGGCGACGGCGGCTGTCTCGCGGCCGCCCAGCTGGCGCAGGATTTCGAGGGGATCGTCACCCATGCCCTCGGCTCGGGCGCGAGCCACGGCGGCGGCCACGGGCTCGGGATCATCGGACCAGTCCGAGGCCTCGCCGCTGAACAGGGCCAGGCAGACAGCGGCGGCCGTGCGGGCAGCCTCGGCGACGATGACACCCGGGATCAGGATGTCGGGCTGCTTGGCCAGGGCCTCCATGCCGAAAGCCATGGTGGCGGCCGCTTCCTTCTCGCTCATCGACGGCTTGTCGATAAAATCGGGCGACGGGCGATCGATGGCCAGGTCGAAGGCCTCCAGGCCCGCGCCCTGCACGCCGGCGATACGCGAGACGGTCGCCCCGCCCGAGGCGATGGCTTCCAGACGATCGCGGGCATAACCGCGCGGCCCGACGCCCTGACGCGCCCCGGCATAGAGGGCCACGACCGGACGATTGACGGCCGGCGGCGTCTTGCCGCTCCAGGCGGTCAGCCAGGCGGCGATCTCGGCCAGACGCCCGCCCTGCTCCAGCGCCGGATAAGGACCCGGCGCGGGCGGCGAGACGGCGAGCTGGCGGATGTCGGCGAACGGGGAAGCGGTCATGAGCGCGGACTTAAACCCGTCCGCGCTCAAAGCAACCCCGGAACACCCTTAAGCGTGACGCGGTCCGCTCAGGACGAGGCGCCGGCCGCCGCGACCGAGGTCCCGATGAAGGCCTTGCAGGAGCCGTCGCGCTCGGCCAGCAGCTTGGCCTTCACGGCCTCGTTGCGGGTCTTGCCGGCGCGCTGGGCGTCCTCGCGCGTCGTCACGCCGCGATCGCGCATCGAGGAGTCGCGGCCACGGCCCTCGTCCTTGATGCGTGCGGTCAGCGCGGCGGCGTCGACGGGACCCAGGCCCGCCGACTGGGCCAGACCCAGGCAGCGGTTGGCCTTCAGATATTCCGCGTCGCTCCAGCGGTCGGCCCGGGCGAAGGCCGGCGCGGCGGCGGCCGTGAAGGCCGCGACAGCCAGGGTGATGGCGATGAGCTTGCGCATGGGAAGTCTCCCTCCGTGTTGAACTGGACATGAGGGCGCCGTCACCGCCGACTTGCGCCGGAGCGTTCGGACGCTCAGAACTGTGAAATGACCACCGCCTCGACGCCGCCCCGCCCGATCGTCACGCCCTGCGTGAAGGTCTGCGCGGTCGACGGTGCCAGCGGCTATTGCCTGGGCTGCCGGCGGACCCTGCCGGAGATCGCCGGCTGGGCTCGGCTGAGCGACGAGGAACGGGCCACGATCATGGCCGACCTCGCCCACCGCCCGGATCCGGTGGCCGCGATGATGGCGGCCACCAGAGGCTAGGCCTGTCTACTTCGCGCCGCCCATATAGGCCGCGCAGGCGCCGTCGCGTTCAGCCAACAGCTTGGTCTTCTTCTCGCCGCTGGCGGACTCGGCTTCCTTTGTCGCGCTCTTCATCTTGTTCTGAGCCGAGTTGAGCGCGGCCGGGTCGCGGGTGCTGGCCTCGGTGCGCAGAAAGGCGTCCAGCGAGGCCGTGTCCAGCTTGCCCAGGTTCTCGGAGCTGGCCAGCCCACGGCAACGCGCCGCCTCGAGGAACTGGAGGTCTGAAGCCGAAGCCGCGTGAGCGGCGCTGGCGAGCGACGCGACGGCGACAGTCGCGATGATCAGCGTTTTCATGGCGTTTTCCCTCGATAAGCCACTTTATTTTCGCCGATGTAGATAACGCCGCGCCAAAAGTTTCCGAAGTTAATTCCAAGACATGAAAAGCATTACGCCAATGTAATGGAGTTTATTAAGCGCATGTAATGTGAACGTTGTTAAAGACCCACCTCTTCTTGTTATGGCTTTGGTAACCATGGTGTGAAAATCGCCCAACCGATTCACGCCTTGAAAACGCCTCGCTGCTAGTGATTTAGACAACGGCCGCAGAAGCGGTCTCAAAGCCGGTACGGCGAGGGTGTCTTCTATGTTGAGGTTCGCGGCGATCGCTTTCGTGGGCGCCCTGTCGGCGGTAGGCGCGGCCAAGGCCGTCGTCTCGCTGGACGACCTGCGTCGTCCGGAACTGCGCGCCCCGACCGCGGCGGCCGCGACCCTGGGCGGCGCCGACGGCGGCGCAGCCCAGATCACCAAGGATCGCGATGGTCACTTCTGGGCCCAGGCCGCCGTCGACGGTCACGCCGTCCGCTTCCTGGTCGACACCGGCGCCACCGCCGTCTCGCTCAGCATGGCCGACGCCCAGCGCCTTGGCATCGACACCAGCAAGCTGACCTACGACTACAACGTCATCACCGCAGACGGTCGCACCCGCGCCGCCTCGGTGCACCTGGCCAGCGTCTCGATCGCTGGCGCCCGCGTACGCGACGTCGACGCCCTGGTCATCGAAAAGGGTCTCGAGAACTCGCTGCTGGGCATGAGCTATCTGGGCCGCCTATCGCGGTTCGAAGCCACCCCGAACTCGCTGATCCTGCACCCGTAGCACTCTGATTCAGGCGGCGGGCGCTTCCGTCCGCTCCTCACGGGCGGCCAAGGCCGCCCGCACGGCGTCCAGCGCCCTGTCCACGACTTCCAGACCCGCACCCGCCTTGACGCCCTCGACCGTCAGGATGCGCCGCCACGCCCGCGCGCCCGGCAGGCCATGGAACAGGCCCAGCATGTGCCGGCTCATCGCCGCCAGATGCACGCCCGCCGCCAGCTCGCGCGCCAGGTAGGGCTTGTAGCGCTCGACCGCCTCGAAGCTGTCGACGTCGGCCACGTCCATTCCGAACACCCGACGGTCAACCTCGCCCAGCAGGCCCGCCTCGTGGTAGGCGGCCCGGCCCAGCATCACCCCGTCGACGCCATTGGCCAGATGCTCCAGCGCCGCATCGACGCCAGGCACGCCGCCGTTGATGGCGATGGTCAGGTTCGGCCGCTCGCGCTTGAGCCGGTAGACCAACTCGTAGTCCAGTGGCGGAATGTCCCGGTTCTCCTTCGGCGACAAGCCCTTCAGCCAGGCTTTGCGGGCATGGACCACGAAGGTGTCGATCCCCGCCGCCGCGCTGCGGTCGACCAGGGTGAACAGCGCCTCTTCCGGATCCTGATCGTCGACCCCGATCCGGCACTTCACCGTCGCCGGAACCCTCACCGCGTCCTTGATGGCCGCCATGCACTCAGCCACGAGGTCGGGCTCCCGCATCAGACAGGCCCCGAACCGGCCGCTCTGCACCCGGTCGGACGGGCAGCCGACGTTCAGATTGATCTCGTCATAGCCGTAGTCTTCGGCGATCCGGGCGGCCTGCGCCAGCTCGACCGGATCCGAGCCGCCCAGCTGCAGCGCCACCGGATGCTGCGTCGGCTCGTAGCCCAGCAGCTTCTCCCGATCGCCATGCACCACCGCGCCACTGGTCACCATCTCGGTATAGAGCAGCGCCCGGCTGGACAGCACCCGATGCAGCGACCGGCAGTGCCGATCGGTCCAATCCATCATAGGCGCTATAGAAAATCTATAAGCTCGATTTTTCAGTTTTTTGCCCTTAAGTACAGAACTTTAAACGGATAAAAACTACGAAAGCCCACGCCATTTTTCGCAGTTTTTCTCCAATCTGCAAAACCTCACTGCACCGGTTCTGCACGCGAAATGGCCACCATTGTAGAACAAAAGTCTGGACGCTGGCGCGTCCAGGTCCGCCGCAAGGGCAGCTATCTGGGCGAGACGTTCAGTCTGCGCAAGGACGCGGAGGCTTGGGCCCGTCGCGTAGAACGGGATCTGGATCTCGGCATCAAGCCGATCTCCCGCAAGCTGGAAGGCATTCAGACCTTCGGCGACCTCATCGACCTGCATGTCAGCGACATGAAGAGTGTGGGCAAAGCTCCCGGCCGCTCGAAAGCCTTCAGCATGGATTTCCTGAAGACGAAGCTCGGCAAAATTCGGATCGCCGACCTCGATCGCCAGATGCTGATCGACTTCGGAAAGGCCCGCGCGAAGAGCGGCGCTGGGCCGATGACACTCAGCATCGACCTCGGCTACATCCAAACCTTGCTGGCTTATGGCGCGGCGGTGCACGGCCTGCCCTACTCTCCCGAGCCGGTCGATCTTGCAAGGAACGCCCTGCGAATGTTGGGCCTCGTCGGCAAGGGCCAAGAACGAGACCGGCGCCCGACAAAAGAAGAAGTCGAGAGGCTGGTCGAGTATTTTCGGGGCGTGAACGGCCTGACGATCCCGATGGGGCGCATCGCGGGCGGCTCGAAAAGCCGTCCTCGAAGCGCAAAAGCGCAAACTAGAGTCTAGCCATCGGCGGGACGCCTGAAACGCGCCAATTGCTGACGTTGATGCGCCTCCAAGAAGGCGACGTTCGGCTTGTACGGCGGCACAGCTCAGGCCCGCTTGCGATAGAGCAGGATCTCGCGATCCGAGATGCTCACCTGGACGTCCATGGCCGCCTCCAGCGCCCGTAGGAAGCCCGCAGGATCTCTAGCCTCGAAGCGCCCCCCCACATGCAGGTCCTTGAGGCGTGGATCGGCGATGATGATCTTGCGCACGAGGTGGCGATTGTACTCGACCACTGCCGCGGGCAGGGGCTCGTCGACGAACAGGATATGGCCGTCGCGCCAGGCTAGGGTCTCGGCGATATCGGGCTCGGACAGAGCGCGGACCAGAGGCGCGCCCGAGCCGAGCAGCACGGCATTGGACTTGCCGATCACTTCCCCGCCACTAGGCCCCTCGATCTGCGCCTCGCCCCGTAGAATCGTCAGATCGAGCAGATCCTCGCGGAGCCGGGCGTTGTAGCGCCCCGGCTTCAGACGTGCGCCGCCCCGCTCGCCATGCAGGTGCACGGGGTCGGCGCCATCCGTCAGCTCGAGCGCGATCTCCCCGCGTTCGAGCCAAAGGTCGACTCCCCCGCGAGCGCCCCGCCAGGAGGCGGCGCTGTCGGTGTTGAGGACGAGTTCGCCCGTGCGCGGCAAAACGATCTGCTTGAACCCGCCGACGGGCGTGGAAACCCGGTCTCGAGCGCTGACCTTGCCGGCGATCAACGCGCCGCCGCCCAAAGCCAGGACGCCCAGACCCGCAGCTACGGCAGCGCGCCGCGAGAGTAGCTGATCACGCGAGGCCCCGCGGCGATCGAGACCCGCCGCGGCCACCGCCTGGGCTGCCCCCGCTACCCGCGCGAAGGCCAGCGCATGCCGCGGATCGGCCGAACGCCACCGCTCGAACGCAGTCTCGTCGAGGGTTCCAAGATCGGCGCGCGCCAGCCACTGCGCCGCCTCGGCGAGCGCTGGGTCCTCTTGGCCCCCAGGGGGTGGTCGCCGATTGCTGAACACGTCGGGGAGAAGCCTTTCATCCGCACACAAAGGAAGACGTATACGCCGCCCAACACCACCACATTTGTCTTCGCCAACGCGTCCTTTTTCCGCACGGTCGGCGGTCGGCGTCCCGCCAGCGCCTAGAACAGCGTCATCTGCAATCCAGCCCAGATCGTGCGGCCGTTGCGGCGGACCTGGTAGGCCGGGCCAAACCCGGTCGCGCCCACGCGGTCGATCTCGCGGCCGTCCAGAAGGTTTCGGCCTTCGAGCAGGATGCGCACCGTCCGGGCGACCTGCCAGCTGGTCTGCAAGTCGACGAGCGGGCCGTAGTAGGTGCGGCGGTCGTTGGCCGCATCATAGGTGAAAGTGGCCTGAGACGAGACCTTCTGCACGGCAAGATTGGCCGCGAACGCGCCTCGGTTATAGGCCAGGTTGAGGTTGGCGAAACGACCCGGCGCGTAGGGAATGAGCCGCGTATCCGTGGCCGGCACGCCGCCACCGCCGTTGATGGCCGTCACGACGGTCTCGAGATAGGTGTAGGACAGGGTCAGGCCGAGGTTACCCCAAGCCCGAGGCAGGATGGCAAGCCTTGGATCGGACCAGGCGACCTCCATCCCACGCACCCTGCCGTAGACCTTCTTGCCGTTCACCGCGCGCACGTTGCTGATGTAGGTCGTGATCTCGCGCACGCCGTCGGTGGCGATGGTCTGGCTGCTACTGGAGGCGGGAATATCGCGCAGATCCTTGGCGAAGGCGCCAAGCGACACATAGGCGCTATGCCTATAGTAGTACTCGACCGAGGCGTCGTAGTTGGTCGAACGGATCGGCAGCAGATAGGGGTTGCTGTAGCTGATCGAGCGCGTAGCGGGCGCATCGTAGGTGGTGACCAGCCGGCGGCCCGCGGTGTTCAGAGCTGGCCGCTCGAGGGTCCTGGTCATGGCTGCGCGCAGCTTCACGACCGCGGAAACATCGTAGTAGCCGTAGAGGCTGGGCAGGACGTGCCAGTAGGTCTGCTCGTAGTGCGCCAGACCATAGCGCCCCGTCATGTCCGGGTCGTACTCGTCGAGCTCGCGATGGGTGTGCGCGCCCCGCAGGCCAGCCGAGATCCGCCCACGCCCCCATCCGTAGGAGGCGATGGCGTAGCCGACCGCGACCACTTCGGAGCCGTCGAAGTTCTGGCCATAGCCGTCGGCTGGATCGCTCGCATAGCGGCCGTTGACGTCGGGTGCTGGCCGGCCCTCGCGAGCGAGGTGATCGAGCAGAGCGGAAACATTCCAGTCCACCGGTTCGAGCAGCGCCGTCGCGGTGTCGGTCGACACGCTCGAAAGCGGCAATCCGCCCGTCGGCGCGAGCAGCGCCGAGCCACGCTGGATATTGCTGCGATCCTGGGTCTTCAGTTGGACACCGGCCTCCGCCCCCAAGCCCTCGTCGGCCGCCGACATGTTGTGCGCATAGTCGGCCCGCGCGAAGTAGTTCTGGTCCCGGCTCAGGGCGTCGCCCATCGTCACCTTCGCCGTCAGGCGATAGTCCGACGCCGAGCCTGTGGGCGCGCTGGCGCCGAATGCGATTTCGTCGTGGTCGAGGGCGTAGGTGGCGAAGCCGCCCAAGTCGGCGCGGGGCGCGGCAAAGCCGCCCGCCAGGGCGACAGGCTGGGCTGTGACGCGGTTGTGGGTGGCGCCCAGACGAAAGGTCAGCGTATCGCCGCTCCGGGTCTCGTAGTCGCCGCCAAGCTGAACGATCCGATCGGTGAGCTTTGGATGGCTGCGACTGAACCCGTAGCTCACGATCCCGACGCCGAACCGGCCAGTCCCATTGCCGACGTCGACCGCGTCCGCAGGCGCGACACCGACCGTGGCGGTCCGCTGGTCGGCGACGAAGTCGTGCTGCAGGAAGAAATACTCGCCGAACAGGGAAAGGCGTGGCGACGGACGCAGATCGAGCCGCGCCATGGCCGATCGGCGCTCGGTGCGAGTGTGGGTCTCTCCGCGGGTCATGGACCCTTTCGGGACCAGAACGCCGCCCACGCGCTCCAGTCCCGTCACCGATATCGCGTCCTGGTGAGATCCCAGCCGATCGAGATTGACCCCGATCGCTAGACCGATGTGGCCGTCCTGATCGAGCGCACCTCTCCAGGTGCCCACCACGCGAAGGGGTCGCGCGGCGCCGTCGAGCTCGCTTGGCCGACTCGTCGCGCCCCTCAGGACGCGCACGTCGCCGACACGGCGGCCCTCGCTGTCCAGGCCGGTGATGGTGGTGAAGGCCACGTGGGCGGCGTTGGCGTTCTCGTCGAGATCGGGCGTGACGGTGGTCGTCACGGTGGCGGTCTTGATGAAATAGGCTGGGAGAAGCTCGGTCGAGGTCGCGTGGGACGTATTGACGTAGTCGCTGAGCAGCACTCCATCGATCGACTGGGAGGCGGCGGCGTTGACGAGTCCGCGGATCTGCACATAGCGGCTCTCACCGCTCTGGGTCTCGTTGCGCCGCACCCCAGGAAGACGGGCCAGCACGTCCGAAGCGTCGAGATTGGGCAGCCGCTGGATTTCCAGCTGGGTGACGGTGGAGCCCACGGTGTCGCCGTTGCGCTTGAGGTCCGCCGCGCGCATCCCCGCCGTGACGATCACCGCTTCCAAGGGAGAGGCTGCATCGAGATGGGGCCGTTCAGGCGGCGCCGGCCGGGGCTTGGCAGCGACGACCGCCGACGGGGCCGTGCCGACGCGCAGGATGATGATTCGCCCGTCGTCCTCGGCGACTTCGAGACCGGCGCCGGCGATCAGCTTCCCCAGCGCCTGGCGCGGATCCATTCGCCCCTTGAGCGCCGGCGCGCGTCGGCCGGCGGCGACGCGTCCCGGGAAGAAGATCTGCACGCCGGCCTGTCTGGAAAACAGGGTCAGGGCCTCGGCCAGGCTGCGCGCGGATATGTCGAAGTCGCGCGCCTGCGCCGCGGCGACGGCCGGCGCCAGCACGGCCGAGGCGGCCAGCAACGCCAGCAGCGCCCGTGATGCCGAGGCGCCCGGCTTCATGGTCTTGGCTTCCATGTCCGCACGCGCCCTTGCCCTGCTCCAGGGATGATCGGAACCCTCGTACGATCGAAGTCCCGAGAACAGTGTTTTCGTGGCCGCCTTGTCGCCGCAGAGCTTGGCGGTTGTCGAGCGCCTAGCGCGACGCGGTCCGGCGGGAGACTCGCGAACCGTCCTGGGCCTGGGCGGCGGGCGCGTGACCAGCCTGCGCCTCGTCGGCGCCAGCCGCCATGGCCCGGGCGATCAATAGGTGGGCGCGGGCCAGGCGCTTTTCCAAGGTCGAGACGCTCACCCCGAGGCGCTGCGAGATCTCGCCAGGCGAGCAGTCCTCGATGCGGCGCATCACGAACACCCGACGGCAGCGCTCGGGCAGCTTCTGCAAGGCCGCGGTGAGCACGGCCAACTGCTGGCGCCCCACCACCACCCGGTAGGCGTCGGGCGCCTCGTCGGGGATCTCGAACTCGTCGAGTTGCGACAACTGATCGAAACGAGCGATGCGCGCGCGCCGTAGCCGGTCGATCGCCAGGTTGCGCATCAGGCGCAGCATGAAGGGGAGCGGGGCTTCGACGCGGGCCCAGCCCTCGCTGGCCAGCACCCGGGTGAACGCTTCCTGGACGAGATCGCCGGCGGCGTCGAAATCGTCGACCAGCTTACGGGCCGCCGCCAGCAGGACCGGTTCGAGCGGAAGGATCTGCTCGATGAACCAGGTATCGATCGGCCGAAGGTGCGACACGGGCCTTGCGGGTCCTGCAGCAAGCGCCGGGCGGCGCGTTCACGCCGGCGGTAACGCTACCGGCCACCCTATTTATCCGATTTCACCGCCCCACGGGAACAGCGCTGTCGGCTTCGGCCACGAAATGTGTGGAAAATGTTTCTGCCCCTCGATCGCCAAGCCGGCAAAAAATCTTTGCGCGACTTGGAGGCGCCACGCCTGCAGACCGTCCCTTAGACGCAAGCGCCGCGGCGCGGATCTGCAGTTCCACCTTGGACACGTGACTTTGAATATCGAAGACCAGGCGCGCGGACGAACGCCCGCGCCGCCGCCGGCCGATCGACAGCCTGCCGAGCAGGCCGCCAACGGCCAGCGGGTCCTCAGCTTCGGGGATTACGACCTGGTGCCCCAGCGCCGGTTGCTGCTGCACGCCGGTGCTCCCGTGCGGGTCGGCACGCGCGCCCTCGACATCCTGTGCATGCTGGTCGAGCAGCAGGGCGAACTGGTCAGCAAGGAACAGCTGATGAGCTTCGCCTGGCCCGACACCTACGTCCACGAGAGCAATCTCAAGGTCAACGTCGCGGCCCTGCGACGCGCCCTGCCCTCGCCCAACCCGCAAATCCCCTACATCGCCACCGTCCCGGGCCGCGGCTACCGCTTCACCGCCCAGGTGCGGATCGGAACAGAGGTCAGCGCCGGGGCAGCGCCCACCCTACCGGCGCCCATGGACCTGGGCTTGCCAGCGTCTCCGACGATCATCGGGCGGGACGATGACGTCGCCGCCCTCACGGTCAGCCTGTCTCTGGGCCGGTTCCTGACGATCGTCGGCCCCGCGGGCGTGGGCAAGACCGCCGTCGCACTCGCCGTGGCTCGCCGCGCCGCCGCGCGCTTCGAGGACGGAGTGGTGTTCGTGGACCTGTCGACGATCGGCGATCCGCGCCTGGTCTGCCCGGCGATCGCCTCCGCGCTCGGCACGGGCGGCCATGCCAGCGATCTCCTGGCTGGCATCGTCGAGGCCTTGCGCAATCAGCGCCGCCTCCTGATCCTCGACAATTGCGAGCATGTCGTCTGCGCGACGAGCGTCGTCGCCGAGCATCTGCGCTCCCTGCTCCCGGACATCGGTATCCTGGCCACCAGCAGGGAGCCTCTGCGGTCCCAGCACGAGAGCGTTCACTGCCTAGCCCCCTTGGCCTGCCCGCCCGAGGGCGAGACGCTGGATTCGGACGCGGCGCTGGCGTTCCCGGCCGTCGCGCTCTTCGTGGCGCGGGCCAACGAAGCGGTCGGCTACGCGCTGCACGATGGCGATGTGGCTGCGGTCAGCGCCATATGTCGCCGCCTCGACGGCATTGCGCTCGCCATCGAACTGGCCGCATCGCGCCTCGCTTCGCACGATGTCCAGACCCTGCTTGAAAGACTGGAACAAAGCTTCGAGTGGCTGAACTACGGCCCCCGCAACGCACCGGCGCGCCAGCAGGCGCTGCTGGCGACGCTGGACTGGAGCTATCGGCTGCTTTCCGACCGGGAAGCCATGGTCCTGCGCCTGCTGTCGGTGTTCGCTGGAAGCTTCTCCCTCGAGGAGGCCGTGGGACTGGCGGGCGAGAGCCAGCTGCTGGACGCGGACATGGCCCGATGCGTGGGCAACCTTGCCGCCAAGTCGCTGCTCGCCACGAGCTTCGCCGACGGGCAGCTGCGCTACAGACTCCTGGAGGCCACGCGCAGCTATGCCGCCGAGCGGCTGCGGCAGGCCGGCGAGGAGATCGGAGCGCTGACGCGGCACGGCGAACTCGTCCTGGAACTCTTCGAGCGCGCCGAGCATGACTTGCGCTGGCGCCTGCCCAGCGATTGGAGCCCCCTCTACGCAGCCCGGCTGAACGATCTGCGCAAGGCCATCGACTGGGCCTTGGCTACGCCCGCCACCGCCGCCCTGGGCCTTCGCCTGATCGCGGCGGCTATACCGCTTTGGGAGGGGCTGTCTCTCGTCGGCGAGAGCCGGCTGCGGGTCGGTCGTGCATTGGCTTGCGCCAAAGGCCAGGAGGATCTGGACCCGATCCTGCGCGTGAAGCTGAACCTGGCCTATGCCTGGTCTCTCACCTTCGCCGACCAGTTGGGCCCGGAGGCCGATGCGGCCTGGCGCGACAGCTTGGCGCTGGCGGAAAGCGCGGGCTCGGTCGAGTACCGGCTTCGCGCTCTCTGGGGCTGGGCGGTGTTGCAATCCTTCACCGGCCGACACGTGGAGGTGCAGGCTAGGCTGGAGGCCTTCGCGGCCATCGTCCGCAACGAGGACGAGCCAGATGCGGCGCCGGACGGCGAGCGCTTGGCGGCAATAACCGCCTTCTATCGCGGAAATCTTGACGGGGCCTACGCCAAACTCGAGGCTCTGGCGTGCCAGTATCGGGACATCGGGCACCGGCCGGGCGTCGCCCGCTTTCTGCTCGATCGCTATGTGGCCATCCGCGCATCCCTGGCGACCGTGGCCTGGGTAAGCGGACGAACGACCCGAGCTCTACGCGCCGCCGCCGCGGCCGTTGTCGGCGCCGTCGAGATTGGCCATGACGTCTCCCACGCCAACGCTCTGGCCCTGGCGGCGCTGCCGGTGGCGCTGTGGAGCGGACGCCTGGACGAGGCCGAGGCGCACCTAGCCGCGCTGGTCGAGAACCACAATCGCCGGGACATCGGCATCTTCGGACCGGTGATCAGGTTCTTCGCCGGCGCCCTGCAGCAACGACGCGGCGATATGGACGGCGTCGAAGCCATGCGTCTGGCCGTGGGCGAACTGACCGCGAGCCACTTCCTGAGCCGCCTACCCTACTATGCCGTGACGCTGGCCGAGGCCGCGCTGGTCGATGGCCGAGGGGATGTCGCCCGCGCCAGTCTCGCCCTGGCCAAGGATCACGCCATCGGGCAGGACGAGCGGTGGTGCATGCCCGAGATTCTGCGGATCGGCGGCTTGACGCATTGGCGCGAAGGCGAGCGGGAGCAAGCCGAGACGATGCTGCGCGAGGCGATCGGCCGGGCCGAGGCCATGGGCGCGGCTGCGTTCGCCCTGCGGGCTGGCGTCAGCCTCGTCGAATGCTGGCTCGAATCCGACTTCCGGCCCGACGCTGCGCCCCTGCTGGAGACCTTGTGCGCGCGGGTCGACCCGGATGGTGAAAGCCCCGATCTGATCCGGGCCTCGCAACTGCTCGACGCACTCGGCGGCCTGCGGGCCCGGCAGATGGCCGCGGGCTAGATCACGGCTTCAGCCAGGCCTCGACGCGACGACTGTTGGCGCTCATCCAGGCGCGGGCCGCCTGCCTGGGCGTGCAGGCGTCGATGCTCACCAGGCGGTCCATCTCGATGACCCCCTCGAGCCCGATCGTGAGGCGCTCCAGAACCTGGCGCGCCCGTGGCGCGATGGTCGCCAGCCGGCTGCGGGGCGCGGCCAGCACCGCCTCGTTGAGGCCGCCCAGGACCGCTCGAGGATCCGAAAGCGGACGCAGGCGGCCATCCCGATTGAGGTGTTGCGGGGTCCAGCACGGAAACACGAACCAGCGGCGTTCGGCGCTGGCCGCGTCGTAGGCGGCGATCCAGTCGGCCTGCGAGCCGGCGCGCAGGGTGTAGCCCAACGCGTCGAGGCCATAGGCGATGATCGCGCGCTGGGACATGGCGTTGATCGCCGCCATCGGCGCGCCGCCCTGGATGAGCCTGGTCATCCGGGCCGCAACCACCGGCCGGGCGAGATCGGCGATGGATGCCGCTTCAGTCTCGGGCACATAGTCCGGAACCGCCCAGAAGAACCGCGCGTCGCGATAGAGCGTCGCCACCACCTCGGCGGTGCGGCCGTGCCGCGCCCATTGGGTAGCGTTGGCCTCCGGCAGCCAGGCGGTGACCATCAGGTCGATCGCGCCATCGCCGAGCAGCCGAAACACCGTGTCGGCCTCGTCGGCCACGACCCGGACACGGTGGCCCAGCCGCATGAGGACCTCCTGCACGACGGCGGCGACGACGTCATGGAAGCCGATATTGATCTGTCCCAGGACCACGGCTGCGGCGCCATCGCCTGCCGCCGCGCTCTGCTGGCTCATCGCGGCGCCTCCCGAGGCTTCGCCCGCACACCGACCATGGCGGTGATGAAATGGGCGATGGCTTGCGAGCTTATCGGCCGCCTCGCCCCTGGCCAGTTAAGTCGCGTCAATTGCGGTGAGCGCCCAGCCGCCGGCCAGGCGGCGATGGCGGCCCGGCGAGCCGCGCCTGGTCATTGTCGATTTTTCACCGCCCTTAATTTTTGCCGCCTGCGTCGGGTCGCTAGCCTCGGGACGACGGGGGCGGAGGCGCACGATGAGTTTCTTCGAAAGCATAGTGGCGCTGCTGTCGATCGCGATCCTGCTGCTGCAGCTGGCGCGGCGAACCAAGGCCCCCTATCCGGCGATGCTGGCGGGCGCCGGCGTGGTGCTGGCCTTGTCGCCCCAGGCGCCGCGGATCCATCTCGACCCGCACACCGCCCTGCCGCTGTTCATCGCACCGGTGCTGGTCGACGCCGCCTTCGACTTTCCGCTCGCCGCGCTCAAGCGCTACGGGCGCCCGCTGATCGCCCTGGTGGTGGTGGCGGTGCTGCTGACCGCGGCGGCGGTCACCACCGCCGGCGTCCTCCTGGCGGGCCTCCCGTTCTGGGCGGCGCTGGCGCTCGGCGCGATCGTGGCCCCGCCGGACGCGGCGGCGGCCACGGCGGTGCTCAGCCAGGTGAGCATGCCCAGGCGATCGGTCACGGTCCTAAAGGGAGAAAGCCTGCTCAACGACGCCTCGGCGTTGCTGCTCTTCGGCCTCGCCACGTCCGCCCGGTCCCATGGCGCCATTGATGCGCTGCTGGCGCTGAAGATCGTACTCGCTGTGCCGGGCGGGATCGTGTTCGGGATCGTGGTCGGCCGGGTCTTCCGCTGGTTCACCCCACACCTGCACGGCACGCTGGGCGGCAACCTCCTGGACCTGGTCAGCACGCTGGCCGTCTGGCTGGTAGCCGAGCGTCTTGGTCTGTCGCCGATACTGTGCCTGGTCGCCTTCGCCATGACCATCGCGCGCACCGCCAGTCTCTCGACGCCGCCGCGCGCGCGCATCCACAGCTATGCGGTCTGGGACACCGCCGTCTTCCTGCTCAACGTCCTGGCCTTCCTCCTGATGGGCCTGCAGGCGCGCACGATCGTGGCCGACATGTCTTCGGATCGGCTGGCGCAAGCGGCCTGGTTCAGCGCCGTCGTGGTCGCCTGCGTCATCGGAATCCGGATGGCCTGGCTGGTGATCTACAATCGCCTCGCCGCGCGGTATCGGTTCATGCGCGGCCAGCTGGAGCCCGCCCCCTTCAAGCAGGCGGTGCTGATCGGCTGGTGCGGCATGCGGGGCCTGGTGACCCTGGCGACGGCCTTCGCGCTTCCGGCCACGTTCCCGCAACGCGATCTTATCGTGCTCTGCGCCTTCGCCATCGTCCTGGCCACGCTCGTCTTGCAGGGGCTGACGCTGGCGCCGCTGGTCAGGGCCCTTGGCCTGAGCTGCGATACGGACCTTCCGGCTGAACTAGCCAGAACACGGGCGGCGATGGCCAAGGCGGCCCTGGAAGACTTCGCCGACGAGCACGGCCCCGCGGCCGATCACTGGCGCTTCGCGCTGGAAACGCGTCATGCCGCCGCCAGTCCCTCGACGCCCTGCGTCAAGCTGGCCCAATGGCGCGCGCTAGGTCTTTCGACGACGCGTCGCCAGCGCACGCGTCTGGAGGAACTGTGTCTGGCACAGGAGGTCGGCCCCGACGCCTTCCTGATCATCCAGGAGGAACTGGATTTCGCCGAGGTGGCGCTCGGCGACGACCGCGAGCGCCACATCGAGGAAAACTGATCCCGTCGTTCCCTTCGAGGATTCACGAGAACTTACTGGCAAGGCGCGCCCGCTGCGCGGAACCATCGCCGCGTTGCTCATCGGCTCGCCCCTGCCCCGGGACCGCCGACGTCTTGAGCAGCCAGGTGTGACGGCCTTCCCCCAATGAGGCCGGCGCCGACATCGAGACGGCCTCTGGGCCGTCGGAGCCGATTCCCCCGGGGGCGACGACGGTCCCCCGGGGATGCCTGCACCTACACCTCGCCTAGGCGGCCGCGCTCCAGTGAGCAAGCATATCGAGGAGAACCGAGCCCGCGCCCGACCTAGCCGAAGATTCACCAAAACTTACTGGCGAAGCTCGCCTCGGCCCAGAAACATCCGGCCGCATCTTCTTTCAACGGGTCGAGGTCCAACGGCCCAGATGGAGCGTTCCAATGTCCACGATCACTACGAAAGACGGCGTGAAGATCTTCTACAAGGACTGGGGATCGGGTCAGCCGATCGTCTTCAGTCACGGCTGGCCGCTCTCGGCGGACGACTGGGACGCCCAGATGCTGTTCTTCCTCAAGCACGGCTATCGGGTGATCGCCCACGACCGGCGCGGCCACGGCCGATCCGACCAGCCCAGCAGCGGCAACGACATGGACACCTGGGTCGCCGATCTGGCGGCCCTGACCGAGCACCTGGATCTGCGCGACGCGGTCCATATCGGGCACTCGACCGGTGGCGGCGAGGTGGCTCGCTATGTCGCTCGCCACCAGGAGCGCGTCGCCAAGGCCGTGCTCGTCGCGTCCCTGACGCCGAACATGTACCAGGGCGCGGATAACCCGTCCGGCCAGCCGGAGGATTGGTTCGACACCATTCGCGGAGGCGTGCTGGGCAACCGGTCGGAATTCTACCGCTTCGTCCCCGAGAATCCGTTCTACGGCTACAATCTCGATGGGGCCCAGCCTTCGGAGGCCATTATCGCGAACTGGTGGCGCCAAGGCATGGCCGGCGGCGCTCTGGCTCACCTCGCGACGGTCGACTCCTGGCTCGAGGACTACACTGCCGACCTCGAGAAGATCACCGTGCCGGTGCTGGTGATGCATGGCGAGGCCGATCAGGTCGTCCCTTTCGCGAGTTCCGTGCCGCGCGCGGTCAATCGGCTCAAGAACGGGTCGTTGAAGACCTATGCCGGCTACCCCCATGGCATGCTGACCACGCACGCCGATGTCCTCAACGCCGACCTGCTCGCGTTCATCAGGTCCTGACGACACCTCTCCTCCATCATCGCCGACGATGGAGTTTGGGACTCTAGATTGAGGAGAGTTCGGGTTTCGTCGTCGTGACGAAGGAACGGCCAAGGAGCTCGAACTCTCCTCGATGCCGATCTGCAGCGGAGGCGCGACGACGTCGCGCAGCCTCGCCGGGCTGCCGGCCCGCACGGCGATCACAACGCCCCGGCATGCCCGGCGAGGCGCACCGGCGGCTCATCACGCTCGACGAGGCGTGTGGATGTCCTACTCGACACCGCTGGCAAGCCAACGGCGGTCGTCATTGAGATCGACCGCATGGGCCCGGACAAGAAAGTTGTCGTGGCGCTTGCGGACGTGTCGGTCACTCCCGAACCGGGTGATCCCGACGACCATATCGTCCGCACCAGACTAACCACGGCTCAGCTGGCCGCTCTGCCGGACTGGAAGGGCTAGCGTCAACTCAGAAGCGCCTGGCGTGATGGCCGGGCGCTTCGCTGCCCTTGTCCCTACGTTTCTCACTCTTCCCGGCCGAAGGTTTGTGTTGTCGGCGTAGCAGCGCCAGTTGCTGCCGTCGGCGTAGGTTCCCCGAACTTGACGGCGCCGGATGACCACCGAGCGGGTCGGCCGTACGCCGCTTTGTTCCTACGTCAGCCCAAGCTCGCAAATCCGCACGCGCGCCGCCTTCGGCGCAGCGCAAGAGTTCCTGAGCCAATGCGCTAAAGATCGGTCTGCTCGGACATCTCGAGCGCGTCGTCGACCTCGATGCCGAGGTCTCGGACTGAGTCGAGCGCCGTCATCGCGAGTTGCTTGGGAGTAGCCACGCGCAACGACTCCTTACTGAGAGGGGAAGGAGGTGGGGATAGCCCTCTCAAACCAGCATCGACTGCTGTGCGAAGATGCCAGCCATTGCGCCTTGCCACGACGCCGTGGTGACCGAGGGCATGAGGGGGTTGGCAAGGTCGCCGGCCGCATAGATGCCGGGCAGGCTGGTTTCGCGGCGCTCGTCGACCTTCAGGACGATGCCGTAGGGCGTGTCGACCGTGGCCAAGCCCAGCGTTTCATGGAGGCGCGCGGACGGCTTGTTTCGCGGATGAGCGAACAGGATGTCGACCGCGACATTGGCGCCGGTATCGAGATTGATGGTGGCTCCATGGTCTCCATGACGCGCGATCTCGATGACCCGGCCATCAACGACAGGCGTGTTACGGCGCGCCAGGTCTGCGCGGACATCGGGGGGAATGGCGTGGCCGTCGGTGAAGACCGTCAACCTGTCGGTCCAGTCGTGAAAGAGCCTCGCCTGGTTGTGCGACTGCGGGCCCGACCAGACGAGACCCCAATGCTGGCCGGCGACTTCAAAGCCGTCGCAATAGGGGCACGGCACGATCGACGCGCCCCAGCTTTCGGCGAAGCCCGGAACATCCGGCATCTGATCGACCACGCCATAGCTCAGGATCACGCGGCGCGCGCCAAGGCTTTCGCCCTCGCCGGTAACCACGGAGAATTCGTCGATCGCGCCGGAGATGCTGTCTGCCCGGGCATTGAGCAGCCTGATCGTGGGATAGCGCGCTAGCTGCCGGCGCGCCTCCGCCAGGATGTCCATCGGCGGTTTATGGTCGTGACCTAGCAGACCGTGCGAATGGGCTGCGAAGCGGTTACGCTGCAGGCCCGTATCGAGAACGGTGACCTTGCGGCGGGCGCGGCCAAGCTGCAGGGCGGCGGCGAGACCGGCAAAGCTGCCGCCGATGATGATGACGTCTTCCATGGCGATAGGTTCCGTGTGCGAGTGATAGGGGTTGGCCTGCGAGCTGGATAAGCGGACGGCAGATGCGCCCGTCAGGACGCGTTCCAGCCCCCGCCCAGGGCCTGGAACGACCGGATAGCCGCGCGCGCCGCTTCGGTCCGGGCCTGTGCGCGAGCGTCGCGCACGGCCAGAAGCCGGGCGTCCGCGTCCAGCACCTCGACCAGGCTGACGGCGCCAGCCTCGTAGGCGACCTGCGAGGCCATACGCGCCTTGGCCAGGGACCTCTCGCCGTCGGACAGGACGCGCGTCTGGTCCTCGCGCTTGACTAGGCTGACGAAGGCGTTCTCGACATCCTCGCTCGCCCGCAGCACAGCCTGCTGATAAGCCGCCAGAGCCTCGGCCTTGCGTCCGCGGGCGGCCTTGACCTCGGCGCCGACGCGCCCGAAGTCGAACAACCGCCAGCGCAGACCCAGCACGCCTTGCGCTTGGGTCGCTGAGCTCTCGAACAAGGTCGCGCGGCTGGTGGTCGCCGTGCCGACAAGGCCGCTCAGTGAGAATTTCGGGAAGTATTGGGAGAGCGCCGACCCGACCTCGGCGTTGCTGGCGCGCAGTCTCTGCTCGGCGACCACGAGATCGGGACGGCGACGCAGAAGCTCGGCCGCCCCCCCGGCCTCGGCCAGGCCAGGCGCAACGGGGATCGCCGCCGCCGCAGTCAGCTCGGCGCGATAGGTCCCAGGCTGGGCGCCCTGGATCACATCCATGGCGTTGAGCGCCGCCTCCAGCCCCTCCTCGAGGACGGGGATGCTGGCGCGGGTCTGGGCCAGGGCGCCCTGGACGTGTTGCAGCTGGAGATCGGCGGCCGCGCCGTGGTCGTACTGGAGCCGCACGGTGTCGACGAGCCGCGCCTGGGTCTCGGCCTGGCGGCGGGCGACGGCCAGTCGTTCCTGCAGGCCGCGCACCAGCATGTAGGTGTCGGCGGTCTGGGCGGCGACGGCCAACCGGGCGGCCGCCACCCCGGCCTTGGCCGCGTCGTAGCGGGCCAGCGCCGCCTCACGATCACGGCGGGTTCCGCCGAAGACGTCCAGCTCCCAGCCGGCGACCAGGTCGCCTTCGTAGAGGGAGCCGTCGCGATCGAAACCCGGCGTGGCGGCCATCAGGCGTCCGGTCGGCGTCTGGGTCGAAGCGTGATTGGCCACGCCCTGCGCCTGGATCGAGGCGGACGGAAGCAGCGCCGCCGTCGCTGCGCGAAGCCCGGCGCGCGCCTGGGTCACGCGCGCGGCGGCCTGGGCCAGGTCCAGGTTCTGGGCCAGGGCCCGGTCGACCAGCCGGTCGAGGACGGGATCGTTGAAGCCCCGCCACCACATGTCGGCCGGCGCCGGGGCGGCCGCGCGGGCGGCCACGGCCGGCTGGCCCATGAAGGCGCCCGTCAAAGGCGCGGGCGGCGCGACATAGTCCGGACCGACGGCGCACCCGGCCAGGAGCGCGGCCGTAGCCACCGCGGAAAGAGCGGGAAGGAAAGAGGCGCGCATGGGATCACCCGCAACGAGTTGAGAACATGCGTGTGACTAATTGCTTATTTGGTCACTCGTTGTCAATCCCAACCTTGCCGTGCTAATCATGGAGCCATGAGCACGACAGACTCCTCACCCCCATCCGCCGGCCAGCGCGGTCCCGCCGAGCACGATCTTCGCGACCAGATCGTCGAGGCCGCGCGGGCCCATTTCAGCCGATTTGGTTATGGCAAGACGACGGTGGCCGATGTGGCCAAGGCCGTCGGCTTCTCCAAGGCCTACATCTACAAGTTCTTCGATTCCAAGCAGGCCATCGGCCAGGCGATCTGCGCCCAATGCCTGGACAAGATTGTCGCGGCAGGCGAGGCCGGCATCGCCGAGGGAAAGAGCGCTCCTGAGAAGTTCAGACGTTTTTTCAATGGCATAATCATGAAGAGCGCCGAACTCGCTTTCGAGGAGGAGCTTCTTTACGACGTCGCCGCCCATGCGGCCGAGGAGCGCTGGCCCTCCGTGGTGGCCTATCTGGAGCGCGCCGATGCGCTGGTGAAGGAGATCATCCTTCTCGGCCGCGAGACCGGCGAGTTCGAGCGCAAGACGCCGATCGACGAGACCAGCGAAGCCATCATGCTGGTGATGCAGAGCTTCATGAACCCTCTCATGCTCAAGCACAATCTCAAGGGCCTGCCCGAGGACCCCGCCAAGGTGATCAACCTGATTCTGCGTAGCCTCGCGCCATAGCTTCCCCACCGACCATTGTGACCAGTTGACAATTTGGTCACAAGACATCAGCTTAAGCGCCTCCCGTTCAGGCAGGATCTTAAGCCATGTCGTCTCGCCCCCTCGCCTTCGCCCTGCTGTTGGGTGGACTGAGCCCACTGGCCGCTTGCGGCGGCAAAGCCGGCGCGGACGACCCGCGCACCGCGCCGCCCGTCGTGAGGGTCGCCACGGCCACCCCCGCGCAAGGCGGTGAGCGGCGCTTCAGCGGGGTGGTCACCGCCCGCGTGCAGAGCGATCTGGGCTTCCGGGTCGGCGGCAAGGTGGTCGAGCGCATGGTCGACGCCGGTCAGGCCGTGCGGCGGGGCCAGCCACTGATGCGGATCGACGCCACCGACTACGCCCTGGCCATGTCGGCCCAAAACGAGCTGGTCGCGGCGGCCAGGGCCCGCGCCCTGCAGACGGCCTCCGACGAGAAACGCCTTCGCGGCCTCGTCTCGGCCGGCGCGATCTCGGCCCTCGCCTACGATCAGGCCAAGGCCGCCGCCGATGCGGCCAAGGCCCAGCTCGACGCCGCCGAGGCCCAGGCGCGGGTATCGCGCAACACCGCCGGCTACGCCGTCCTGACCGCCGACGCCGACGGCGTCGTGGTCGAGACCTTGGCCGAGTCCGGCCAGGTGGTGGCCGCCGGCCAGCCGGTCGTGCGCCTAGCTCATGCCGGTCCGCGCGAGGCGACGATCACCCTGCCGGAGACAATCCGCCCCGCCCTGGGCTCCTCGGCCCAGGCATTCGGCTTCGAGGGCGACAAGGTCGGCCAGGCCCGGCTTCGCCAGCTCTCGGACGCGGCCGACCCGCGCACCCGCACCTTCGAGGCCAAGTACGTGCTGAGCGGCGCGGTCGCCCAAGCGCCCCTGGGCTCGACCATGGTCGTGACCCTGCCCGCCCAGCCGGGCGCGGCGACCAAGGGTGTCGAGGCGCCGATCGGCGCACTCTATGACACCGGCAAGGGCGCGGGCGTCTGGGTCGTGAAACCGGGTTCTTCGACGGTCGACTGGCGGCCTGTCCAGGTGGCCGCCGTCAGCGCCGAGACCGTGACCATCACCCAGGGGCTGAACGGCGGCGAGCGCTTCGTCGCCCTGGGCGCGCACCTGCTGCACCAGGGTCAGTCCGTGCGCGTCCAGACCGGAGCGGCGCAATGAACTTCAATCTCTCCGCCCTGGCGGTTCGCGAGCGGTCGATCACGCTCTTCCTGATCATCGCCATGACCTTCGCCGGCGCCTTCGCCTTCATGAAGCTGGGCCGCGCGGAAGACCCCAGTTTTTCCATCAAGGTGATGACCATCGTCACCGCCTGGCCCGGGGCCACCGCCCAGGAAATGCAGGACCAGGTTGCCGAGCCGCTTGAGAAGCGGATGCAGGAGCTGAAGTGGTACGATCGCTCCGAGACCTTCACCCGCCCAGGCCTGGCCTTCACCACCCTGACGCTGAAGGACCAGATCCCGGCCAAGGAATTGCCGGAGCAGTTCTACCAGGCCCGCAAGAAGATGGCCGACGAGGCGCCCAACCTGCCGCGCGGCGTCCTCGGCCCGTTCGTCAATGACGAGTATGGCGACGTCGCCTTCGCGCTCTATGCGCTGAAGGCCAAGGGCGAGCCGCAGCGCCTGCTGGTCCGCCAGGCCGAGACCCTGCGCCAGCGGCTGCTGCACGTGCCGGGCGTCAAGAAGGTCCAGATCGTCGGCGAGCAGCCGCAGAAGATCTTCGTCGAGTTCTCTCAAGCCCGCCTGGCCACACTGGGGGTCAGTCCCACCGACATCCTCGCGGCCCTCAACGCGCGCAATCTCGTCACCCCGGCGGGCTCCATCGAGACCCGAGGCCCACAGGTGCAGGTCCGTCTGGATGGGGCCATCGACGGCCTTGAAAAGATCAAGGAGACGCCGATCGTGGTCGGCGACCGCACCCTGAAGCTGGCGGACATCGCCGAGGTCAAGCGCGGCTACGAGGATCCGGCCACCTTCCTGATCCGCAATGGCGGCGAGCCGGCCATCGTGCTGAGCGTGGTGATGAAGGACCGCTTCAACGGCCTGGAACTGGGCAAGAATCTCGAGAAGGAAGCCAAGGCCATTTCGGCCGAGATGCCGCTGGGCATGAGCTTCACGAAGATCACCGACCAGGCGGTGAATATCGCCGAGGCCTATGACGAGTTCATGCTGAAGTTCTTCGTGGCCCTGGCCGTGGTCATCGTGGTCAGCCTGATCAGCCTGGGCTTCCGCGTCGGCGTGGTCGTGGCCATGGCCGTGCCGCTGACCCTCGCCGGCGTCTTCGTGATCATGCTGGTCACCGGCCGCGACTTCGACCGCATCACCTTGGGCGCGCTGATCCTGTCGCTGGGCCTGCTGGTCGACGACGCCATCATCATCATCGAGACCATCGTGGTGAAGATGGAAGAGGGGAAGGACCGGATCTCGGCGGCGACCTACGCCTGGGGTCACACCGCCGCCCCGATGCTGGCCGGCACCCTGGTCACCATCATCGGCCTGATGCCGGTAGGCTTCGCCAAGTCGACGGCCGGCGAATACGCCGGGAACATCTTCTGGGTCGTGGCCTTCGCCCTGATCACCTCATGGTTCGTCGCGGTGATCTTCACGCCCTATCTCGGCGTCCTGATGATCCCCAAGATCAAGACGATCGAGGGCGGTCACGGGGCGATCTACGACACGCCGCGCTACCGCAGGCTTCGCTCGCTGGTCACCTGGACCGTGGAGAACCGCTTCAAGGTGGCGGCCGGCGTCGGTGTGGCCATGGTGGTCGCGGTCATGATGATGGGCGGGATCAAGCAGCAGTTCTTCCCCGGATCGGATCGCCCCGAGGTGCTGATCGAGGTGCAGATGCCCGAAGGCCAAAGCATCGGCTCGACCAGCCAGGCGGTTGGGAAGGTCGAAGCCTGGCTGGCCAAGCAGCCCGAGGCCGAGATCTATACGAGCTATATCGGACAAGGCGCGCCACGCTTCTTCCTGGCGATCTCGCCGGAACTGCCCGACCCGTCCTTCGCCAAGATCGTGGTGCTGACGCCGGACCAGAAGGCGCGCGACACCCTCAAGACGCGCCTGCGCCAGTTCGCGGCGGAAGGCTCGGTCCCGGGCGCCAAGATCCGCGCCACTCAGATCGTGTTCGGCCCGCCCTCGCCCTTCCCCGTGGCCTTCCGGGTCATGGGTCCCGACGCCGGCCGCGTCCGCGAAATCGCCGAGCGGGTCAAGGGCGTCATGCTGGCCAACCAAGCCATGCGCCAGGTCAACACCGACTGGGGCGAGCGCGTGCCGACCGTCCATTTCGTGCTCGACCAGGACCGCCTTCGCGCCTTCGGCCTCAGCTCCGCGGACGCCTCTCAGCAGCTGCAGTTCCTTCTGACCGGCGTGCCGGTGACCCAGGTGCGCGAAGACATCCGTTCGGTGGAGGTCATCGCCCGGACCAGCGGCCAGGACCGCCTGGATCCTGCCAGGCTCGGGGCCTTCACCCTGGTCGGCGCGGCGGGCGAGCGCATTCCGCTCGACCAGATCGGCAAGGCCGAGATCCGCATGGAGGACCCGATCCTGCGTCGCCGGGATCGCCTGACCACGATCACCGTGCGCGGGGATATCGACGAGCGCCTGCAGCCGCCGGACGTCTCGATGCGGGTCCAGAAGGAACTGCAGCCGATCATCAACACCCTGCCGGCGGGCTACCGGATCGAGATGGCCGGCTCCATCGAGGAGGCCAACAAGGCCAACGCCGCATTGGCGGTCGTCTTCCCGCTGATGTTCATCCTGATGATGGTGGTGATCATCTTCCAGGTCCGGTCGTTGTCGGCGATGTGGATGGTGCTGCTGACCGCGCCGCTGGCCCTGGTGGGGGTGGCTCCGACCTTGCTGGTCTTCCACCAGCCGTTCGGATTCAACGCCATCCTGGGCCTGATCGCCCTGGCCGGCATCATCATGCGCAACAGCCTGATCCTGATCGGCCAGATCCAGATCAATCAGGAAGAGGGCTTGGATCCCTTCCACGCCGTGGTCGAGGCTACGGTCCAGCGCGCCAGGCCGGTGATCCTGACGGCCCTGGCGGCGGTATTCGCCTTCATACCGCTGACCTTCTCGGTGTTCTGGTCCTCGATGGCCTACACCCTGATCGGCGGCACGATCGGCGGCACCGTCCTGACCCTGGTCTTCCTGCCGGCGCTCTACGCCATGTGGTTCAAGATCAAGAATTCACCCAGCGAGAGCGCCCCCCAGACGGCCGCCGGGCCAACAGCCCCGGCCCAGTAGCGGCCAGGCGGCCGGCCGAATGCTCGTCCATCTCCTCCCGCTGGACGAAACACTTTTGGACCGGCCGCCGCACCGGCGTCGTGGCCTTCTTCGAGGCTTGGCCTCGCAATGTCGGCGGCTGTCGCGCCGACGTCCTTGATCTGGACCGCGGCTGGACGGCTTGCGGGGTATCGGCAGGCCAGTTGGCGAGGCGTCGGCAGCCGATGTGCAAAGATCATGCGACCGCCGCTCAAAAGTCGGGCGCCATGGCTCGGCAAGTACGCGCCACAGTATTACAACTTGATCCATCCGTAATATCGCCGAATGGATTCCGATCATGGATACGCCCTCTTCCACCCTGGCGCGCCTGAGCATCAGCCTGCCGGCCGAGCTGATGATCCAGCTCGACGCCATGGTCGCCGAGCGCGGCCTGCCCAGCCGCTCGCAGATGATCGCCGAGCTGATCCGCCATGAGCTGGCCGAGCATAGCGGCGAGCGTCCCGACTCGGTGCTGGCCGGCACCATCACCCTGATCTACCGCGCCGAAAGCGGCCGGGTCCGTCACGCCCTGGCCCAGACCCAGCTGGGCTATGTGAAGGAAGTCATCTCGGCCCAGAACGTCTTCCTGGAGGACGATCAGGCGATGGAGGTGCTGCTGGTCCAGGGCCCCGCCGAGCGCCTCCAGCAGCTGTGCGACGACCTGCGCAAGGTGCGCGGCGTCCAGCAGATCAAGCTCGTCACCACCACCGCCCTGCTACCGCCGCTGCACTTCCACGGCGACGAGCCCGACGGAGAGTCCCCTTGAGCGATAGCCGCCAAAGTCAAACAGGTACTCCCTACGCCGCCCAGGCCCACGCCCGCGCCCAGGCCGGGACCCGCGTCGACGCCATGCCCACCGTGCCGGCCAGCGCCGCCGTCGACCTGCCGGTCGGCGTCGACGGCGCCGACGTGGTCTGGGACGAGACCATCGCACCGGGCGGCTACGCCAGTCGCCAGATCGCCCGCAGCTCGCGGCTGCGCCTGACGGACCTCGCTGGCGACGCCGCCGTCTCGCTGCTGATCTTCAATGCCGAGCGTCCGATCGAGCGCCTCAACATCGCCGACACCCTGAAGGTCCAGTGGAACGGCTATCTAGGCCAAGGCCGCCTCTTGCTGTCGGACATGGGCCGGGTGCTGGCCAGCATCGTCGAGGACGAGGCCGGAACGCACGACGCCTTCTGCGGCGCCTCGAACCAGGCCAGCAACGCCCGCAAGTACGGCGACGGCTTCAACCATGGCGCCCATCCCAACGCCCGCGACCGCTTCTCGCTGGGCGTCGCCAAGTTCGGCCTGGGCCGCAAGGACATCCATCCGTGCCTGAACCTCTTCAAGGAGGTGCGCGTCGGCCAGGGCGGCGAGACGGTGATCGACGTCGGCCCCTATCCACCCGGCAGGTCCCTGACCCTGCGCGCCGAGATGGACCTGCTCGTCGTGCTGGCCAACTGCCCGCACGTGCTGGACCCACGCGAGGTCTACGCCGTGAGCTCGGTACGCGCCACCGCCTGGCGCGGCCCGATCACTCCGGCCGAAGACCCGATCCGCAACGCGACGCCTGAAGGCCTGCGCGCCTTCCTGAACGTCGAAGACTATTTCTCGCGCTGAGGACCCCCGCCATGGCGTTCGATCCCCCGCCCCTCAACACCATCGTCCACGACGAGGTAGTCCCCGCCCGCGCGCCCTGGCTGCACCACGTGAAGGCTGGCCAGACCCTGCGGATCGTCGACCTGGAGGGCAACCAGGCCGTCGACTTCCTGGCCTATAGCGCCGCCGACGACGCCGAACGCTACAGCGCCCAGGACACCATCGCCGCCCAGAAGAACATCTTCCTACGCGAAGGCTCGGTGCTGCTGTCCAACGAGGGTTCGCCGATGATGACCGTGACGGCGACGGCCGTGGCCTATCATGACACCATCGGCGGGGCCTGCTCGTGCGAGAGCAACACCCTGCGGTACGGCCACCATACCAAGGCCCAGCACGCCTGCGTCGAGAACTTCCTCGTGGCCAACGCCAGCCAGGGCCGCGGCAAGCGCGACATGGTCAGCAACGTCAACTGGTTCATGAACGTGCCGGTCGAGGCGGATGGGGCATTGGGCATCGTCGACGGCATCTCCGCGCCCGGCCTCTATGTCGACCTGCGCGCCGAGATGGACGTGGTGGTGGTGGTCTCCAACTGCCCGCAGATCAACAACCCCTGCAACGGCTTCGACCCGACGCCGGTGCGCATGATCATCGCCCAGTAGGACCGCCGCCATGTTCGACAAGGTCCTGATCGCCAATCGCGGCGCCATCGCCTGCCGCATCATCCGCACCCTGAAGGCCATGGGCGTGAAGTCAGTAGCGGTGTTCAGCGACGCCGACGCCGGCTCGCTGCACGTCTCGATGGCCGACGAGGCCGTGCGCCTGGGCCCCGCACCGGCCGCCGAGAGCTATCTGCGCGCCGACCTGGTGCTGGCGGCGGCTAAGGCGACGGGCGCGCAGGCCATCCACCCGGGCTACGGCTTTCTCAGCGAGAACGCCGGCTTCGCGCAGGCCTGCGCCGAAGCGGGGATCGCGTTCATCGGTCCGACCGCCGAGAACATCCGCGCCTTTGGCCTCAAGCACACGGCGCGAGAGCTGGCTCAGGCGCACGGCGTGCCGCTGGCGCCCGGCACCGACCTGCTGGTCGATCCGGCGGCGGCGCTGCAAGCGGCCGAGCGCATTGGCTTCCCGGTCATTCTGAAGGCCACGGCCGGCGGCGGCGGGATCGGCATGCGGGTCTGCGACAACGCGGAAGCCGTGGAGGAGGCGTTCGCAGCCGTCCAGCGCCTGGCGACCGGCAACTTCGCCGACAGCGGCGTCTTCCTGGAGCGCTACGTCCGCAAGGCCCGCCACGTCGAGGTGCAGGTGTTCGGCGACGGCGCCGGCAAGGTCGTGGCCCTGGGCGAGCGCGACTGCTCGCTGCAGCGCCGCAACCAGAAGGTCGTCGAGGAGACCCCCGCCCCGGGCCTGCCCGCCGCCACCCGCGCGACCCTTCTGGAGGCCGCCGTGCGCCTGGCCTCGGCGGCCAACTACAAATCCGCTGGCACGGTCGAGTTCCTGTACGACGCCGACCGCGACGACTTCTTCTTCCTGGAGGTCAATACCCGCCTGCAGGTCGAGCACGGCGTGACCGAGCAGGTCACCGGCGTCGATCTGGTCGAGTGGATGGTGCGCGGCGCGGCCGGCGACTTCGCCTTCCTGGACGCTCCGATACCCGCCGCCAAGGGCGCGTCGATCCAGGTGCGCCTCTATGCCGAGGACCCGGCCCAGGACTATCGACCCAGCGCCGGCGTGCTCACCGAAGTGGCCTTCCCGAGCGGCGTGCGCGCCGACGGCTGGGTGGTCGACGGAACCGAGGTCAGCGCCTTCTACGATCCGATGCTGGCCAAGCTGATCGTCACCGCGGCCGATCGCGAAGCGGCGGTCGTAGCCCTGCAGCAGGCCCTCGACGACACGCGCCTGGCCGGCATCGAGACCAATCTCGACTGGCTGCGCGCCGTGGTCCGCAGCGCGCCGTTCACTTCTGGCCTCGTCTCGACCCGCGCCCTGGAGACCGTGGCCTGGACGCCCGACACCATCCAGGTTCTGAGCGGCGGTCCTGCCACCACCGTGCAGGACTGGCCTGGTCGCCAGGGCTATTGGGACGTCGGCGTACCGCCGTCCGGACCGATGGACGCCCTCGCCTTTCGGCTCGGTAACCGCCTGCTGGGCAATCGCGCGGATGCGGCGGGCCTGGAGATCACTGCGCTTGGCCCGACCCTGAAGTTCAACCGCGCCGCCACGGTGTGCCTGACGGGCGCCCGCTTCGACGCACGCCTGGACGGCGCGCCGGTGGAGCCCTACGCGCCCTTCGCGGTCCAGGCGGGTCAAGTGCTGAAGATCGGCCGAGTCCTCGAGGCGGGTCTGCGCGGCTATCTTCTGCTCCAGGGCGGGCTGGACGTGCCGGAATATCTGGGGAGCCGCGCAACCTTCACCCTGGGCGGCTTTGGCGGCCATGCCGGGCGCAACCTGACGGCCGGCGACGCGCTGCGGCTGCTGCCCGGCGCGACGAGCGCGGTCCCGGCCCTGGCGGCCGAGCTGCGTCCCGAGGTGTCCAAGGCCTGGACGATCCGCGTCCTGCCCGGTCCGCACGGCGCCCCGGACTTCTTCACCCCGGCCGACGTCGCCATGATCGGCGGCACGGACTGGAAGGTTCACTACAACTCCAACCGCACTGGCGTGCGCCTGGTCGGCCCCAAGCCTGAGTGGGCGCGGCGTGACGGCGGCGAGGCCGGGCTGCACCCGTCCAACATCCACGACAACGCCTACGCTATCGGGGCCGTCGACTTCACCGGCGACATGCCCATCATCCTGGGCCCTGACGGCCCATCACTGGGCGGCTTCGTCTGCCCATTCGTGATCATCCAGGCCGATCTCTGGAAGGCCGGCCAGCTGGCCCCGGGCGACACGGTTCGCTTCGCCGTGGTCGACGACGTGAGCGCCGCCGCGGCGCTGGACGCCCAGGAGGCGCTGATCGCCGACCTGGCGGCCGCGCCTTTGCACGAGCCGCCGCCCGTGGACGAGCAGGTCAGCCCGATCCTGCGCGAGCTGCCGCAGGACGGTCACCGTCCGCGCGTGCTCTACCGCCGCCAGGGCGACCAGCACCTCTTGGTCGAGTACGGCCCGATCGTGCTGGACCTGGAGCTGCGCCTGCGCATCCACGCCCTGCTGCTCGACCTTCAGACCCAGGCGCTGGAGGGCGTCATCGATCTGACGCCGGGCATCCGCTCGTTGCAGGTGCACTACGACAGCCGCCGCCTGACCCAGTCCCAATTGCTGGAGATCCTGGTCGCCGCCGAGGACCGGCTGGGCGGGCTGGACGACTTCGAGATTCCGTCGCGCGTGGTCCACCTGCCGCTGAGCTGGAAAGACCCGGCGATCTATCAGACGATCGACAAGTACATGCAGGCCGTCCGCGACGACGCGCCCTGGTGCCCCGACAACATCGAGTTCATCCGCCGGGTCAATGGCCTGGAGAGCATCGACGACGTCCAGCGCATCGTCTTCGACGCCCGCTACCTCGTGATGGGCCTGGGCGACGTCTATCTGGGCGCGCCGGTCGCCACCCCCGTTGACCCGCGCCACCGCCTGGTGACGACCAAGTACAATCCCGCCCGCACCTGGACGCCGCCCAACGTGGTCGGCATCGGCGGGGCCTACATGTGCATCTACGGCATGGAAGGCCCCGGCGGCTATCAGCTGTTCGGCCGCACCATCCAGGTCTGGAACACCTGGCGGCAGACCGACGCCTTCACCGACGGCAAGCCCTGGCTCTTACGCTTCTTCGACCAGATCCGTTTCTTCCCGGTCAGCGCCGAGGAGCTGACCGAGTGGCGGCGCGACTTTCCGCTGGGCCGCCGCCAGATCCGGATCGAGGAGGAAACCTTCCGCCTCTCGGACTACCGCAAGATGCTGGCGGAAAACGCCGAGAGCATCGCCGCCTTCCAGGCTAAGCGCCAGGCCGCCTTCGACGCCGAGCGCGCCGACTGGGAGGCCAAGGGCGAGTTCGCGCGGGTCGAAGCCCTGTCCAGCGTCGCCGACGCCGAGGATGAAGGCGAAACGGTCATCGTCCCGGCGGGCGCCGATCTTGTCGAGGCTCCGCTGGGCGGCAATGTCTGGAAGGTGCTGGTCGAGCCGGGCCAGCGGGTCGAGGCCGGCGCGGTCATCGCCGTCATCGAGGCCATGAAGGCCGAGTGCGACGTCAACGCGCCGGTCGCCGGCGTCGTCAGCGCCGTCTACGCCCAGCCCGCGCAACCGATCGCCGCCGGCGCGCCGGTCATCGCGGTCACCCCGGACCTGGAAGCCGCCGCGTGAGCTTCGTGCGCCTCTCCGTCGAAGCTATCGCCAAGGCCGTGAACAACGGGGCCAGCGCCGTCGAGGTGGCCCAGACCGCCCTGGACGCGGTCGCCGCGTACGACCTGATCCAGCCACAGGTCTGGACCCTGCGCCTGCCCGCCGAGGCCATCCTGGCCCAGGCCCGGTCGGTCCAGGCCCGCATCGCCGCCGGCGCGACTTTGCCGCTGGCGGGCGTCCCGTTCGCGGTGAAAGACAATATCGACGTCGGCGACTGGCCCACCACCGCCGCTTGCCCGGCCTTCGCCTATACGCCCGAGCGCTCGGCGACCGTGGTCGAGCGGCTGGTCGCGGCCGGAGCGGTGCTGATCGGCAAGACCAATCTCGACCAGTTCGCCACCGGTCTGGTCGGCGCGCGCAGCCCCTATGGCGCGCCGCGCTGCGTCTTCAACCAGGCCTTTGTCAGCGGCGGCTCCAGCTCCGGGTCGGCGGTCGCGGTGGCGGCGGGCCTGGTCGCCTTCTCGCTGGGCACCGACACGGCCGGTTCGGGCCGAGTGCCGGCGGCGTTCAACCATCTTGTGGGCCTCAAGCCCAGCAAGGGACGCTGGAGCACGCGCGGCCTCGTTCCCGCCTGCCGCTCGTTGGACTGCATCAGCGTCTTCGCCGCCGATCTCGCCGGCGCCGGCCTGGTCGACGACGTCCTGGCCGCCTTCGACGCCGAGGACGACTATTCCCGCCGCGCGCCGCAGACGCCCCCTGTCCTGTCGATGGACGGTCTCCGCTTCGCAATCCCGCTGCCGGATCAGCGGATCTTCTTCGGCGACAGCGAGTCCGAGACGCTGTACGCCGCCGCCGTCGCAAGACTGACAGCCGCCGGCGGCACGCCTGTCGAGGTCGATATCGCGCCGCTGCTGGACGCGGCCAAGCTGCTGTACAGCGGCCCTTGGGTCGCCGAGCGCACCGCCGCCGTCGAGCCCCTGCTGCGCGCGACGCCCAGCGCCATCGAACCGACCGTGCGGGCCATCGTCCAGAGTGGTCTGGCCACCACCGGCGTCGAGACGTTCCGGGGCCTCTACGCGCTGGAAGGCTATCGCCGCGCCGCCGAGGCGATCTGGGATGTCGCCGACGTCCTGTTCCTGCCCACGGCGCCGACCATCTACCGGCTCAAGACGCTCAAGGCCGAGCCGCTGGCCCTGAACGCCAATCTGGGCCTCTACACCAACTTCGTGAACCTGCTGGACCTCAGCGCCCTGGCTGTCCCGGCCGGCTTCCGGGCCGACGGCACGGGCTTCGGCGTGACCCTGGTCGGCCCCGCCTTCGCCGACCGCGCGTTGCTGGACCTGGCCGCCCGCTATCTGGAGACCTTCCCCATGGCCGACACGCCTCCCCTGGATCTCACGCCCCACAAGCCGGGCGTCAAGCTGGCCGTGGTCGGCGCGCACCTGGGCGGCATGCTGCTGCACTGGCAACTGACCTCGCGCGAGGCCCGATTGGTCACGGCGACCAGGACCGCCCCGGCCTACAAGCTCTACGCCATCGCCAACTCGACCCCGCCGAAGCCGGCGCTGGTCCATGTCGGTGACGGCGGCAGCTCGATCCTGGTCGAGGTCTACGAACTGGACGTCGAGGCCTTCGGCAGCTTCACGGCCGAGGTCCCCGCCCCGCTGGCGATCGGCACCGTAACCCTGGAGGACGGAACCGTGGTGAAAGGCTTCGTCGCCGAGCCCCGCGCCCTGGACGGCGCGACCGACATCACCGCCCTGGGTGGCTGGCGGGCCTATATCGCCTCGCTGACCTGAAGGTCCTTCTCCCCTTGCGGGAGAAGGTGTCGGTCGAAGGCCGACGGATGAGAGGTCGCGCTGCGTTTGCCGGATAGGCCTTTCAACCCCTCATCCGGCCCTGCGGGCCACCTTCTCCCGCAAGGGGAGAAGGATTTACTTGCCCAGGCCCGCCAGCGCCTCCGGCCCTACCGCCCCCGGCTTGTCCAGCGGGAAGTCGTAGACGGCCGTCGCGCCGTAGCGGTGCGGCGCGTGCGGATCGCGGCGGCGCTTGTCGAAGGCCAGCACGCGTGTGCCCAGCTTGAAGGCCTCCTTGATGTCGTGGGTGACCATCATGATCGTCAGGCCGTTGTCGCGCCAAAGGCCGGTGATCAGCTCATGCATGTCCAGGCGCACGCCCGGATCCAACGCGCCGAACGGCTCGTCCAGCAGCAGGATGCGCGGCTTCTTGATCAGCGCCTGGGCGATGGCCAGGCGCTGCTGCATGCCCCCCGACATCTTGGCCGGATAGAGGTCGCCGCTGTCGGAAAGACCCACGGCGGCCAGCATCGCGTCAGCCTCCTCCAGCGCCTTGCGACGGCGCGCGCCCGACAGCTTGCCCAGGAACGGGGAGCCGGCGCAGTCCAGGCCGAACACGACGTTGTCGCGGGCCGACAGGTGCGGGAACACCGAATACTTCTGGAACACCACCCCGCGATCGGGGCCCGGCTCGGCGCGCAGCTTGTCGCCGTCCAGGTCGATGGCGCCGCGCGAAGGCTTCTCCTGGCCGATGATCAGCCGCAGGAAGGTGCTCTTGCCCGCGCCGGACGGGCCGACGATCGAGACGAAGCTGCCCTGCTTGATCGACAGGTCGACGTTCTCGAGCACGACCTTGTCGCCATACTCGACCCAGACGTTGCGGAAGCTCAACAGGTCGCCCATCAGCGCACCCTCTCGGGATAGGCCCACGGATAGGCGCGACGACTGATCAGCCGAAGCGTCACGTCCATCGCCACCGCCAGCAGCGAGATCCAGACGACATAGGGCAGGATGATGTCCATCGACAGGTATCGGCGAACCAGGAAGATGCGGTAGCCCAGGCCAGTGTCGGCGGCGATCGCCTCGGCCGAGATCAGGTAGACCCAGGCGGGGCACAGCGAGAGGCGTAGACTGTCGATCAGGCGCGGCATGGCCTGGGGCAGCGCCACGCGCAGGGCCAGCTGCCAGGTGCTGCTGCCCAGGGTCTGGGCCTTGACCAGTTGCTCCTCGGGGATGGCCCCCACGTGGGCGGCCAGATCGCGGACCATGACCGGCGTGACCCCGATGACGATCAGGGCGATCTTGGCCGTCTCGCCCAAGCCGAAGACGATGAACAGGATCGGCAGCACGGCGATCGGCGGGATCACCGCGATCGCCGCCACCAGCGGTCCCAGCTTGGCCCGCAGCAGGGGCAACAGGCCCAGCGCCAGGCCCAGCAGCAGGCTGATCGCCGTCGCCAGGACCAGGGCGATGCCGATGCGCTCCAGGCTGGCCACAGTGTCGACCAGCAGCGGCGCGTGGCCGGTCAGCGGGTCGACCTTGGCCATCAGTTGCACGGCCTCGACCATGGCCTGCGGCGTCGGCAGCAGCTTGTCGCGCGGGTTCTCGGCGTGACGCGCCTGCGAGGCCATCAGGTACAGCAGCGCCGCCGCCAGAAGCGGGAGGGCGCCCAGGAGGACCGCGAGCCCTCCCCGGGGTCTGACGTTCAGCAGGCGCATGAGGACTAGAGCTTCCCGTCGGCCGCCATCTGCACGTAGCTCGGGTCGAAGCGCAGCTTGACGTTCTTGGGATCGCCCAGGGTCTTGCCCCCCGGGAAGCTGATGCCGATGTCGTCCACCGACTTCGCGCCCTGGCCGAACAGCCCCATGCTGAAGCTGAACTTGCGCACGCGGTCGTTGGCGGTGACGAGCTCTGGGCTGACCGTGGCGGCCAGGGCCGCCTTGGGGTCGGCATAGAGGTGGGTGGTCTTCAGCTGGCTCTCGAAGCTGGCGAGATCCCCGCCCGACAGCTTGGCCATCTGCTCGCGGGCCGCCTTGCCTTCCGGGGTCTGGGCGACGGTCAGGGCCAGGGTCTCGTACCATATGCCAATCAGGGCCTTGCCCAGGTTCGGATTGGCCTTCAGCGCCTCGGTGCTGACCGACAGGCCGTCCAGGATCTCGCCCGGAATCTTGGAGCTGTCGAACACCTCGGTGGCGCCGGGCATCTTCTTCACTTCCGACAGCTGGGGGTTCCAGGTCACGAGGGCCTTGGTGTCGGCGGCGCTGTAGGCGGCGACGATGTCGGCGTCCGAGGTGTTGACCGTCTTGACGTCGGCCATCTTCAGACCGGCCGTCTCCAGCGCGCGGGCCAGCAGGTAGTGCGACACCGACAGCTCGACCAGGTTGACCGGACGCCCCTTGATGTCGGCCAGGGTCGCGCCGTTCTTCAGGATGACGCCGTCATTGCCGTTGGAGTAGTCGCCGATCATCAGGACGGTGGTGTCCTTGCCGGCGGCGGCCGGCACGGTCAGGGAGTCCATGTTGGTGGCGGTCACGCCGTCCAGCTTGCCTGCCGAATACTGGTTCAGCGACTCCACGTAGTCGTTGATCTGCACCAGCTGGATCTTCACGCCGTACTTGTCGGCCCACTTCTTCACGATGCCCGATTGCTGGGCATAGGCCCACGGCATCCAGCCGGCATAGATCGTCCAGCCGATCTTGTACTCGGTCTTGGCGGCCTCGGTGGGCGCCGGAGCGGCCTTGTCGGCGGTCTTCTGACCGCACGAGGCCAGGGCCAGAGCCGACACGGCCATAGCCGCCATGAAACGCTTGCGGGTGAACTGGATGCTCATCAGCGGCTCCCTCCAAATTCGCTGCCGAAATTCGATGAGAGAGCGTTTTTCATATTACGAAATGGCGCAATCGTAATACCCGAGCGCGAACACCTGAAGCGCTCCAACCGATCTGTTCTGCTGAAAAACAAGGCCGATCACGCCCCAAGGCGCCACATCCTGCGTCGTTTGGGCGCCATCATCGAGACTTGCCAGCCTGACCTTTGCGTCGCGCCAATCGGGGCCTTCAGCCTACCGCAAGACGCGAGGTCAAGATGCTGTCCAAAGTGATGATGTGCGCCTGGTCCCTTCTGCGCGACGGCTTCACCGCCCGGGGCGGGCGCTACTGGCTCGCCTGAGATTGCTGCGGCCGTGCGTGAGCTGGCGGCGCGACGCTGGCGCGAGCGCCACGAGATCAGGCCTCCGCTGCTGATCGCATCAAGGCCTGGCTTCGCGAGCGGCGAGCAGACAGCTTCAGCGCCTATTGAACGCCATTAGCGTCTCAGCGCCGGTCGAGCACGTCGCGCACCCGCATCGCCAACTGCTCTAAGGTGAAGGGCTTGGTGATCAGCTGGACGCCAGGGTCCAGCCGCCCGTGGTGGACGATGGCGTTGCGCGAGTAGCCGGTCGTGAACAGCACTTTCAGGTCCGGTCGCAACTCGGCGGCGGCGTCGGCGATGGTGCGGCCGCTCCTGCCGGGCAGGACGACGTCGGTGAACAGGAGATCGATGCGCGCGTCCGAGGCGAGGATCCCCACCGCCGCGTCGGCCTCGGCCGCCTCAATGACCTTGTAGCCAAGCTCGGTGAGGATCATGACGCTGTAGGCGCGCACGTCGCTATTGTCCTCGACGACAAGGATCGTCTCGCCGTCGCTGCTCGACGGCGCGGCGATCGGCGCGGGTTCGGCTCCGGCTGTCTGTTGGCCGAAATGGCGCGGGAAGTAGAGCTTGACGCTCGTGCCCTGCCCTTCCTCCGAATAGACGCTGACGTGGCCGCCCGACTGCTTGGCGAAACCATAGACCATGGAAAGGCCCAAGCCCGTGCCCTTGCCGACCTCCTTGGTGGTGAAGAAGGGTTCGAAGACCCGCGCCAGCGTCTCCTTGGACATGCCTGAGCCGCTGTCGCTGACGGCGATCGACACGTACTGGCCCGGCGCGACCTCGGCGTCGATCTCGGCATAGGCCTCGTCGAGCAGGACATTGGCTGTCTCGATGGTCAGCTTGCCCCCGTCGGGCATGGCGTCGCGGGCGTTGACCGCCAGGTTGAGGATGGCGCTTTCCAGCTGGTTCTGGTCGGCTTCGATCGGCCACAAGCGTGGCATCAGGACGCCCTCGAGCTCGATCTGTTCGCCGATGGTCCGGTGCAGCAGCTCGGTCATGTCGCGGACCAGGGCGTTGGCGTCGACCGGCTTGGGCTCCAGGGGCTGGCGACGCGAGAAGGCCAGCAGGCGCTCGGTCAGGCTGGCCGCGCGTTGCGCGCCTTGCAGGGCCATGTCCGCGGCGCGCTGCACGCGCGCCTCGTCGCCCGCGCCGCTGCGCTTGATGGTGTCCAGACCACCGATGATGACCGTCAGAAGGTTGTTGAAGTCGTGGGCGACGCCGCCGGTCAGCTGCCCCACGGCTTCCATCTTCTGGGCTTGGCGCAGGGCCTCCTCGGCCTTGGCGCGCTCGGCGATCTCGTCGGCGACGCGCTCTTCCAGCGTGGTGTTGAGCGCCTGCAGCTCAGCTTCGGCTCGACGACGCTGCGCCAGTTCCTGCTCGGCCGCCTGGAAGAGCCGGGCGTTGTCCATGGCCACCGCCGCCTGGCTGGCCAGGCCGACCAGGCGCTCCTCGGCCAGATCCCCGAACTTGCCCGGGGTCGAATGGGCGAAGAAGAGCCCGCCGAGGACCACGCCGGTTCGCGACCGCACGGGAACGGCCAGATAGCTTCGCACCGGCAGGTGGCCCTCCGGCATGCCCTTGTGCGGATCCGACAGGCCGTAGCGCGGATCCTGGGTGATGTCGTCGGAGCGGACGATCCCCTCGCCGGCGAAGGTCGGGCCAAAGACGGCCGTGTTGCGGGGCATGGGGAAGCCCTCGAACGCCGAGCGCTCGGCGCCCGACAGCGTATAGAGCCCATAGCTTTCGCCGGCCGCGTCGGTGACGTTGTAGAAGAAGGCTCCGAACTCCGCGCCGGAGAGTTCGACGCCCGCGTCGGCGATGGTTTGGACAAGGCGCTCCAGATCAAGATCGCCGGAGACGGCGGCGGCGGCGTGATTGAGCACCTCCAGGGCGTGGGCCTGATCCTGCAAAGCGGCGGTCATTTCGCGGCGCAGACGGGCGGTGGCGATCGCCCCGGCGATACGCGCGGTCAATTCGCGCGCCGCGAACGGCTTCAGCAGATAGTCGTCGGCGCCGGCGTCCAGCCCCTCGACCTTGGCCCCCTCCCCCGCGCGCGCCGAGAGCATGATCACCGGCAGGTCGCGCAGAGCTGGATCCTGCCGGATAGCCTGCAGCAGGCCGAAGCCATCGAGCCTTGGCATCATGACATCGGTGAGGACCAGGTCGGGCCGCGCCTCACGCAAGGCTTCGAGGGCGGCCAGGCCGTCGCCGACGGCTGTGACCGCATAGCCCTGCTCGGCCAGGATGCGACCGATATAGGCGCGGAGGTCGGCATTGTCGTCGGCCAGCAGAACGCTCGGCACGGGCGCGGCGTCGCTGACCGGCGGCTCGACATGGATCATGGGCTCGGCATCGGGCAGCCAGCGCAAGGCTTCCTCGACGAAGGCCTGGACGCGGGCCGAACCGGCCTCGGCGCCTTCGTCCTGACGGACCTGGTCGGGCGGAAGGTGACCGGGACCGAACGGAATGGTGACGGTGAACGTCGCGCCGTGGCCTTCCCGGCTCTCGACGGCGATGGTCCCGCCGTGTTGGGCGACCAGATCCTTGACGAGGGCCAGGCCGATCCCCGAGCCCTCGAAGCTGCGCCCCTGCGCGCCCTCGACCTGATGAAAGCGATCGAAGAGCTTCGGCAGCTCGTGGGCGGCGACGCCGACGCCGGTGTCACGCACGGTCAGGACCGCCGCGCCATCCTGCTCGACCAGGCGAACGGCGATCTCACCCTCGTGAGTGAACTTGAACGCGTTTGAGACGAGGTTGAGGACGATTTTCTCCCACATCTCCTCGTCGACGAAGACCGGTCGCGACAGCTCCGGGCTTTCGATGTTCAAGGCCAGGCCCGCCTTGTCGGTAGCCGAACGGAACGACGACGCCAGGTCCGCGGTCAGGGCGGCAAGGTCGGTAGGCCTGAAGGCGGCCGTGGCCCGGCCGGCCTCGATCCGCGAGAAATCGAGCAGGGTGTTGACCAGCCGCAGAAGCCGGAGGGCGTTGCGATGGGCCGCCTCCAGGCGCGCCCGCTGGACCTGGTCGAGGGGTTCGCCGGGGGCCAGGGCGTCCTCGATCGGCCCCAGCATCAAGGTCAGCGGGGTGCGGAACTCGTGAGAGACGTTGGAGAAGAAAGCGGTCTTGGCCCGGTCGATGGCGGCCAGGGCCTCGGCTCTCTGGCGCTCTTCTTCATAAGCGCGAGCCGTGGCGATCCCGGTTGCGACGCGGCCGGCGGCCAGGTCGAAGAAGGACCGGTAGTCGGCGTCGAGACGGCGGCGCGGATTGACCCCGGCCACCAGGTAGGCGCTGGACGCGGCCTCACCTGCGATCGTCACCGGCAGGGTCAGGACTTGGGTGACGGGCTCCGGCCAGGCGGGACTCAGGAGCTCAAGGCCGTCCGGCGCCTCGCCGACGACCCCGCCGCCCGCCTGGGCGCCAGCGAACGGCCACAGGTCGCCGCCGTCGAGCGGAAGCTCCAGCGGCGCGCCCGTACCGCCGGGTTGCAGACCCGTGGCGGCGGCCAGGCGCAGATGATCAGCCTCGCGTCGATAGATCAGCGCGAACGGCGCATCGATCGTGTTGCCGCCGAGGATATTGGCGATCACCCCGCAGGCCTCGTCGACCGACAGGGTTGCATCGGCCCGCTCGCCCATGCGGCTCAGGGTGCGCAGCCGCCGCTCGGACAGCACCCGCTCGGTGGTCTCGACAACGGCGTTGAAGATGCCGGCGACGCCGCCGTCCTCGCCTTGGATCGGGCTGAAGGTGAAGTTGTAGTAGCACTCCTCGAGATAGCCGTGGCGGTGCATGGGCAGGAGTTCGTCTTCCTGCCAGACGCCCTCGCCGCTTTCGATCACCCGCGCATAGAGTGGCCCGATCGTATCCCAGATCTCCGGCCAGACCTCGCGCCCCGCCCGACCCAACGCCCAGGGGTGCTTCTCGCCTGGGATCGGCGCCCAGGCGTCGTTGTAGAGCAGCGCCAAGTCCGCGCCCCAGTAGATGGCGATCGGAAAGCGCGAGTTGAGCATGATGCTGACGGCGGATTTCAGCGACTGCGGCCAGTTCTCGACCGGCCCCAGCGGCGTGTTCGTCCAGTCCAGGGCGCGCATCCGCTCGCCCATCTGACCGCCGCGCGCTAGAAAGCGCGGCGCCGCGTCATCCCCGCCCCCGAGTCCTTGCGGGGATGCGTCGTCTGTCATGCCAGCCAGCCCTGATCCTGCCCCAACCCAAGCCTGCTCTCGACCGTGCCGTAGGGCCTGGCGTCAGTCGTTCGACGCCGCCAAGCCAGGTCGTGTCCGCGCGGCGGCGAAGGTTCGTTGTCAGCACAACGCCCGCCTAGCCGGCGCGATCCCTGGCGGCGCGCTCGGGCGCGCCCTTGAACAGCGCACGATCCTCCCCATATCGGTGTTGCGCGATCCTGCGACCCATCTGTCGGTCGCCCCGCGCCTATCCCCGCGACACCGCTGCGATCCGCAGCGCCTCGACGGGACCATCCTGACTTTGTGACCTGGCCGGCCGAATGGCCCGCCTTGATTTGGAAATACATGCAAACCTTGAAGACCCGCGAGCGCTCCGACCGGCGCGCTGCGCAAACGCTCATGGCCCCGCCCGCCTCGCCGGCGCGCCGGGCCCCGGCCCAGACCGATGTCGTCTGGCCCGGCATGACCCGCGCGCAACTGCGCGAGATGGTCATCGAACAGATCGGTTGAACCGAACGCCGCCCGTCCCCCGGGCGGCGTTTTTCACGTCGGCGGCGTAGCCTTTGATTCCGGCGCGCCTAGTGCTTCTGACGATCGCCCTTGTCGCCTTGGCCGCGCCCGGCGTCATGGCCGGAGTGTCGGCGCTGGTCGGCGGCGAGCGATTGGCCGACATCGACCTCGTCCTTGAAGTGACCCTTGTCGTCGCGGCGCACGTAGCGCTTGTCGCCGGGATTGGGCTCGATCAGTTCACGTTTGGACATGGCGGTAAGGCCTCCTTTCGAAAGGCGAATCCGCGACTCGGCCAAATCGTTCCCCGGCATGTCCGCGGACGCGCGCGCGGACCTGCGAAAGCTTCGGGCTCCGGCGCTTTCAGATTGCGGCGATGCGCTCCAGAGCGGCCAGCATCCGGTCAGGTTCGAGATCGCCGAGGGCGTCGAGAACCTTACGCCCGTGCTGGGCGTGCGCGATCTTGGCCTGCTGCAGCAGCGCCGAGCCTTCTGGCGTCAGGGACAAGGCGTGGGCGCGCCGATCGCCTGGAACCGGACCGCGCCGCACGAGCCCCCGCGCTTCCAACTGATCGATGATGGCCACCACGTTGGGGCGCTGAATGCGCAGGAGCTCGCCGATAGCGCGCTGCTGCAGGCCGGGCGTGGCCTCGATCACGAGCAACATCGACAAATCGGTGACGCGCAGATCGAAGGGCTTCAGCGCCGCCAACAGATCCTTGAAAACCGCCACCTGGGCCAGGCGGAGCAGGAATCCGACCGTGGTTTCCAATCCCCCCAGCGACACGCCTTCGTCGATCGCTTCGCCACGCTCACTCGCGTCGATCATTCCTGCTTCTTTCCCACCATTCCGATCTTCCTATCACGCCCCGCGGATTCGCGCCGTGGTGGCCTCTAGTGGCGCTCGCGCAACAAGGTTCTCCGAATGCTCCGCGTCCTGGCCGGTGACCGATTGATCCCGGCATACAATCATGATCTGAAACAATTAGTACTCATAACAAAGTGCGCGTTGACGGTGAACGCTCGAGGGTTCGCCGAACAAGAACATCGACGTACCAGGAGGAAACAGATGCCCAGGAATGGGAATATCTCCAGGCGCCTACGCGCCGGAGGGCTGCTGGTTTGCGCCGCCGCGGGCGCGCAGGCCGTCGCCTCGCCCGCCGCCGCACGCCAGACCGAGGCGCCCGCCGTCCAGATCGAGGAAGTGGTCGTCACGGCCCGTCGGCGCGAAGAGCGCCTGCAGGACACCCCGGTCGCCGTCACCGCTCTCGCCGGAGAGGCCCTGGAAAGTCGAGGGGTCGAAAGCGTAGACCAGATCGCCAAGTTCGCGCCCAGCATCCGGTTCGATGGCGCGGCGGCGCTGAGCGGCGGCAACTACAACGCCACCGTCTTCATTCGCGGCGTCGGTCAGAACGATTTCGCGATCTTCAGCGACCCCGGCGTGGGCGTCTATGTCGACGGCGTGTACTACGCCCGCTCGATCGGCGGCACCCTGGACGCCTTCGACGTCAGCCGCATCGAAGTGCTGCGCGGGCCCCAGGGAACGCTCTTCGGCAAGAACACCATCGGGGGCGCGGTGCTGATCACCACCGACCAGCCCAAAAGCGAGTTCGGCGGCAAGATCGAGGGCGTGACAGGCAGCTATGACCGGCTGGACGTCAAGGGCCACGTGGATATCCCGTTGGGCGAGAAGGTCTCCGCGCGGCTGTCGGCGGCGCGCTTGACCCGTGACGGCTATGGCAAGCGTCTCCTGACCGGCGACGATCTGGGTGATCGGAACGCGACCGCCGCTCGCGCCCAGCTTCGCTGGGAGGCGTCCGACGCGGTCACTGTGAGCCTGTCAGCCGACTACACGCGGGCGCGGGAACATTCCGCACCGCAAAAGCTGCTGGTGATCGGTGCGGTCCCTGGCTTCGCGGTCGGGCCTTTCATGGCCAACTTCAACACCTATGTCGCGCCGGGCTTGGGAATTACCGCGCCGAACGGGGCCAAGAGCCTGAACACCTCGTTCCTGACGGACAGCCCATTCACCACCTATGGCACGGGACCGAACGTCAACGACCTGGACCTGTGGGGCGGCTCGGCGACCATCGATTGGGATCTGGGCGCGGTCAGCTTCAAGAGCATCACGGCCGCCCGGGGCCTCAAGGCGACCTTTGCGCGCGACGGCGACAATACGCCCTTCACCTTCCGCGAGACCTTCAACCACGATGTCCAGGCCCAATACAGTCAGGAGTTCCAGTTCAGCGGCCAATCGTTCGCCGATCGCCTGACCTGGGTGACTGGCGCCTACGTCTTCCGGGAACGCGGCACCGATTCAGGCTATGCCAAGCTGGCGCTCGGCTTGGCGCCTGGGACGTCACCGCCGCCCTACAGCCCGTCGGCGGCGGTCTACACCAAGGTGACCAGCACCACATACGCCCTGTTCGCCCAAGGCAGCCTGACCCTGACCGATCGGCTCAGCGCCACGGTCGGCGCGCGCTACAATCGCGATGAAAAGGACTATGTGCTCGACCACCGCCGCATCCGCGATGGCGGCGTCATCGCCCAGGTCAGCCCGGGCGGATCCTGGAATTCGTTCACGCCCAAGGTCGGCCTGGAATTCAAGGCCACGCCCGATGTCCTGCTCTATGCGTCGGTCGGAAAGGGCTTCAAGAGCGGGGGCTTCAATGCTCGGCCGTTGAACGACGCCAGCGAGGTCACTGAATACCAGCCCGAGACCCTGCTGACCTACGAGGCCGGCGCCAAGACCGCCTGGCTGGACCGCCGCCTGATCCTCAACGTCGCCGGCTATTACAGCGACTACCAGGATATCCAGGTCACGGTGAACCAGACGCCGCGCAACTTCGTGGCCAACGCCGCGGCGGGTAAGGTCAAGGGTGTCGAGGTCGAACTCCAGGCCAGGCCCACCGCGAACTGGAGCTTCAACTTCGGCGGCGGCTACATGGACGCCAAATATACCGAGGTCGGCGCGGGCCTGGCGGCGGGCCAGGTGCTGCCGATCACCCTGGCCACGCACTTCGTCAAGGCGCCCAAATGGACGCTGAACGGCGGGGCCGAATACGGCCGCGACCTTGCGGGCGGCGGCCGCCTGACCGCCCGTGTCGACTGGACGCATTACAGCACCGTCTACAATGACGTGGCCAACGATCCGGACCTGACCCAGCCGGCCTACGATCTGTTCGGCGCGCGGCTCGCCTACGCCTCGCCCGACCGGATTTGGCAGGCGGCGCTGTTCGGCACGAACCTGTCGGACGAGCGCTACATGGTGTCGGGCAACGCCTCCAGCGGCTTCGGCCTGAAGGAGGCCAGTTTCGGCCGTCCGCGCGAATGGGGCTTCAGCTTGAGCCGTAGGTTCTAGGATCGCCTCTCTCGGCCCTTCGGACCGAAGATGAGAATTGTCACCCTGCGCTGGCGGCCCTTGCCGCCAGCGCAGCCGACAGGCGGCGTCGCCAAGGGGTCTCGGCGGCGTTCGGGGTCTACCGCGCCAGGACGTCCTCGCCCTTTATCTCCAGATCGACCTTGACGGTGTCGGCGTGGCCAGGCTGACCTCCACCCAGGTGGAGCACATAGCGGCCGGGAACGATCTTGCGCGCACCCTGCTCGTCCACCTGTGACAACCGGCGCTCGTCGAGGTCCAACGTCACCCGCTGGCTCTGTCCGGCGGCCAGGCGGATCCGCTTGAAGCCCGCCAGAACCGGAGCGCCCTTGTCGCCCGGCTTCTCGACATAGAGCTGAACGACCTCGTCCCCATCTCGACCGCCGGTGTTGCGGACCTGAACCGAGACCTGCGCCGCAGCGCCGGCCTTGATCGCCGCGCTCGACACATTGGGCGCGCCGTAGGCGAAGGTGGTGAAGCTGAGGCCGTAGCCAAACGGGTAGAGCACCGATCCCTTGAAGTAGCGGTAGGTCCTGCCCTTCATCGCATAGTCGCCGAAGGCCGGCAGGTCGTCCGCCGACCTGTAGAACGTGACCGGCAGACGTCCCGCCGGACTGAAGTCGCCCGCGATCAGGCTGGCCACCCCCGCCCCGCCCTCGCCGCCTGGATACCAGGCCTCCACGATCGCGGGGATGTGCTTGTCGGCCCAGTTCACCGACAGCGGACTGCCGTTCATCAGCACCAGCACGACGGGCTTGCCCGTGGCGTGGAGGCGTTCGAGGAGCGCCTGCTGCGGCGCGGGCAGGTCCAGACTTGTGCGATCCCCGCCCGCGAAGCCGGCCGCCTCGACCTTCATCTCCTCGCCTTCGATGCGGGCCGACAGCCCCCCGACGAAAATGACGACATCCGCCTGGCGCGCCGCGGCGACCGCATCGTCGCCGTTCTCGCTCGGCCGGCTCCAGACCAGCTTCTGGTCGCCGGTCGCGTCGCGCTGCACGGCCTCGACGCGCAGATCGTACCGACGTCCGGCTTCCAGCCTGACGCGGCCCGACGCGATCGAAGGCGCATCGCCGACTTGCCACTCGTCGACGATCAGCTTGTCGTCGATCCAGATCCGATAGCCATTCTCGCTGGCGAACCGGAACCGGTATTCTCCGGTTTCAGGCGCAGCGACCACACCCGTCCAGCGCGCCGTGCCGTTCTTGTCCTCACCGCTCCAGCGCACTCGAGCGTTCGGTTCGACGCGCTTCACTTCCGCGCCGCCGAATTCCGGGCCGGAGAAGTACGACGCCCTCAGGCCTGGCGTCGTGCAGGCCTTGTCAACGCAAAGCGCGGCGTCCGGCACAGGCGCCTCGGCCGGCCCAATCAGGCCCGTTCCCTCGGCATAGAGAATTTTCGACTTGGGAAAGCGCGCGCGCAGACCGTCGAGCACGGTCACCGGCTCCGTCGGCCGCCCATAGTAGTTGCCGACCAGGACATCGTAGCTGTCGGCGTTGGGCCCGACGACGGCGATGGTCTTGGGCGGCTTGGACAGCGGCAGGAGGCCGCCCTGGTTCTTCAGGAGAACCATCGAGTCCTTCGCCATCTGGAGCGCCAGCGCCCGGTGATCGGGCGTGTTGTAGGCTCTTGCGGTGATCTGCGGAAACACGGTCGCGCGTGGGTCGAACAGGCCAAGTCGGATCCGCGCCCTGAACAGCCTTTCAAGCGCCTGATCGATCGTGGCCTCCGGCATCAGCCCTGCGCGGACAGCCGCCACGATGTTCTCGGGCTCGGTCGTCATGTTGTTGCGATAGTCGCCGCAGATCAGGTCCGTACCGGCCTTGAAGCTGGCCGCCACCCCCTCCGCGGCGGTCTTGGTGTAGTGCAGGCTGTCCTCGCGATAGACATTGGCGACCGCGCCGCAGTCGGAAACGACATAGCCCTTGAAGCCCCAGTCTCGCCGCAGCGTTTGCGACAGCAGCAGGTCGCTTGCACAGCCGGGCACGCCGTACACGGCGTTGTAGACGCACATCACCGACTGGACGCCCCCTTCTGTCACCATCGCGCGGAAGGCCGGCAGATAGGTGTCCTCCAGGTCGTGAGCCGAAGGGTGCGCGTCCTCTCGATGGCGGTTGGATTCCGGACCGCTATGGACGGCGAAGTGCTTGGACGTGGCGATGGTCTTCAGATAGCGGGGATCATGCCCTTGCAGACCGCGGATGTAGGCGATGCCCATCCGTCCGGTGAGATAGGGATCCTCGCCATAGGTCTCCTGCCCCCGGCCCCAGCGCGGGTCGCGGAAGATATTGACGTTCGGCGACCAGACCGTCAGCCCGCGATAGAAGTCCGCCCCGCCGTCGGGGTGGACGCGCTCGAGGTATTTGGCGCGGAACTCGGTGCTGACGACGTCGCCAACCTGCTCCATCAAGGGCGCGTTCCAGGAAGCGGCCATGCCGATCGCCTGAGGAAAGACCGTCGCCACGCCGGCCCGGGCAACGCCGTGAAGCCCCTCGTTCCACCAATTGTAGGCCGGCACGTCCAGCCGAGGGATCGCTGGCGCCGCGTGCCCCAGTTGCAGCGCCTTCTCCTCGAGCGTCATTCGCCCGACGAGATCCTTGGCGCGCAGCTCTGGCGCCAGACGGGTGTCCAGATAGGCGCGGACGGCGGCGCCGTCTTGCGGCGGCGTGGCCGCAGTCGCGACGGAAGCGCTGGACGCCAACAGCACCACGGCAGCCAGCGCCCGCACCGCGCGGCCGAGTTCGAGCCGTTGGCGAAGCGCCACGGTATCACGGTTCATGGTCTTCCTCCCGGGGCGCTTTGGTAGCGCTATCATTTTCATTATCAGTGCCTGGACCGGCCCGCCTTGTCCAGGCCCGCCGGACAGCCTTGGGTTTAAGCCGCTCGCCGCCTGATGGACCTCGCATCGTCTGGCTTGCTAGCGCAGCCGGCGAAAGCTAGAGGCTGAACCCCTGGTTTCGAAGGTCCTGGCATGACGGATCGCAAATACACCGCACCCGCCCTGGAGAAGGGGCTGGATATTCTCGACCTGCTGGCGGGGCACGGGCAGGCGATGACGCTTTCGCAGATGTCCGTCGCGCTGGAAAAGTCGGTCAGCGAGATCTTCCGGATGGTCCAGGTCCTGGAGTTCAAGGGCTTCATCGAGACGTCGCCAAGTGGCGACGGCTACGAGCTGACCAACCGCCTCTTCCGGCTCGGCATGGCGCGCGCGCCGGTCAAGAACCTTCTGGAGGCGGCGCTGCCGCTCATGCGCGAGCTCGCCGCGCTCGTTGAACAGTCCTGCCATCTGGTCCAGGCCTCGCGCGAGCAGATGGTCGTCATCGCCCGCATCGAGAACCCCGGCTACTACGGCTACACCGTTCGCACCGGGCATCGCCGCAACATCGTGGGATCGGCCTCTGGCATCGTGCTCTACGCATTCCAGCCGCCGCCCGTGCAAGCCCGTTGGCGGGAGCTGATCTTCGACGGCGTCCCCTCCGCCGAAAGGACGACCTTCCTGGCCGACGCCGATGAGGTGACCAAGCTGGGCTACAGGCGCGCCGAGAGCTATCTGGTGCCCAATATCGTCGACATCTCCGCCCCGATCATCACCGGCGACACGGCGGTTGCGGCCTTGACCGTACCCTATCTCTACAAGCGCGGCGTTCGGCCGGTCGACGAGATCATCGACGACGTGCGGGAGACGGCCGCCGCCATCTCCCGCGAGGTTCAGGGCACCACCTAGCCGGCGCTTTCCTCAGATGACGCCCTCGACCCGAAGCGCGACGCCGAAAGGATGGATCGCGCGTTCAGGGATCGAGACGTGCAGTCCCGTCGCGTCCTGGCGATAGGATAGCGGCGTGTTATCTCCCGCCAAGGTGATCCGGCGCACTGGCCGGCGCGCATGCGCCCCGCCCTTGGCCAGCGACTGGACCGAAACCTGGCCGTCGCGCGGCGATCCGAGCGAAATTGCGTACAGGCTGCGCCCCTTGGTCGTGAAACGGATGTCCGCCGCCGTGAAGGACTTCTGCTTGCCCTCGTTGAACATGCCGCCCATCACCTCGGTCGGCCCTTCGCCGTAGATCACCCAAGGCCGCGTGCCGTGGATGGCGTCGGAGAACCGGACCATCCAGCCGCCGATTTCCTGCACGATCCTGCGCTCCTCGCTGTCGATCGTGCCGTCGGGGCGGACAGGGACGCTCAGCAGCAAGTTGCCGTTCTTGGAGACGATGTCGCACAGGCGATGCACGACCTCGGCCGCCGGCAGATAGCGCTTATTCTCGAAGATCTGGCGATCATAGTGCCAGGAGCCGATGCAGGTGTCGGTCTGCCACGGGATCGGGCTGATGTCGCTGCGCAGGCCGCGCTCGACGTCGGGAACGACGCCCGGGACCAGCTTGCCGTGCTCGGGCTTGATGTTGATCACCGCCTCGAGCTTGCCGTCGTTCCACTGGCGCGAGGCGTTGTAGAAGTGGGCGGCGATATCCAGCCCCGCCTGCTCCAGCGGCAGGTCGAAATTGTCGAAATAGACCAGATCGGGCTTGTAGCTGTCGATCAGGTCCTTGCAGCGCAGGTACCACTGGCGCGTGAAGGCCGGGTTGTTCAGCGGCGCCTTCTCGGTCCAGATGCGATCGTTGGCCTCGTGCCAGGCGTTGGCCTCGGCGACGGTGCGCAGGCCGTCGGGCATGACCATGGCGGGGCCGCCGTACAGGTCTTGCGGATCCAGGCCTTCCCACCATTTGCCCTTGCCGTCGACGGCATAGAGCTTGAACGCGTCGTAGCGCTCGCCCTTGCGAGGCCCTTCAGGGTCATAGCCATAGGCCGTCTGGAACCAGTGCCAGGCATGGGCCGAGTGGTTCGAGACCCCGAAGCGCAGTCCTCGGCGTCGCGCGGCCTTGCTCCAGATGCCGATCAGATCCTTCTTCGGGCCCAGCCGAACCGAGTTCCAGTCGTGGAACTTGGAGTCGAAGGCGTCGAAATTGTCGTGGTGGTTGGCCATGGCCACGAAATACTTGGCGCCAGCCCCGGCGTAGAGATCGAGCAGATCGTCCGGGTTCCAGTTCTCAGCTCGCCACTTCGGATAGAAGTCGATGAAGCCCGTGTCGGCGGGGTGACCATAGGTCTTCAGGTGATGCTCGTAGGCGCCCTGCCCCGGCATGTACATGTTGCGCGCGTACCAATCCCCCGCCTCGGGCACGCATTGCGCCCCCCAGTGCGCCCAAAGCCCGAACTTGGCGTCTCGAAACCAATCCGGCGCCTTGTAGTCGGCGTTGAGCGAGTCCCAGGACGGCTTGAACGGTCCGTCGGCGATACGGTCAAAGCCCGGCGAGACCAGTTCGCTCCCCTTCGCAGGCAGGGCGCCCGCCGCGCCGACAGCGGCCAAGCCGCCAAAGAGCGCGCGCCTGTTCGGTGTCATGGCCGTTCCCTCTCATCTATTTTGTATGCGAATACATTTTCATATGTGGAACCCGCGCACAATGGGGGACCGCGCCACTTTCGCTGATCGACGTCACGCAACTGCGGTGGCTGTCCGGAGCCATCGTCGCGTGCGCCGACAAAGCGAGTCAGCGTTCCAAATTTGGCCAGGCCAATTTCACAATTTGGAACGCTCCTTTCATAGCGGCCACATGCGGAATTCATGTATCGAATTTGAAATGAAAAATATATTAGTAATTACAATATGATAGAAATTTTCCCTCGCATTCTCGCCATATTTTTATTCCCAAAAATTTATTTATCTGAGAAATCATAGGGCGTTGACCGGTTCGATCTCGGCAACCGGTCAGGCCAATAAGCCGCCAGCAAGACGGCGAGGCAGAAACATAGGAGGGAATCTATGTCCGTCGGAACCACCCCATCGCGCGCGTTGCGGATCGCGCTTCTATCGGCGACCATTTTCGCGGGCGCGCCGGCGCTCGCCATGGCGCAGGACGCCGCCGCGCCCCAGGCCACGGCCCCGAGCGACACGCTGGAAGCAGTCGTCGTCACCGGCTTCAAGCAGAGCTATGCGAACGCGGTTCGCGCCAAGAAGAACGCCATCGAGATCACCGACGGCATCTCGTCGGACGGCCTGGGCCGCTTTCCCGACCTGAACGTGGGTGAAGCGCTGCAGCGCATCCCCGGCGTCCAGATCAACCGCGAAGCCGAAGGCCGCGACGCCACCATCAATCTGCGCGGCATGCCCGGCGAATACGCTCGAACCACCCTGAACGGCCAGTCGTTCGCCGGCCCCGCGCTGCTGCGCGACAACCAGGGCTCGCCGCTGGGCGCATTCAACTCGGACATCTTCTCGGCCTTCGTCATCGCCAAGTCGCCGATGGCCAACACCACCTCGGGCGGCCTCTCGGGCAATGTCGACCTGCAGATCGCGCCGGCGCTGTCGCGCAAGGACGGCGGCTTCGCCAAACTGTCCTACGAGCACAACACCCTGGGCGACCTGAACGCCCCGGCGGCCACCATCGGCTACAACAAGCACCTGACGGACAATCTCGCCGTCTTCGGCACCCTCGCGTACAAGAAGGAAAACTTCCGCCGCGACACCGTCCGGCTGAACAACTACGACTATCTGACGTCGGCCATGACGGGCCTGACGCCGACCCAGTTCAACGCCGCCTACGGCCAGTATTTCTCGCCGACCGCCTGCGCCGGCAACGCGACCTCCTATTGCCGCTCTCTGGGGCAGGCTCTGGGCCTCTCCCCGACCGCTGCCGCGGCCTATGTGACCAGCAACACCGGCTCCAAGGGCACGAACGGCGTCTGGGCCAACAGCGCCATCCGTCAGTACACCCGCATGAACGTGGGCAAGGTCTGGTCGGGCTCGGCCGGCGTCGAGTGGAAGCCGAACGACAACACCAAGATCGGCCTGATCGGCTTCTCGACCGACCGCAACCTGCCCGACACCGTCCAGTACTTCCTGATCAACTACGTCGCTCCGTCCTCGACCCCGGGAGCGGGCACGGTCATCACGCCGACCGGCACGCCGATCCAGACCAATGACGGCCGCTATCTCTACCAAAGCTACGACTTCACCAACATGAACGGGCTCTCCTCGACCCGTCTCTATTCGCAGCACCAGAAGTCGGACGGCGTCATCGGCAATATCGACTGGAGCAACGACAAGTGGCGCCTGGCCGCGGCCCTGAGCCTGTCCTCGGGTTCCAACGCCTCGGTCGAGACCTCGGTCGACGTCGTCAATCCCACCCGCGCGGGCGGCAACAATATCAACGGCTCGATCGCCACCGGCCTGGACGATATCGGCGGCTTCTCCTACCTCACCCGCCCCACCCCGCAGAATACGCTGGGCCCGGCGGGCACCGTCTGGACCTGGGGCGGCGTCAACGATCCGGTCTCGTATTATAACAACGGCACGTCGGCCAACAGCTCGATCCGCCTCGGGATGGAAGGCTCGCAGAGCTACGCCAAGAACGAGCTGAACAGCTTCGGCGTGGATGGCGAACGCTTCGTCGAATGGGGTCCGATCAAGAGCATTCAGGCCGGCATGCGCCTGGAACGCGAGAAGTACGTCTCCACGGGCTACCGCGTGTTCGGCTATGGCATCCAGCTGTCGAAGATCTCGCCCGACATGCTGACCACCGCGCCTTTCGCCAGCGACTTCATGGGCGGCATCGCCGGTGACTACAGCAAGAACTGGCAGACCTTGGACATCCGCCGCTTCCTGGGCGCGGTCACGCCCGTCTCGGTCTATCCGGGCGGCAGCCTGTCGCCCACGGGCCTGAACATCCAGTACTCGGACGGCGCATACTACGACAAGAACTTCACCAACGAGAACGATATCAATCAGTTCTACATCCAGGCGAAGTACGACACCGAGATCTTCGGTCACGGCGTGCGCGGCAACTTCGGCGGCCGCTACGAAGACACCAAGAACACCATCACGACGCTGGACCGGACGAAGCCGCCAGCGGACTCGATCGGCTCGCCGAACGATTTCAAGACCGACCAGTACAAGAACAAGTACAACTTCTTCCTGCCGTCGGCGATCTTCGTGGCGGACGTCACGGACGATCTGATCCTGCGCGGAGCCTACTACAAGACCTACGTCCGCCCGCACCCGCGTCAGTACTCGCCGTCGACCAAGGTCAGCCCGGCGCAGATCCTGAACACCAGCCTGACCTCGGGCTCGGTGAACGTCTATGACGTCTCGGTCC